>Ga0335394_10002325_pt1 | contig 21365 bp, 16 predicted proteins | sample MAT03_FD_205741 | JGI IMG/M metagenome (GOLD analysis project Ga0335394, IMG submission 205741) | Freshwater microbial communities from Lake Fryxell liftoff mats and glacier meltwater in Antarctica - MAT-03 (spades assembly) (version 2) ...
CGCTTTCATTGTCGCTGAGCGGCTTGGCGCTATTCCGCCGTGTACAGAAAATCAAGCATCGGCCTCACGACCACGTCGGCGAAACCGTTCGCTCAATGGCGCGTCCCAAGCGCCACTTCCAAAACTCATTTATAACCATCCGCCTCGCGGTCTCTCGGGTCATCGTTCGATGGCTCCCTCGTTGCCCGCTGTGTCACCATGACAATGATTTACACGCCACGCATCGGCGTTCAATCCGTACCACAATATCCAAGCGATCCATTTCCAGGCAGTGGTGCTAGGCCTGCGCGCAAATGGGCGTGCTTCGTTTAAGGTGGTGACGAAGCAGCCCCGAAGGATCGACGTCTTCTAGGATGTCCTGTTTGAACTACGCGATACCGGGCAAAGTTCCGCTGTTGCGCGAGCCCACGCCGAAGGTGTTATCAGGCAGACCAAACAACTTCATGATGGTGACGAATAGGCGGTTTGTTGACGACGTGCCAGGTGCAAAGCTGATGAAGCGATCGGTTTTCAACGCGCCACCCAAACCACCGGCCAGCAGCACGGGAATGCCCAATGTGTTGTGTGACGCGCCGTCACCGTACTCCGTGATCCACATGACCAAGGAGTTGTCCAACATTGTGCCGTTGCCTTCGGGCACGGCGTTCATCGCATCTAGGATCTCCTTGAATCCCTTTGCGTACCACGCAAAGCCCTTTTCAAGTTCTGGCATAGGGTCGCGTTCGTGCACGGCGCCGTGCCAATCGCTGCCTGCTTTCCCACCCAACCCCAACCACGGAAGCGCGCCGTACTGCGTGTCCTGAATGGTGACAATCTGCGCGAAATTGCACGCCATGGCCATGGCAGCGTTCATCGCCTGCGACTTATAAACATTGGGACCATTCTGCGCAGACTGCGTCCCTGGCGCCGAGCACTTGGGGGCCACGCCCAGGCTTGGAGGCGGTGGCGCAGTCACGGTCACAAGCTCCTTTTCTAGGTCTTGAATGCGTTGAGCATGGTTATCCAGGCGGTCTTGATCCTCCTTGCCGAGCGCCCCACGCAAGGTGGCGAAGTTTTCCTTGGTCAAAGACAGCACATCTTTGTTCTTAGCGCGCAGGCGGTCCGCGGCGGTTACAACCGGCGCCGGTGCAGGCGTACCACCACCCGTGGCCGGAAGGCTTTTGAAGAACCGATCAAACACGCGCTGAGGATTGGCTTCACCGCTGACGGCCTGTCCCGGCCCTGAAAACAACATTTGGTATTCACCGACGCCGTCACCGTTAACCTTCAGCTCCAGGCTCTTCAGATTCAACTTCTGCTTCATGTACTGATCGATAGAAGGCCCACTGGCTGGCGACGATTCGCCGCCGGAAAAACCGGCGCACGACAAAATTGATCGGCCGGCCTTGTTGTGTCCGTTGCCACCCATCGTTTCCGCCACCACGTTGTCTACAGGGTGAAGCAAGTTCAGCTTCGATTTGTAGTCATTCAGCGCCGAAAGCATTGGGGGAAGATTGGCGGGCAAGGCCGCACCTGATGCTACGTTTGGTTTCCACTTATTGACAAGGTTCCCCTGGCCGTTGAAGTAGATGACGAACCGCTTGGGTACCGATTGCGCCTGCGCGTGCCCTGCCGTCAGTTCAAGCCAAGGCAACCCCAGCACAGCGCCCGCAGCGCCCCGGATCACGGTTCGTCTTTTGATGTTCTTGTGATGCATATGAAGAACTCCTCGGTTATTGCACTTTGCGGAAACGGAACTCGTCGGCCGTGGCCACCGAGACAATGAGATCACGCAGCCCCAAGCCAGATGCTTTGAACCGGTTTGCAATGCCCTTTACCGAGCACGTGTCTTCATCCCCCTCCATGCGCCCGTAGTTGAATCGAAAGAACTGCCGGCTTAGGCAATCGGCTACGGCGGGGCTTCGTCCCAATCGCTCGCCAAGCTCTGGCAAGGATGCAAACGTTCCCGCCAGATCCTTCGCAACCGGATCGACGAAATCGCCGCTGGCATCAAGGGCACTGCCATCTTCGTTGGCTTCCCTAAACCGCCCCAGTTCGTCGAAACTCTCGAAGCCGAAGCCCAGGGGATCGATCAAGTTGTGACACCCAGCGCAGCGCGCATCCGCAGCGCGTGCAGCCGAGCGCTGGCGTTGTGTGGCATCCGGTGGCAACGGCAGCGCCGATTCAACGGCCATGGCGTCATTTGGCGGAGGCGGGAAAGCCTCACACGTCACCTTGGTGCGCACGAAGACTGCGCGACGAATGGGCGAGGTGTCGCTGGCGCCAGCCAATCCCGTTAACACGGCGGGTTGGGTGAGCAAGCCAGACCGATTGCCATAGCCACCATCGGCTTTGATGAAGGAATCAAGTGTTGCGTTTGCATAGGGCTCAGTGGAAGCAAAGAAGCTTTCGAGCGCAGCATTTTTGCTCAAGAAGCTGTCGGCGACAAACTCATCAAATTCCCCCTGCATCGCAGCCGCAAGTGCGTCGGTATAGGCCTTGTCCGTGCGTTGCCCAGCACCCGGCTTGGGCAAATGAATCCACTCGCGCGCGAAGCGAATCATCACGGACCGCGCCTTGGCGTCGCCCAAGAGCCGATCCACCTGGTCTCGAATGCCATTGGGGCTATCAAGTTCACCGGCAGCGGCAGCATCCAGCAGGTTGTCATCGGGCACGGAATCCCACAGCAAGAGTGAAAGGCGCGAAGCCATTTCGTAACCGTTTAGCTGGGCCACCGTGGCATCACCATCAACCGCTTTACCGATCTCGCTTTGATAGAGGAACTGCGGTGCATCAAGGATCGTAGCCACCACGGCCGCAATGCCGTCCTTGAATGCATCTGCCCCGGTGCCCAATTTAAAGGCCTTCATCAGCGTTGCTTTCTCGGCCTCTTCAAGAGGCCTGCGGTACGCCCGACGTCCGTAGGTATCGATGAAGGTCTGGGCGCAGGCATCATTTGGCGTTGAGGCACACGGAAGCAGATTCGACAGTTTATCAACCACCGAGATCGGCAACGAAATCGCTGAATCGTTCAACCGGCGCGCAACACCCAAGTCAACCGCGTTGTACTCGGGGTCATTGCTGAACCCCGAAGCGGGTGAGCCTAGGTTGGGAATCGCGAAGTCCGCTGGCAACACCGCCTGTTGTGCAAAAACATCGCGGATCGCGTTCTTGTATTGGAGCTCAGTCAGGCGGCGCATGGGTACCGTGATACGACACGGACCGTCGGCCGATGGCCCGTCGGTCGCAAAGTCATCGCCAGGGCCTTTGTCGTCGCCCACCACGACGCCTTCGCGGTTGCCAACGGAGCCCGTACACGCGCCCCATAGGCATGCGTTCACCACAATCGCAGCCAGATTTGATCTTGTCAGATTCCGCAACACTTTTGAACCTCCTAGTGCCACAGCCGGAATGTTCGGCTCGTACGTCGAAGCGACGGGTACGAGATTAGAATAACGTTTTGGTGGGACCGCACACGGCCAATCTGAACGCCTGTGTTCGTTTGCGGTACGAACGTACCTAATGGGCTAAAAAGCTTGATGTTACGTTTAAAATGTAATCGGTCGCATTTCGGCCGAGATCGGAGACCTCAGCATGAAGTTCGCGACGAGGATTGCCGGATCGGGTTTGCTTTTGTGGTTCTGCAGCTGCTTAGCGTCATCGGCGCCAGGCGATAACTTTGACGATGGCGCATCCAGTGGCGACGAAGTCGAAGGATCGGGAGGCCAAGGCGGCGCTGACGACCCAGCGGATCAGCCCGGTCAAGGTGGCACAGCTCAAGTTGAAGCTGAAGCCACGATCGACGCTGCTCCACCACCTGAGCCCGCCCCAGATGCCGGCGTGATTTTAACGCCTACGCCACAAGGCCGCGTCCCGATGTTCGTGGCGATTGGGCCGGGGCTTCGCACCACCCTCTCTTGTGATGATGGACGGAGCTGGGTCGAGAACCGTTTTGAAAAAGAGCGCGATAACGATTTTTCGCACGACGAAACCAACATTCACGGCGCCCTCTTTGCCAATGGCAAGTTCTACTATCCCGCGGGTTGGGGGGATTCCAGCACTCGGGTTTTTGCTTCAGAAAACGGTGTGGATTGGGAACGCCTGTACTTGGGCGGAGCTCATCAAGCCAATTCCATGGCCGGTGGCGGTGGTGTGCTCATATTTGGTGAGGGCAGCACCATTTACAGAAGTACGGATGACGGGCGAACCTGGAAAACCGTGACGCTGCCAGAGGGCTATTCCCATTTTAGAATCACGTACGGGGAGCAACACGGAGGTCGGTTTGTGGTGGGCGGCCGCGAAAAGCGACACACCTATTCCACTGACGGTGGAAAGACCTGGCTCAAGGGCCAAGGCGACGGCGGCCATCGCCCCGTCTACGGGGGCGGCGTGTATGTGAGCTTTCAAGAACATGGCGGCAGCCTGAGCCGCTCAGATGATGGCGGCGCAACTTGGAAACCCATCAGTTGCTGCGGCAATCCCGGCTACATCGCGCACGTATTTTGGACCGGAACCCAATTCCTGTTGTTTCGGGAAAACACGGTTTGGGCGAGCACGAACGGCGTGCAGTGGGCGCAACAAGCCAGCTCGGGCATCGATCGATTTACGGCCATGGCCCGCGATCCGGCCACAGGCACCATCGTTGCCGCCAGCGCGGGCGCACCAACAAAGTTTTTTCGATCCACCGATGGCCTACGTTGGACCGCCCTCGCGGCGGCCAACTACGATGCGCGCGGCGCTGAAATCAAGTACATCACGTTTGGGCACGGCCGCCCATCGGCCCGCTGCCCTTTGCCCTAAACTGTTTGAACTATTCACAAGGTACGCAAACCTCCCCGAAGGTTTCGCCTACACCGCTGCGGCTTGAAGCAAACGTGATGGTTTTGGCGTTGGCCTTAACCGTACCACCAATCGCAACCGTCGACTGCGGTAGCGAAATCGCAACCGGTTCATCACCGACCTTGGCACAACGGCGGCCAACTCGCTCCGGCGCCAGCGCGGTCGAGTTGTCGTCCGGTTTGACGACGATGACTTGCGTTAAGGGGACATTGGCTTCCTCACATCCCACTGCGCCCATTGCAAGAAGGGCGACGGTCAGGACGGGGAATTCGCGATAAACGTCGCGGGTAATATTGCCAACATAAGTCATGGCAGCAGGATATCGCACGGTCGGAATATTTGCGGGGGCAGGGTGATCCTTCGCGGATGCACCCATGTTAAGATGGGTACTTCGCTTTGGCGCGTTGCGCCCGGATCTAGGGTCGGCTCACAAGGGATCGCGATGAAGTACCCGGTTAATTCCTCAGTGTTTGCGCCGTTTACGAGGGCGAGCCGGCTTGGCATGTGCCTCGTGCTCGCCGGTTGTTCGGGAGCCATCGGGATCGCCGACCCAAACGGTGGCAGTAACGGCGGCGCCGGTTCGACAGTTGGCAATAACTCGGGCGGAAGCACCGGTGGCATCGGTGGCACGGTGTCGGTCGATGTGTGTGCGAAGGCTGCGCCCAGCGTCGGTAACACAAGGGTGCGTCGTCTTACCCGTTCGCAACTCGACAACACTTTCCGCGATTTGCTCGGCACGACCGCGCGTCCGGCTTCGGCGTTGGCACAGGATGAAAAGGTTGGTCCGTTCTTCAGCAACAGCACAATCCCGCTCGATGAACTGCAGGCCGATCAAATCATGAACGTGGTTGAAGGTCTGGCCAACGCTGCGCCCATCGCCAAGTTGGCGGGATGCGATGCTGCGATGGCCAACAATGCCGCAGCCAACAAAGATTGCGCCGACAGATTCATCGCCGACTTTGGCCGACGGGCGTACCGGCGACCTCTGACCATTGAGGAGAAAACGCGTTTTGCGACATTCTACGATGCACAGCTTGTCCGCAAGGGGCACGAAGGTGTGCTGCGGTTGATCGTGGAAGCGATGCTGCAATCGCCGGTGTTTTTGTACCACTCGCCGTTTGGATCAGCCGGTTCCAACGGCACCGCGTTGAAGCCACTGACCCAGTATGAACTGGCATCGCGACTTGCGTATTTCATTTGGGACAGCATGCCCGATGAGGCGCTCTTCAAGGTCGCGGCCGACGGAATGCTCACCGATCGGGTCGAGATCGGGCGGCAGATCGATCGCATGTTGGCGGACAGCAAGGCAGCCGACGGACGCGATCTGTTTTTCGAATCGTGGTTGGGCTTGGAAGGAATGGCGACGCTGGAAAAGAGCGCGCCGGTGTATCCAGATTTCTCCGCGGCCATGCGTCGGGCTATGATCAAAGAAACGCGAGATTTCGTAGCACACGTCATGTCGCCAGCCGAGGGCCGCCTCTCAACTTTGTTGAGTGCAGGCTATTCCTTCCCACCGGCCGAAATTTTCGACCTGTATGAGATTCCGGCCGGCAGCACCGCAGGGCAAAAAGGCGTTGCGCTCAATACCGCGCAAAGGGCGGGCATTCTCACTCAGGCCTCGTTTCTTGCCGTTCACGCTCATCCTGATCAGGGTTCGCCTGTGCGGCGGGGCGTGATCGTCCGGGATCGCATCCTGTGTCAGCCGTTGCCCGATCCACCCGCCAACGTGAACAACACGCCGCCCTCACCTGATCCCAAGGCGACGACGCGGGAACGTTTCGAGCAACACCGAGTCAGTTCTGAATGCAAGAGTTGTCACGAACTCATCGACCCGATTGGCGTCGGGTTCGAGCACTACGACGGGATGGGTCGTTATCGTGAAACCGAGAACGGAAAACCCATCAATGCCAAGGGAGATGTGGTTGACGGTGGAGACGCTTCGGGACTGTTTGATGGCGCGCCCGCGTTGGCCATGAAGTTCGCCGCGAGCCAAGAAGTCGCGTCGTGTGTGTCCCGGCAGTTCTTCCGCTTTGCGCTTGGACGATTGGAATCCGAGGCCGACGATTGTGCCCTTATCAAAATCGATAAGGCTTTTGCCGAATCGGGCAACGACATGCGTGTGTTGATGCGCGAGCTCGTGCTCTCTGATGTTTTTGAAAAACTGGCTCCCTGAGGATTCGTCTCACATGGATACAGCACCGAAAAAATCTGTGGTTGTCGAGCGCTCCAACTGGACGCGCGATGCGGGCCTTTCGCGCCGTTCGTTGTTGCGCCGCTTCGGTGCAAGTGCCGCGGTCGCACCCCTGTTTGCACCCTTTGTGCCGTGGCCATCGCTGGAGGCATTCGCGGCACCCGCGGCTCCCAGGCGCCTGGTTCTTTGGTTCACGCCCCACGGCACCATCTGGGAAAAATGGCGCACGGGCGGCACGCCTGCGGCCCCAACCCTGGGTCCGATCTTGTCTCCGCTTGAGCGCCACAAGGCCAACCTCATCATTCCTGAAGGCATGCGGGTTCGCGCCGACGGCGTGGGTGCGCCTCACACCAAGGGCCCGCCCTTGCTCTGGACGGGGAGCAAACTCAAGGAGGATATGACCTTCACACGCGGCGATGGATCAGGCGGAATGTATTACGGTTGGAACACCGGCCCGTCGGTTGATCAGGTGATCATCCAGACGATCAAGCCTGCGACACCGTTTCCCAGCCTTGAATTTGGCGTGCGCTCCGGCGGCAGCCATCCGGGCAGCCGAATGATCTACCAAGCTGCCGAAAAGCCCCTTTCACCGGAAAGCGATCCACAACGCGCCTTCACGCGCCTTTTTGGGGATACCTCGCAATCAGTCGATAAATTAAAAACGCTGACCGAAGACCGGCACGGTGTGCTCGGGTTGGTGAATCAGGAACTGACCGCCTTCAAGGGCAAGGTGAGCGCAGCGGATCGCTTGAAGATCGAATCGCATTTGGCTGCGATCGGAAGCATCGAGAAACGGTTGCTTGACGGCGCCAAAGCCTGCGCGGTGCAAAAACCGGCGCCGGTCGTTGATTCCAACCAATCGGATAACCAGCCGGCCACCTTCGACGAGCAAATCGATCTGCTCGCGGTTGCGCTTGGTTGTGGTCTGACCAACTTCGCGAGCATGCAATACCGGGTCGGCGAGAACGACGGCGGTTATCTTTACAAGTGGTTGGGCCTCACCACACAAGAGCATCACTTGCTCACCCATTCAGCGGACAACGATGGTGCGGGTTGGGGCATGGCCGAAAAGATCTACACTTGGTATGCCGAAAGATTCGCTCGTTTCTTGGATAAACTGGCGGCGTTGCCTGAAAACGGCGGCAGTGTGCTCGATAACACGATTGTGGTTTGGGGCAGCGAAATCGGCAAAGGAAACAACCATTCCTTCGACAACGTTCCCTTCGTGATTGCAGGCGGTCGCAACATGGGATTGCAACCGGGGCGGGCGATGCGCTTCGCAGGCGGCGTCGATCACAGCCGCCTGTTGGTATCGTTGTGTCAGATCATGGGTGCTTCGGCCATCAACACCTTCGGCAACAACGAAAAAGGCACGGGCCCGCTTCCGGGCCTGATTGCTTGATCGGCTGGAAACCGTACTGCGCGAGCTTGATTAACTGTACCACAGTGCCCGTTGACATCTCCACGACGTAGATTTGCAGTACGCCGGTCGCGTTCGACATAAAGGCCAACTTCTTGCCGTCGGGCGAAATCACCCTGGGATCCTCGATGCCGGAACGCCAGATGCCAGCCCATTGGCTGGCACGAGATCTTCGGCGAGCAATAACCTAGGTTCCAACACGATGGCACTCGAACGCAGGCCCAACTGTGAGTATTGCGACATGGCTGACCCGCTGGCTATCGCCATGACACCCACGCATCCCAATCGGCGGCAGGTTGTAGGTGGCGCAGCGTGCGCGCGTTCGGTCCCACCCGGCTGGCGGAGACGATCAAGTTTCACCAGACCATCGGATGCCACTTGATGATCGTGGGCGGTGATCGCCGCTTCACCGATCCGGAAGGGAGCAAGCGCTACGCCGAAGAGATGAACGTCGCGGCCGAGGCATTGAAAAAGGGAGGCTCTATTGCGGCCATCACAACCACACGGAAGAGTTCACCAAGGTGGGCGACACCACCTATTGGGATCTGTTCGCCCAGCGCACCAGCTCGGACGTGTTTCTCCAGCTTGCTCAAGCGCTACCCCGGTCGCTTCAAGACCTTGCATATGCGCGGCAAGGTGCCCAAGGGGGCTATTATCACATCGCAAGAATCTCCCGTTCCGCTCGCAGCAACAGCGGCGCCAGCAAAGGATGTTGAAAACGCCGTTCGGCCGTGATGGCGTAGAATTTTTCGAAAAGGCCTGGCACGACGCAATACTCGTGTAGGACGCGGGAGCGAAGTTCATCCCGTACCACAACAGACGGTAACAACGCGACTGCGTCGGTGTCGCGAGCCAATAAACGCATGGTCGCCATATCGTCCACTTCCGCGAAAATTCGGTATTGCACACCGATCTGTTCGCAAAGTGCGTCGAATTGCGTTCGAATGTCACTGTCCGTTCCGGGAACAACCAAGTGAAATTTCGCCAGGTCCTGGGGGAATCGAAACGTACGACGATTTTTCTTTCCAACTAGGCTCACGGGTTGTTTCGCAACCTGCCGACTCAGCCAAGGGCTGCCCGATGTCGAACGTGGTGGCTGGTTCGAAAGCACGAGATCGATGTCGTGATTGGATAAACGCGCCAGCAGATCGGTCAGGCCACCCGATTGCAGCTGCAAGAAGATTCCGGGATCCGCGAGAATCGGACTTATGAACGATTCCTGAAAATTGCGAGACAAGGTCGCAACGGCGCCGATCCGCAACGCTTGCTCGCGCCCGCGACCCTGTTTCAGGACGGACAACATCTCTTCTCCGGTCGCGAAAATCTCGTCCGCGTATTTGAGGGCGATCCGGCCCGCTTCTGAAAGAACCAATCGCCGCCCTTGGCGGACGAAAAGTTCGTTGCCGAGGTCCTCCTCCAACTGCCGAATCTGTTTCGAGAGCGCGGACTGTGCGATGCGAAGTTGTTTGGCCGTCCGCGTGAGGTTGCCATCCTTCGCGACCGCCCAGAAGTAGTGCAAATGGTGAAAATTAACCCGTTGTGTGCCCATTTTCTATGTTCTCCAAAAGAGAACATTATCTGCTAAATTATATGTTTTACAAGAACATTGCCTGGCGCTATCCATTGGGGCTATGGAAACGTTCTCGAATCTTCTGCTTTGGACATCCGCAATGGCGGCCGCCATTCCGCTTGGATTCGCCCTCGCGGGTTGGTTGCCGTCCAAAGAGGCGTCGATTGACCGCGCAGCCGTGGTCGCATGGTGCAACGTGGCGATGGCTGCTCTCGTCGCTGTGGCCATCGCCTTCGGGGTGGGCCGAACACAGCCGCCATTGTTGGGCGTTCGCCTCGACGCGGTGACGGCAGCGATGTTGCTACTGGTCAGTTGTGTCGGTGCATTCATCGTTCGCTTCTCCAAAAATTACTTGCAGGGTGACGTTGGTCGTCTCCGATACGTACGGTGGTTGATGACGGTCATCGCAACGGTGACGACTTTGGTGATTGCGAACAACTTGTTGGTCATGGCCCTCGCTTGGACCGCGACTGGGCTGGCTCTGCATCATCTATTAACGTACTACAATGAACGGATTCCGGCGTTGGTCGCCGCCCACAAAAAGTTCTTGGTCAGTCGGCTCGCAGACCTCTGCATGTTGGTCGGATTGGGACTCGTTTACGGTTCGATTGGAAGCTTGGACCTCGACATCATCGCCACTCACGTTGGTACGTTGGCGATTCTTCCGCCAAGCTTGCATGCCGCGGCATTGCTGTTCGCAGCCGCAGCCTGCCTGAAGTCTGCGCAATTACCCTTTCATGGATGGTTGATTCAGGTGATGGAAGCCCCTACACCTGTCTCCGCTCTTTTGCACGCCGGTGTTGTCAATATCGGTGGTTTCGTTTTGATTCGATTGGCGCCCGTGATGGTGCACGCGCCGGCGGCGCAGTCGCTCTTGGTCGTCGTTGGAGCGACGACGGCAGCCATCGCCGCGCTTGTGACGATGACAAGGGTGAGCATCAAGGTGTCACTGGCGTGGTCGACTGCAGCACAGATGGGGTTCATGCTGGTGCAATGTGGGCTCGGGTTGTGGCACCTCGCCATGTTGCATTTGATCGCGCACTCGCTGTACAAAGCGCACGCTTTTCTCAGCTCGGGTAGTACGGTTCACGCGTGGCGCGTGCAATCCCTTACCCGCGGGGGGGTCCTGCTGACCACTCGCAGGCTACTGCTTTCAGTGACCGCTATTTTCGTTTTGCTGTCGGGTGGCGTATTCGCGATATCCGAGGCAGGCATCTTGAACATCGAACAACATCCTGCGGTCCCGATGGTATTCCTGCTGTTGGCATTCTCGCTTGCGCCGATGGTCGGAACTTCTTTTGGCAGTGGTGCGAAGATGTTCTTCGCAGTCGCCGTAAGAAGTGTCGGCGCCGTTGTTTTGTATTTCGTTTGGCACGTCGGGGCGACACAGTTTTTCAACTTGCCGAAAGAAAGTGAGCCGTCGGTGCCCCGTTGGGCGTTCGTCGCAGCTGTTTTTGCGGCGCTCTTTGCCGTGCAAATTGCGGTACAGCTACGCCCGAATGCAGCTTTCGTGCGGCGTTTGCACCCTTGGCTCTTCGGGGGAGGGTATCTCGATGAGAGGTTTACCCGTATAACATTTCATCTTTGGCCCCCGCGACGGAGCAATCAAGCTGTATTTGGTAAAGCCTCCTCTCAGGAGGCGTCTTCATGAACATCAACCGCAACAACTCGGCAATCTCGGCATACGAAATTGACGAGGCGATTGAATCTGCGTGCGCGCGAATCGCGCCGACCTGGCCCCTTGATCGGTTCATTGCGGTGAATCCCTTCTGGGGATCCGTCGAAAGGCCCATCTCAGAGGTTGCCGCCGAACTGAGTTCATTGTCGGGCGCCCAGTTGCTCATGCCTAGGGTGTGGTTCCGCGAGGCGCGTGAGCAGGGTCGCCTCCTCGACGAAGATCTCTTGGTCGCGATAGAACGATCGCGGAGTTCGGTTACCCTGTCGCAATTGTCGGATCTTCTCAACGAGGAAGACAAAAGGGGCCCGGTCCGGTTTCGAGTTACGGATGTGGTTGACACCGGGCGCGACACCATCCATGAACTGTCTTGGCGCGAGTTCGTCAAGAACAGTGTGAGTCAAATGAGTGCGTCGTACTTCGATGAGGGGCAGGCGGTATTCGGCCCCGATCGAACGGGTGGCCTGTACGCAACGTGGCGCCGACATGCGCTGGTTGACAATGCGCCTCTGTTCTTGATGGGCCTGCGCACGTACCGAACGCTCGTGGCCGAAACGCCGCATTCGGCGCGCGAGATGATTGATCTTGGCCTGGCTAAACTTGGCATTCCGAAAGGCGAATGGGCGCTGTATCTCGCGGCGTTGTTACTCGATATCAACGGGTGGGCTTCTTGGTGCATGTATCGCAAGTGGACCGCAGAATTGTCAGGCGGAGACGACCATACCGTTGTCGACTTGCTCGCGATTCGTCTCGCGTGGGAGTGGTTGCTTTTTCGGACATGTGACACGAAGAATGGCGAGCGCTGGAAACAGGCCATGCAAACATGGCCGAAGGTTGATGCCGCCGCTCGTGCCGCCCGTTCCGACGATTGGATCTTTCAAAGTGCAATGGAGATCGCGTGGCAACGGCAAATCAGTGTTGCGATTCCCCAGGGGCTGACGACGACCGCACCTTCTGACGTTGCTGTACAAGCCGTGTTCTGCATTGATGTTCGCTCGGAGGTGTTTCGGCGCGCGCTCGAAGCGCAGAGTCACACGGTTCAGACGCTGGGGTTTGCGGGTTTTTTTGGGCTTCCCATCGAGTATCAACCGTTGGGAACAACCGAAGGACGCCCACAATTGCCGGGACTTTTGCAACAACGTTTGCGCGTTACCGATACTGGAATGGGGGATGCTGCGACTCGTCGGACAGATACGCTCAATGTGAAGCGCTCGTGGAAGCGTTTCAGATCTGACGCGATTTCCTCATTTACGTTCGTTGAAGCGATCGGTCTATCGTACCTGGGCCAGTTGATCTCGGATGGGTTCGGGTTGGGAGCAGTCTCGGAGGTTGACGCCGCGGGTCTGTCGAAGCACGACGCACGGATTCGAAAACCGCGCTTGACCGAATCAACTGACGGAACTGCCATCGGTTTGGAAGCGAAGTGCGACCTCGCCGCAGGAATCCTGCGGGCGATGAGCCTTACCTCCAACTTTGCCCGCCTTGTTTTGCTGGCGGGACACGGCAGCGAGACGCGCAACAATCCGCACGCCGCTGGCCTCGATTGTGGTGCATGTTGCGGTCAGACGGGTGAAGTCAACGCGCGAGCGACCGCAGCGTTGCTAAACGAGTTCTCGGTTCGCCACGGCCTTGCTTTACGAGGCATTGTGGTGCCGTCGACCACGCATTTCGTCTCGGGTCTTCACATCACGACAACCGATGATGTGAAACTGTTCGACTTGGACGAACTTCCGTCCTCGCACGAAACGGATCTCCTGGCACTGCGAAAGCTGTTGGAGTCCGCGGCGGTTGATGCGCGCAGAGAGCGAGCAAAAATGCTGGACATCGGACCGGCGAGCCCCTCGGAGACGGCCGAGGCCGTGAGAAATCGGTCGCGCGATTGGGCCCAAGTTCGACCGGAGTGGGGATTGGCGAACAATGCTGCATTTATCATCGCGCCCCGGGAACATTGCCGTCACCTGAACCTGCAGGGCAGGTCGTTTCTTCATGAGTACCGGTATGAGCAAGATACGAACTTCGAGATTCTCGAACTCATTATGACTGCCCCAATGGTGGTGACGCATTGGATCAACATGCAGTACTACGCTTCCACCGTGGACAACGAACGCTACGGCAGTGGCAACAAAGTCCTGCACAACGTTGTCGGAGGACACATCGGTGTTTTTGAGGGAAATAGCGGCGATCTGCGCACAGGGTTGCCGATGCAATCATTACACGATGGAAAACGTTGGGTTCACACCCCGCTGCGACTCAGTGTGTTTATCGAAGCGCCAAGCGAGGCCATCGAAGCGGTTCTGAAAAAGCACGATAAAATCCGAGCCCTGGTTGTCAACGGATGGATATCGATTTTTCAAATCGATGCCACTGCAGGAACGGTTTTCCATCGGCAACCGGTCGGGTGGGTGCGGGCGAACGGAGGCTGACGCATGGAAGAAACGACATCCTTCTCGGTATCCCCGTACGCAGAGAGGACGTTTGCGTTGCTGACTCAACACGGGAAAGAGCAAGTCGTTTCGCCCATATTGCGCGACCGACTGGATGTCGGCGTCCAGTTGATCTCCAGTTTCGACACGGATTCGTTCGGAACCTTCACACGCGAAGTTCCCCGCCATGGCAGTCAACTGGAGGCGGCCCGGGCAAAGGCGCGCAAGGCCATTGAAATTGCGGGTTGCCCGTACGGACTTGGCAGTGAAGGTTCATTTTCCCCTGAAATTTTTGGCCTTGGTACCGCGAACGTCGAGTTTCTGATCTTGCTCGACGACGATCGCGAGATTGAGATCGCCGGTCGGGCCCACGGTGTAGGCGTCTTTCATCACGGGCGCGTCTCCGATGACTCGCAACTCGAAGTATTTGCGCTCATGGCCGGGTTTCCCGAACACAGTCTGGTGCTTCGACCATCCAATGAGTTCGATACTCGGATCACAAAAGGCATTCAAACGTGGCAAGAACTTGAGGCAGCGTTCGCAAAGGCCAAACAGCTTTCTGTGGGTGGGGTGGTGTTCGTTGAGAACGATCTGCGCGCTCATATGAATCCTTCCCGGATGCGCACGATACAGACTGCGGCTCGGGACCTAGCGGAACGCATCTCGCAACATTGCGAAAAATGTCAATGCCCGGGGTTTGGTCTTGTGCGAAACCTTTCGGGCTTGCCATGTCGCGACTGCGGCGACCCGACGCTCGTGCCGATTGCGGACGTCCTCGCGTGTGTGCGATGTGGTCACACCGAATCTCGAGCGATTTCCGCGACCGCAGCCGATCCGGCACACTGCGATTCATGCAACCCGTGAAAAAGGCGCGTAACTTCCATGTTAATTGAGTTCCCATTTGCGTTCGCGCAGACACTTTGGTCTTGTCAACACACGGGTTGAGCGACACAACTTACCCAAATGCCAGATCGTGATTTGGATGCAGTCGCCTTGGAACTGAGCACGGAGGCCGCTCCGGCTCCAGCATCCTTGCGTTCAGAGGTCAATGCGCTCGGCCGTGCTTTGGGCAAGCAAATTGAAGTTTTGTCTGGCACCACCGCCTTTGAGCTCACCGAGTCGATTCGCCTTTGGGCCAAAGAAACTCGAAAAGAGAAGGCGGCCGACGGTGCGCGGACGACCGCGTTGCGGGATCGGCTACGGGAGCTTTCTACGAAGGAAGCTGAGGGCTTGGTTTCGGCCTTCACGCTATATTTCCATTTGGTCAATGTTGCCGAAGAGCGACAACGCGCCCGTGCCAACGCTGCTCGTGAAGCGACCAGTTCCGCTGAACATCCACGTCGCGAATCGTTGGTGGCGTTGGTTGGCAATCTAAAGTCGCAGGGGTTCAGCTTCGAGGAGTCAGTGGCTTTGCTTGCGCGGGTGAAGTTGCATCTCACCTTTACCGCCCATCCGACCGAAACCAGAAGGCGTACCGTACGGCAACATCTGGAGCAGATTGATCGAACGCTTGAGCGCAACGAACAGGATGAGTTGTTTGCGCGTGTGGGGCTTCTTTGGTGCACCCAAGAGATGCGTGTTTCACGGCCTACCGTTGAAGATGAGGTGCGTGGTAGCTTGCACTATCTTCCAAGCGTTCTGTGGTACACTTTGCCCAGATTCGTCAAGGGACTTGAACGCGCAGTTTTCGAGCACTACGGAAAACGCGCGCGCCTTTCGCCGCCTTTTGTGTTTCGCAGTTGGATAGGTGGCGACCGAGATGGCAATCCCAATGTGGTGGCCGAGGTTACCGATTGGGCTCAATCCTATGCGCAGAAACAAGCGGTTTCGGGATACATCAATGAACTGGAATCTCTGGTGCGCGATCTTTCATTGTCTTCCGGGCGCGCACGTTTTTCCCCGGAGATTCAAACCAGATTGAACGCTGCTCTGGAAAAGACGTCGACGACGGATCACGCGGGTGACGAACCTTTGCGCGCGCTCTGTCGCCGCATGCAACGCCGATTGCAGGCGGACGGGTCGACCGGCGCACCGGTCGATAGCCCCTACGAAGGTCAGGCAGAATTTTTTGCGGACGTGGCTTTGCTGGGCGATGCACTGATTTCGATTGGGATGCCGGATGCGGAGCAGTGTTTGGTTCGTCCGTTGGAGGTGAGGGCTCGATCGTTTGGTCTCGATCTGGTCGCACTCGACTTGCGCGAGGAATCGCGCGCACATACGGAAGCGGTTGCGGAATTGTTCAGTGCGGCAAAGCTCCGCGACGACTACGCCAGTCTTCTTCCGATGGAACGGGAAACGTTGCTTGCCAACGAGTTGCAATCGCCTCGACCGTTGGCGTCCATCGGATACAAGCCGGTCTGTCGCGCCTTGAACGTCGCGCTCGATTCACTCGGAGTGTGGAGGTCGCGCGGTGCCTACGTCGTCAGCATGACCCGATCAGCGGCGGATATACTCGAAGTGTTTGTTTTGGCACGTGAAGTGGGTCTGTACCGGCCGAATGAGGCTTTGCCGTTTGATGTTGTGCCGCTGTTTGAAACCCTTGCCGATCTTGAAAACGCGCCCGAAACCGTAATGCGAATGCTTGCGCAGCCTGTGTTCGCAGCGCATATCAAATCACGCGGCATTCTGGAAGTCATGATCGGGTACTCCGATTCCAACAAGGATGCCGGTTTTTTGGCGGCGAATTGGGCGTTGTATCGCGCGCAAGAGGCCATCGCCTCGGTCGCAAAAACGTTCGGTGTTCCAGTTTGTTTCTTTCACGGACGCGGGACTTCGACCGCGCGGGGCGGCGGCAGCGCCGGGCGGGCATTGGCGAGTTTGCCTCCTGGAACCGTCGGATATCGAATGCGTTTGACCGAGCAGGGTGAAGCGTTGTCGGACCGATACAGTCACGACGAGTTCGCACACCGTCATCTGGAACAGCTTTTTTTCCACCTCAGCATGGCTGCTGCGCGCGATGAACGCGGCAATCACGCAGACATTCCAACGGATTGGCGCGAGGCGCTCAACGAAGCAGCCCACCTATCGACTGCGGCCTACCGCGCGTTGCTCGCGACACCAAGATTCTTCGAGTTCTACGAACAGTTCACGCCGATTCGAGAGATTGGTGCTCTCAAGATCGCCAGCCGTCCGGTCTACCGGTCGGGCCGCGTGCGCGAGTTGCGGGACCTGCGCGCCATTCCCTGGGTGATGTCCTGGTCACAAGTCCGATTGCCCGTTCCTTCGTTTTTTGGGCTGGCGGAGGGATTGGCATCGTTGCCGGTAGCGTTGCGCCGCCGCATGTTGGCGCAATGGCCATTCTTCGCGAGCACGCTCGACAGCGCGGCGACTGCACTTGGCAAATCCGACCCACTCATCGCTGCGGAATACTTGAATCTCGTTGAGCCTTCCCTTGGTGACACGTTTTATGCACGATTGCTGCGCGCGTTTGACGAGACCAGAGCCTTGCTTGAAGAAACGTTCGAGTCTGCTTTATTGGCCAAACACCCAACGTTGGCGCGGCAAATCGATCTGCGGAATCCGTATATCGATCCAATCGGACGCATTCAGGTCGAGCTGTTGCGCCGATTGCGTGCATGTTCATCCGAGGATCCGATCCGGCCGGATTTGGAGCGGGCACTCATGGGGTCGTTGGTGGGTGTGGCAGCGGGTTTGCGCAACGCGGGTTGACGCGCATCCATTGTCAACACCCGGTCGTCATCGTGCTACGCCCCATCGATGCGGTCACGTGATCACAACTTCAAATCTGCATCCGTCACCGCCCCTAAAGATGCACTCGTGACGTGGGCCGCGAATTTGGCCAGCACGCCGCGGGTGTAGCGAGGTGCTGGCTTTTTCCATACTTTTCGACGAGCACGCAGTTCTTTGTCGGAAATCTGCAACGTGATCAGGCGTTTTTCTGCATTGATGACGATCGGATCGCCGTTTTTGACCAATGCGATTGTGCCACCCACGTACGCCTCCGGTGATACGTGGCCGACGACGAAGCCATGGCTGCCACCGCTGAAGCGACCATCCGTGATGAGTGCCACGTCCTTGCCCAATCCTTTGCCAACGATGGCACTGGTTGGCGAAAGCATTTCACGCATGCCCGGCCCTCCCTTGGGTCCTTCGCCCCGGATGACGACAACGTGCCCTTTTTTCACTTTGCCACTTAGAATCGCTGTGAGTGCTTTCTCTTCGCATTCGAAGACGATGGCCTTGCCCTCGAAACGCAGTCCTTCTTTGCCAGAGATTTTGGCGACCGCACCTTCGGGAGCGAGGTTGCCGCGCAGAATCACAAGGTGGCTGTCTTTCTTGATCGGTTGATTCAACGGGCGAATGATTGTTTGTCCATCCGGGTACGGATTGGCAGTGGCAAGTGTTTCAGCCATGGTTTCACCGGTAACCGTAAGGGTATCGCCGTGGAGCAGCCCAGCGTCGAGCAGTGTCTTCATGAGAGGGCGGATGCCGCCGATGGCAATGAGATCGGACATGAGGTGTTTGCCGCTGGGCTTGAGATCGGCAAGAACTGGCACCCGTTTGCCGATGCGGGTGAAGTCGTCTATGGTCAGTTTGACCCTTGCTGCGTGTGCGATCGCAAGTAAATGCAGCACAGCGTTCGTCGAACCACCGAGCGCGATGACGATGGTGATGGCATTCTCAAACGCCTTCTTCGTCAGGATGTCGAGCGGCTTGATGTCGAGGCGCAACATGTTCACGACGGCTGCTCCAGCTCGGAGACAATCGTCGACTTTCGCAGGCGAGACCGCATTTTGAGCGGAGCTGTTGGGTAGGCTCATGCCCATGGCTTCAATCGCACTGGCCATGGTGTTGGCGGTGTACATCCCCGCGCATGATCCCGGGCCGGGAATCGCGCAGGTTTCGATCTCAAGCAGACGTTTGTCATCGATTTCGCCAGCGGCGTGTTGCCCAATGGCTTCGAAAACTGAGACGAGATCGAGCTTGCGCCGATGCGGGTCATTCGCAATACATCCGGGGAGAATCGTTCCGCCATAGACGAATATGGCGGGACGGTTCATGCGCGCGATGCAGATCATCGCGCCAGGCATGTTTTTGTCGCACCCCCCGATCGCGACGTAACCGTCCATACCACCACACCCAACGACCGTTTCAATGGAATCGGCGATGACCTCGCGGGATACGAGGGAGTACTTCATGCCTTCCGTGCCCATCGAGATTCCGTCTGAGATGGTGATGGTGTTGAATACAATGGCCTTGCCGCCTCCGGCGTTTGCGCCTTTTTCGGCTTCAAGAGCGAGCTTGTCGATGTGCATGTTGCACGGCGTGACGTTACTCCACATCGAGGCGATGCCGATGATGGGTTTCTTGAAGTCCTCGGCTTTGAAGCCAACCGGATAGAGCATGGCCCTCGAAGCGGCACGTTCAGGCCCATCCAAAAGCAGACTCGAGTACTGACGCATTTCGTGTAAGTTCCTATTCTGTGTGCTACATATAGCCATCGCGTCTGAGATCTTCCAGTCCACCTCGGCCTTCGTGGTCTTGCAACCGCCCCGACCGCTCGGCGATGTCTTTCAGTTTTCCCGAGCGCAATTCAACCAGGATTTCTATCATATTTCGGGCTTTTGAGACAATGGGCTCCTGGCACGGCCAACACCCCAGGCTGCGGTATCGCTTGCCTTCTCCCTTGTCGAAATACAAACTGATGAGCGGGACTTCCTCGCGCTGTAAGTACTCCCAGATGTCCAACTCGGTCCAATCGAGGAGCGGATGAATCCGAACGTGTGTCCCCGGTGCGAAATCGGTTTTGAATTGGTTCCAGAACTCGGGCGGTTGATCACCCACATCCCATTGGTTGTGTTTGTCACGCGGTGAGAAATAGCGTTCCTTCGAACGACTGCCCTCCTCGTCTGCGCGGGCTCCGACTATGACGCCCGTGTAGGGCATGTGATCTCCGGTCAAAATCAGTTCCCCCGTTTGAAGGTCCAAACGGTAACGGGGACCTGTTCCGTCCAGTGTTTGCTTGAGCGCAGCGGTTCGCAACAGGCTGCAGCATTGCTTTCGAGTCATGCAGGCCGTCGGATCGTTGGGGTTGTCCTCTCTTGAATGAACGTAGGTCGTTCGCGCCGCCAGGGCCGCATCGTGCCGCCCTACGAGCAGTTGAATGCCAAGTTCCCGGGTCAACCGATCGCGGTATTCGATGGCTTCGGGGATCTCGAAACCCGTATCGATGTGAACCAAGGGTATCGGCACGTGCCCAAAAAACGCCTTCCGGGCCAACCACAGCAAAACGGTCGAGTCCTTGCCCATCGACCACAGCATGCAGAGGCGATCGAAATGCCGGAAGGCTTCCCGCAAGATGTAAACGCTCTGGCTCTCGAGTTCATCAAGTTTGTCCACGCAAGCAGTGTGGCTCGATGCTCGATTGCCGTCTCGACGGAAAATCCGAACCCGTGCCTAGGTTCGGCCGATGGCATGCTCATCGAAGACCTCTTTTTACAAAGACGACTCTTGACTCGCGACTTCTATGTCGCGTATTGTTTGGCGCAAATAGTGCGCCCGACCGCAAGAGGATATGGCGCTGAAGATGCAATGCTGACCGGGCGCTGTCCGCTGGAGAAAAACGATGGACGTAACTCGACTGCGAACCCTGCTGGATGAAGTCCGGGACGGGCGGGTAGATGTTGACGAGGCGCTCTCGAAACTGCGTGACCTCCCCTTCGCCAACCTCGACTACGCCACGGTCGACCATCATCGAGCGCTGCGGCAGGGGGCGCCGGAGGTCATTCTCGGACAAGGCAAGACCGCCGAGCAGATCGCCGGAGTGGCGCAGGAGCTCGTGAACACCGGGCAAAACGTGCTCGTCACGCGCACCGACCCAGAGCAGGCCGCGTATCTTGCCAAGGCGATCCCGCAAACGCGCTACGCTTCGCTCGCGCGCATCGCGTTTATCGAGGTGAGGCCGGTCACCCCGTTGCCATATGGACCCGTGGCGTTGGTCAGTGCGGGAACCGCGGATCTGCCCGTTGCCGAGGAATGCGCCGAGACGATGCGGGCATTCGGACTGCCGTTCGAGCGGCTTTACGACGTGGGCGTCGCCGGACTGCACCGCCTATTGGGGCGCCGTGAAGTCTTCGACCGCGCGGCGTTGACCATCGTTGTGGCGGGGATGGAGGGCGCCTTGCCGAGCGTGGTCGGCGGACTGGTGTCAATCCCGGTAATCGCCGTGCCCACATCCGTGGGTTATGGTGTTGGTGTCGGCGGGCTTGCTGCCTTGGCGGGCATGCTCACAAGCTGCGCTGCTGGCG
>Ga0335394_10002326_pt1 | contig 21363 bp, 16 predicted proteins | sample MAT03_FD_205741 | JGI IMG/M metagenome (GOLD analysis project Ga0335394, IMG submission 205741) | Freshwater microbial communities from Lake Fryxell liftoff mats and glacier meltwater in Antarctica - MAT-03 (spades assembly) (version 2) ...
TCAAACAGCTCGGAGGCTAAAGCTGATGCGTTAGGTTCCTCTAGTGCTGGGTCAGCGAGTCCATCAAATAGCTGCACATCCAGGTCGGCTAACGAACCAGAATCCAGTGCGGGATCGGTTCTGGCGACTCTACTGGCCTGACCTAACGGCGCTGGAGACGTATCTGACGTATCTACAGATGTATCTAGGGAAGAGTCCAGAGGGGAGTCGAAGGCAGTCCATGCAAAGTCTGACTGAGAATCTGGCTGGAAGTCTGGCGAATTGGAGTCTGCCACATGCCGATCGACGGGAGCATCTGCCCAATTTTCGTCTACAGCAATGGCCGCTGCTCCAAATAGATTTTCGTAAAATTCATCCAGTTCTTCATGGGAACTCTCTACCGCAGCACTATCGGCCAACGAGACAGAGGATTCAGATGGTTCAGATGAGTGGTCAACGGTCAGGCTGGAAGAGTTCGCAGCAGGTAGAGGGTCATTCTTTCCTGGGTCGATGTCTGATCCTGTACTGATTTGATTCAGCAGATCCAGCGCTGAATCTAAATTGTCAATCAAGGGTGCAGAGGTAAGCTGCTCGGAGTTATCGTCACTCTCGTCGTCTAGCTGAAACTGGGTCAAAACGTCGTTGACCTGAAAAAAGGTCAAATCGTCGTCGTTTGAGTCCGGGGCATTGTCTTGAAACAGCGTTAGTTCGTCATCTAGCTCCGCTGTGAACCTTGCAGCAGATGCGTCTAACTCTAAATCGTCTACCTCCAAGTTCAATTGGTCTAACTCATCTAGACCAGCGTCCCGCTCATCACTTAAATCGATGTCGAAATCGTCTAATTCATCGTCAGCAAATTCTTCATCGAACGGGGTGGGCAATGCACTAGGCGCTGTGTCTCCCTGCAATTCACTGAGTAGCAGATCGATCTGGTCTTCTAACTGATCGTCCAAGACCTCATTGATTTGAATTTGAGTATGTGGATCAGCGTCATCATCGAATGGAGCAGTGGTTGGAGCAGTGGTTGGAGCGGTTGTCGCTACCGGGGGAACATTCAAATTGGGAAATGGAGACGTAGCCTGTCCCGGCACCGACTCGCCTACGGGTTTTCCGGGTGTTGACCAGTTTGGATCTTGAATCGAAGACTGAAGATAATTGGAGGCCTCTCGACCCAACTGTTGTGCAAGCCGATTCACCAGTGAAGTAAACATCGCCTCGCCCTGTTGGCCCAGGGTGTGCATCTTGTCTAACCCCAGGCCTAGAGAATCTTCATAGGTCTGAAGGTTGTTTTGCAGCGATTCAAAAATCACGCGCAGGGTATTGTCTAGCCTGAGCAATAGTTGATCCGATTGGGATTGAATGCGTTGGATCTGCTCTAGCCGTTCGGTGGGCGTAAGCACAGGCTGGTAGGCAGGAGAGGTCTCAGCCGATGAAAGCGCTGGAATTGAATTCCCCGAAGATCCGATGAGGGCGCGATCGCGAATTGACTGAGCCTCCAAATTGCTCAGCATCTGTGCCACTTGCCCAGTCAAATTCTCCTGCAACCGCCCCATCAAAGATTGCAAAAAATCTGACATCATCTGCTGTTGAGTAGCCGACTCTGGCGACAACACATACTGCTGACGCTGCGCTTCCAACACCTTAATTTCTTGTACCAGGCTCTCGCGCTGGTGATACAGCAGTTCCAAATCGCTCCGCATGGGCTGCATAACGCTGGTACGCAAGTAACTCATTTCTTGCAATACCGCCTGCAATACCTGCTGTGCCGACTCTACCGGAGATGTGGCATATCCCTGAGTGTAGCCCTGCAAATTCTCCCCAAACTGCCCCCCATCCTGGACTGGCGTGACCCCACTTCCCAGGGTACTGGTCGCTGGTTCGGGCTGTTGCTGTAGCGTTAATAAGTAGTGGCGAGTTTGCTCTAGCACACGACGCTGTTGATCAGCATCGCCTGTCATTACCCAAGGCAATCGGGGACTGGTTTTATTCAGCACCTCGTCGATTGTGTTAAGCAAATCCTGAATTTGAGCCTTTTGAGGAGTCACGATGGTTCTGATGGTGGCTGAGAGGGGACTTTACAGACGAATGTTTGCGAGTAGAGGGCGAGTAGAGGGCAGCAAACCGACACTGAACGATAAATAGGTATTGCTTAATCCGGCTATGAGATTTGTTTTGAGAGCCGCGCTCCGCGCGGCTCTCAAAACAAATCTCATAGCTACAATCAGCAACGCCCGATAAATCCAATAGTTGAAATACGACTAAGCAGTGCCGAACGGTAGCAATACGGTGAAACCCTTGATATGACCTTTCCCAATTAGCCAGGAGACTGACTAAACGAGATGAGACGAATTGTTGTCAGGAACTGTACAACATACCACCCTGCCTAAATCTTAATTTAGATTTCCCAGAAGACATCTAAATCATCAAGTACGGCAATTCTTAGAACGGCGATCGCCATCCAAAACGAGGTCACACATTTTCACACGTTTATGTATACAGTTGCATCAGTAACTGGGTGTGATTTAACCCTGATTGACTGACAAAACTTGTTAGTCAGATCCCCGAAAGCCCTCACCCTAGCCCTCTCCCGATGGGAGAGGGAACCGGAAGGGTAGATCAACTCCCCTCGCCCTCTGGGAGAGGGGTTGGGGGTGAGGGCTATAGACTTTTGTCAGTCAACCAGGATTTAATCTCTCTACTGAAAATCCTGCACCCTTTGCTGTATAGGCGGCATAGGACTCCAAGACAGCAATTTGCTTAGACTGGGCTACTTAATCGGCAAGACCCATAAATTGATGAGCAGATTGCCCTTAAAATCTGCAAAGATGTCAGATTTCGTTTCAAACATGGTTTGCCAGCACCGCCCATGTGATACAAAACTTAACAACTCAAACTGGTTTAAAAAACTACAGTCAAAGCCGTCTAATAAGTAATTTGACCTAAATAAAAACAAGCTTCTAAAAGTCTGTGCCGCCCGCTGCGCGGGCGGCACAGACTTTTAGGATTTATGTTTAATTACGCCCATCTACTTACTGATTCGATACTTGTATTAGCCCCAGACTGCACTCCTACCGCTGTTGGATAATCAGGTTGTAACGAAGCGAACAAACGATTGATCGCGCTGTTTATAGAATGGCAAGTTGTAGAATGACGGGGGACACTGATTACATTCCCAGGCAAATCTCAAGTTCAGGGATGTTTTGGAAATTTGTGCGAGGGTCAAACTTGATAAAGATATGCTTAGCCTTGTCGATCGGTTCATAAGGGTTCATAATCGGAAACTGAAAACCAAAATCTAGGTCATAGCCTCATAGCGAACGTATTGCATCCAGACAACCGCGTCGAGAAAACTGCGTTGAGAATGATTCCTGTGCAACACCTCCATCAAACTCATCGGTCAATCTCTACGGCTCCTGCTTGTTCCCTTACAGATAAGCTGTTGAGTTGTTCTCAAGAGCAATCCTTTCCAGAGCCATCTTTCTCAGGGTCATCACTTCTACGTCCCCGGTTCGCTCTATCGGGCGTAATGCTGACCGTGAGCTGTTTACTGGGCATGGTCGCCGAACCTGCGATCGCCCAAACGGCTACCCAAGCTAACCCCATTTTGAAGATTGGCATTGTGCAGCGGTTTGGCGACGAGGCGCAAGAAACGCTGACGCTGCAACCCGTGGAGGGCGATCGCCTCTCACTGCGATTTAAAACAGGAGATCAAGAACAAACGGTGACAACCGGTGGAGCGGTTAAAGTCGGGGTGATGATGGAACCCCTACCAGAACCAAGGGTGAGGGAGCGGGTTGTATTAAGCACCCACCGTAGCTTTGAGAGTGCTGAAGATAGTGCCGCCAAATGGCGATCGCGCGGCATTCAGGTAGAACTAGCGCAGCCTCAACAGTGGCAGGTATGGGCCAAGCGCGACACCTACAGTAACCCATTGGTGCGGCGGTTGCTGCTCAAAAACCTGCAAGCGCAAGGGTCTAGAACCGCCTTCATTGACACAGACATTCAGCGTGCTGTTCCCCGTGCCACCATTGAGTTAAATGGCACTCGCATGATGCGTGATGAGGTAGAGATTGTCTCGTCTTACGGTCGGGTTTTTGTTACTCCCAGCGATGCCCCTAGTGCAACTGCCCCCGCGTCAGAACGTCGCCTCTACGGCGGCAGTCTGCGGCTGCAACCCAATGCCTACGACAACTACACCCTAGTCAATTACGTTCCTACAGAGACCTATTTACGCGGGGTTGTGCCTCATGAAATTGGGCTGCGGGCACCTGAAAATACCATTCAGGCTCAGGCTATTTTGGCGCGAACCTATGCCCTGCGTAACTTGCGTCGGTTTGAGATTGATGGCTATGAACTCTGTGCCGATACGCAGTGTCAGGTCTATCGAGGCCTAACGGGTGCTGCTGAGGTGAGCGATCGCGCTATCTTGGCAACCCGTGGCATGGTGATGACTTACCGCAACGAACTGATCGATGCCCTTTACTCCTCAACAACTGGGGGGGTCACGGCTCGCTTCACCGACGTATGGAACGGGGCTGAGCGTCCTTATCTGCGGTCTGTGGTCGATTCGGTACAGGGTACCTGGGATCTGGCGCTTCGCCCCCTATCCGACGAAGCCAACTTGCGTGCCTTTCTTAACCTGCGCCAAGGTTTCAACGAATCAGACTGGGACACCTTCCGCTGGCGTAAGGAAAGCACTCTAACCAAGATTGAAACTGATCTGCGGAAGTTTTTGCAAGGTCAGCAGCATCCTCTAGCCAATTTTACCCGCGTCGACGAAGTGCGGGTGGTGGAGCGATCGCCGGCTGGACGGGTACAGAAACTAGCTATACAAACCAATCTAGGCACTGTTGAGCTAGAAAAAGACGAAATTCTGCGAGCAGTCTATGCGCCTGACAGTACGTTATTTTACTTAGAGCCTGTATTTGAAACAGTGCCTCTAGCGCCGCCGTCACCCAACGCAGCCGAAATTCCAACGGATGCGCCTAATTCTGCTGCCGCGTCCAGTCCGGTAAATCTTGCGAGTGGGGCTACACCCAGCGTTGCCACCGAGTCCAAAACCACGGATAAAGAGGCATCCTTAGCCAATAATCCTCAAACCAGACAAGTTTTGAAAGGCTATAGCTTTATCGGGGGTGGATTGGGTCACGCGGTCGGCATGAGCCAGACGGGAGCCTACAATCTTGGTCGGCTGGGCTGGTCTGCCAGTCGCATCCTCAGCTTCTATTATCCTGGTGCCCAATTGGTGCCGTTGAGCGATCGCATTGTCATTTGGCGAGAACCTGTCCAGTAGTCACATGAAGCAATGCCATTACGGTATTGAACTCTAAAACTACAGAGTCTAAGCTGTCCCTGCGAGTGCATCCCAGTTTGTGACCGCGCTCCACACGGCTCTCACAAACGCAACTAAGTAGGTGGGCTTAATTAAATATAAGATTCTAAAACCCTACGCCGCCCGCTGTGCGGGCGGCGCAGGGTTTTAGAATCTGGTTTTTATTTAGGTTGAACTACTTAGCTTCTAGGCGATTGAAAATCGCTGTAAGATCCAGAACAATATCTGGGGGCAATGGCAATGACCCAAGCCAAGGTAAAGTTTGCAACCTTTGAAAAGTACCTGTCCTACAGCAACAAGATGGACATGGAAGGGCGTTATGAATTAGTTGGTGGAGAGTTAGCTGAGTTGCCACCAGAATCAGAACTTAATATAGCCATAGTCATAAAGCTTAGGACATGCCAGCGTCATTCCCGCGCAGGCGGGAATCCACCCCCGCACCTATCGAGCAGATGGATTCCCGCCTGCGCGGGAATGACAGGGAAGCGTCCTATTGATCATGGCTACCGCTATAACTGGATTGCAAACTACCTGCAATTCTTGCTGGCAGCAGCTAAAGTATCTCCCCTTCGGCTGATCAGAATTCATTCACTGGAGTTGCAAGTTCCCGTTCTGCAACCCAATGATGCTGCAAATCGCTATCCTGACTTGGTTCTACTAAGACCAGAGCACCTGGATTTGATGAAACGGCGATTGACCATTACCTTGGATATGCCCCCGCCCCGCCTGATTGCTGAAGTCGTTAGCCCTGGCACTACCAATCGAGACAGAGACTACATCTACAAACGCGCCCAATATGCCGCAGTCTCTGTCCCTGAATATTAGTTGATTGATCCAATCGCTCAAACGGTAACAGTTCTGGTTCTAGAGGGTGAGGCTTACCGAGAAGTTGGCGTGTTTGGCAAGGAGGAGGCGATCGCCTCTATCGAGTTAGCAGGACTAGAGTTGAAGGCTGGGCAGATTTTCGATTCGGAACGCTAGGACGGCTCTAGGTCGGCTAACTTAATTCCCTGTATGGAGTAATCGAGCAACTGCATGGGATGTAGTACCGGAACCTGTTTGCTTTGAATCGTCAGATGTTTGCTGATTTGGACGAAGCAGCCAATATTGGCAGAGGCAATCACCGACGCGCCCGTATTCAATAGATTCGTCACCTTTTGCTGACCCAACTCTTCCGCTACATCGGGTTGCAGGATGTTGTAAACGCCAGCACTGCCACAGCAGAGCGCCGCATCAATTGGTTCGCGCAACTGCACACCGGGAATTTGGCGCAGCAGTTGCCGGGGCTGTAGGCTAATTTTTTGACCGTGTAGCATGTGGCAGGCATCTTGATACACCATCATTAGCGGCTCGTCTTGCAGCGGGGATAGGGGCGCGGTTAAGCCCACCTCTGCCAAAAACTCCTGTACGTCTTTAACTTTTTTGACAAAAGCTTGAGCGCGATCGCCATACTCAGGGTCATCCTTCAAAATGTGCCCATACTCTTTCAGCGTGTGCCCACAACCAGACGCATTGATCAAGATGGCATCGACCTCAGTGTGCTCAAACGCGTCAATCATCTGCCGCGCCATTTCCTGCGCTTGGTGAGTTTGTCCCTGATGATGAGAGAGCGCCCCACAACAGCCTTGAACTTGAGGTACAACCACCTCGCACCCGTTGGCGGTGAGCACGCGCACCGTTGCATCATTTACTGCTGGGTTAAATAATCGCTGCACGCAGCCCAATAGCATCCCCACTCGATATCGCGTTTTCCCTTCAGCCGGAATCAGCGCCGGAATGGTGTCGTGAAACGCTGTGGACGCAATGTTGGGCAGCATCGATTCCATTGCCGCCAGTTGGGGAGAAATTTGCTTCAGCACGCCCAGCGATCGCACCCAATTTTGCAAGCCAGATTTCTGGTAAAGCCCCAAGGGACGCAGCAATACCCGCATTCGATTGGGGTAAGGAAAGGTAGAAAAAATCAGGCGGCGCAGCAGACGTAACGGCAGCGATCGCTCAAAATTTCGTTCGATTTGGGGACGAGTTGCCGCAATCAATTGGTCGTACTGTACCCCCGACGGGCAGGTTGTTACACAGGCTAAACAACCCAGACATGAGTCGAAATGCTGCACGGTGCTAGCAGCCAGCGGTGCATCGCCTTGATTAATGGCATCCATCAGGTAAATTCGCCCACGGGGAGAATCGGTCTCCTTGCCCATGACCCGGTAGCTAGGGCAGGTAGCAAGGCAGAAGCCGCAGTGGACACAGGCATCAATCAGTTTAGGATCAGGAGGATTGTGGGCATCAAATCCTGAAACCTCTGCCGATGTATCCAACGGAAGGTGGGTCAACGAAACGGGATTTTCCGAAGTTTGCATCTTTAATAGTGGTATTGAGGTAAGGATTGTCAGATGGGCGAAGCCCGCCCATCTGACAATCCTTACAGGTTTAGGACTACCGCATCTTTAATAGCGGCGAGAAATTAGGTAACGAGAAATCGGTTGAAGGAAAAACCGCTTAAATGCCGCCGACAAATCGCGATGGACTCAAGAGATTAGTCGGATCAAACTGCTGCTTAATGCCACGCATAAGGGCGATCGCATTGCCGGTGTAGCCCCACACATCGACCTGCTGCTTGAGTGCATGGGGAGCCTCTAAAATAGTCAAGAAGCCGCCCTTAGCTTCACAGATCTGCCGAAGTTGGGGCAGCAGCAACGCCGCATCGGTACTGGCAAAGCGCAATCGCCCCAGACCGCTACCCGCATGAATCTGCGCCAGTTCTAATTGGGGGACAAACGCCTTGATCTGCTCCAACACCGTGACCGCCATTGAGGGGGTTACTCCTATTTTGCACGTGACAACTGGATTATTGGGGGCAACATCCCCTAATTGTTGCAGTTGTTGCCATACTGTTTCATTAGCCTGAGTGGTAGCGATCGCCAACCCCAGTGCTTGTCCCACCTCGGTAAACTGCTGCACCTGGGTGGCTACGCCGACGGCAATGCCCTGAAACCGTACCAGCAGCGCCATCGCGTTTTCTTGCTTGAGGAAGGGCAACGCTGGAGCAATCACTAACTCTACCGCCGTGGGTGTTAAGGCAGAACTGAGCAGGGTTTGAGTGGCACGGGCGATCGCCTGTACGTCCCCAGTTAGCACCAGCGTTTGAGACGCTTCTGGCAGGGGGTAGACCCGCAGCGTGAGCTGGCTAAGAATACCCAGCGTGCCCCAAGAACCGGTGAATAGTTTCATCAAGTCATAGCCCGCCACGTTTTTGACGACCCGCCCACCTGCTTTAGCCACTTGCCCATCGGCGCGCACTAAGGTTATGCCAATCAGCAGATCTCGCACCCCACCATAGCGATGGCGCAGCGCCCCCACATCTGCCGTGGCTACAATGCCACCCAGGGTAGCGTCTGGGGCATAGGCGGGGTCAAGCGGCAAAAACTGCCCCTGTTTTGCCAAGATCGCTTGCAAATCGACTAACCGCATCCCCGCTTCAGCCGTTACCGTTAAATCTCCAGCAGCATGTTCAATTAACCGATTCAGCTTGGCGGTACTCACCACGATGGTAATGCCTTCAGCTAACCCGCCCCACGGCAATTTAGTGCCGCTGCCGCACGGCAGTATCCGCCAATGATTGCGATGGGCGAGGGTGATTACCCCTGATAGCTGATCTACAGTTCGTGGATACACTAGGCAGTGGGGAGGGGTAGAAACCGGAGTAGAGGGGAGGGCGATCGCCCCCAGCACCCGCTGCTGCATCGCTTCCTCCACTGCGTCCCAGCCCACAACCTCCAGATCCACAATGTTTTCTAAAACTTCTAACGATTGAGCAATAATGCCCATAAGCAGTTCCCCAAGATCACCTAATAAACCCCAACTGGACATTACCCTATCGGTAAGGGTATTAATGTAAGGATTTTTTGATGGGCGGGCTAAGCCCGCCCATCAAAAAATCCTTACCAATTTACCAATTTAGGACTATCACCCTATCAACTGCCAGAGCGGTTAGGCAAGATGCAGAGTTGTGCCCGTGTGCATCGAAGTTGCAACCGCGTCTGTTTATTCGGCGATGAATACTTACCAGCGGTGGATGCTTACCAGCGATGAATACTTACCAGGGTAGATGGATACTGAATCGAAATTCATGCATAATTTATGAGAAAATAAAAAAGTCTTGCTGACAAAGCACAAATTTTTGCATCTCACCTGGTTTCGAGATACTGCCTGGAGTAAGTCTCCTCAAAACCATCTGCTAAGTAGGTGGGCTTAAGTAAGTATAAAACCCTAAAACCCTGCGCCGCCCGCTGCGTGGGCGGCGCAGGGTTTTAGGATTTGGTTTTTATTTAGGTTGAACTACTTACTTATACCCATTCAGATTGGTTGAGACTGACGCAGTTTCATCATCTTGCAGTTGCTCTGCGCCCCATCATTATGCAGCCTTATTGGGTTTCCGTTTAGTGTGGGGAAGTGCTGCTGGTATCCGTATTCCCAGACAGTATCTGTATTCCCAGACAGTATCTGTAATTCCCAGACAGTATCTGTAATTCCCAGACAGTATCTGTAATTCATAGACAGTTAGTCAGCTCAGAATAATTGCCCACAGTTGCATGACACGCGCTCTAGGGCTACCCAGCCGCGCCATGCTGACTTTCGTTTTAGCCTGAGGGGTTCTTGTGTGACCATAACCCGCCCTGTAAACCCGATCACCACCGTCCCCAATCGTCTCAAACATAGAGTGGGAAAGGTCTTTGTCATTGCCTGTGGAGAATCAACACAGGCACTAGAAACAGCCTTAACTGAAGAAGGGTTTCAGCACGAGCTATTGCGTCAAGCTTCTACCCCGGAGTATCAGACCTATGCGGCCATCTATCGATGTCTGTTGAACCATCACCGAGCCTGGCAGCAAGCCGCCAAAGCAACTCAGCCCAGCCTGATTGTGGAAGCAGATTTTGTGCCCGTCGTGGGTATGGGAAACTTACCACTGCCGTTTAATCCAATGCAGTCTACGGTAGGGGTTGCGTGGCTGTATACCTGCGCCTCTCAGGTTTATAGCATTAGCCTGGGTGGTCATGCCGAAGGCTTTTCCAGTTCTACGGTTGCGTATGTGGTGACTCCCGTCGCGGCTCGGCATTTGTGCGATCTGGTGCAGCACATAACAGACCGATACGGCACAGGCTACGCCAACTTCGATTCTGAAATAGATGGATTTCTGCGACAGCGAGGATTCAAAAATTACATTGCCTTTCGCAACTATGGTGAGCATGGCGGTGTGCCTAGCCCCGAGCATAGCCATCATGGTATCAGTGGCATTCACCGGGCAGATGTGTTGTATGGCAGGCTAGCGTTTTTACCACACTATGCCGGAGAGGGACGAACCCGGTGGTTACGGTTGATGCAGGTGCGCTTGACTGCCCGTATTAAAGGCATTGCGCGATCGCTCATGGGTCGTTTTTTGCGCTTTAAGGTGTTGAAAACCTGTAGCACACCCCGCAAAATGCTGGCATTTGTAGTACGACGACAGCTAACGGAACGAATTTAGGTAAGTAGTTCAACCTAAATAAAAACCAAATTCTAAAACCCTGCGCCGCCCGCTGCGCGGGCGGCGCAGGGTTTTAGAATTTTATATTTACTTAAGCCCACCTACTTACTGAATCAACCGCAATGTCATCCTAAGCATCGGCGGCGATCGCAGGTCGAAATTGGCTCCAGGGATGGGCAGTCTCTAGTTGGGCAGCCAGGGCAATTAAGGTTTCTTCAGTAGCTGGACGGCCTACCAATTGCACCCCAATAGGTAATTTTGTGGGCGTGAAGCCAGTGGGTATTGCGATCGCCGGTTGCCCAGTGGCGTTAATAATAGGGCTTGGCGCGACCCAGTGAACCACTCTCTCAAACAGTTGCGTTGGTCTGAGCCGTGCCCATTCCCCCACCTTAATCGTGGGATGCAAAAAAACAGGCAGCACTACAACATCAAACGGATCTAGGCTAGCCACGATCCGGCGGGCGGCGGTTTGCATTTTGGCAACAGCTTGAAGATACTGTCCGGCGCTGCGTTGACGCGATCGCCGCAATAACCAGCGATTTAGCTTACTCATCAAAAACCAGGGCACCCCAACATCGACCCCCGTTTGCCATACCGTTACCAACGGCTCCACCAGATCCGCCAAATCTAAGCAGACGGATTCAACCTGGTGCCCCAGTGATTCCAGTCGATGTACCGTTTCCATGACCGCCTGAGTACACAGTTGGTCAGCAGAGCCAATCGGCAAGAGGTCAGTGGTGAACCCAATTCGCAGCGGTTTCAGCGATCGCTGGGTGGCCGCCAAAAAAGATGGATTAGGGTCTGGTAGCCAGTAAGGATCGCCCAGCGTATGACCTGCCATCACATCCAATAGCGCCGCTGCATCCGCAACCGTGTGCGCCAACGGGCCATCGGTCGCCAGCCCATTCAGGCGATCGCCCACTGGTGCGTGAGACACCCGCCCCCGCGACGGTTTAATGCCGACTAAGCCACAGCAAAAGGCAGGGCCGCGAATCGACCCACCCCCATCTGACCCTTGGGCGATCGGGCTTAGCCCCGCCGCCACCGACGCTGCTGCCCCACCGCTAGAGCCACCCGGCGTGTAGTCAAGGTTCCAAGGGTTGCGGGCAGGCGGAAAACCAGGGGGTTCAGTATAGGGCGCAGAGCCAACTTCCGATGTCGCCGTTTTCCCCAACAGCACAAACCCAGCTTGCTTAATTCGCCTTACCGTTCCCGAATCTTCTGTGGCGATGCGGTTGCGGAGTACTTTTAACCCATAGCTACAGGCTACCCCTTCAACTGGTGTCAAATCTTTGATCGAAATGGGCACCCCAAAAAACGGCGGTAGTTCCCCAGCCTCTAACCCCGTCAATCTCTCGGTCTTGGCGGTTGCATCGGCGATCGCTTGCTCAGCCATCACCGTAAAAAAACTACCCAGCATTGGGTTTAACTGCTCAATTCGTGCCAAATACACCTGCACCAACTCCAGGGGTGAAATCTCCCGGCGGCGAATTAGCCCAGCCTGCTCTAATGCGGGTGTAAATGCCAGATCAACGGGATTCATGATTTACCTTTAGGACTTTGCTGCTGACTCTAACAACGAACGCTAACGTTTAAAGGAGATGCTGTACACTTCTTTTCTTTTTTATCAGGTGCCCAGCGCACATCTTTAAAAAATGCCAATAAAACCTTGTCTAGAGCTAATAAGTAGATGGACGTAATTAAACATAAAACCCTAAAAGTCTGCGCCGCCCGCTGCGCGGGCGGCGCAGACTTTTAGAATCTTGTTTTTGTTTAGGTTGAACTACTTAGCTTAGCCGACGAACTGGTAAATTGCAGACTCCACGGTCTCTACAGATTGAATCCCTTTCTTTCCGTCCCCTCCAGTCGTTACTATACAGATACGATACTGAAAATTTTTGTTCTAACATTACCGCCATATTATGAGTGTAGTTAGCCAGGTCATTCTCAACGCCGATGACGAACTCCGCTACCCCAGCAGCGGAGAACTGACAAATATCAAAGAGTTTTTCCGCACTGGAGAACAGCGGATGCGAATCGTCAGCATCTTGACTGAAAATGAGAAAAAGATTGTTCAAGAAGCCAGCAAGCAGCTTTGGAAAAAGCGTCCTGACTTTATTTCTCCCGGTGGTAATGCCTACGGCGACAAACAGCGTGCGCTTTGCCTGCGCGACTATGGCTGGTACTTGCGTCTCATTACCTATGGTGTTTTGGCAGGCGATAAAACCCCCATTGAGAGCATTGGACTGGTTGGCGTTCGAGAAATGTATAACTCGTTGGGCGTTCCTGTGCCAGGTATGGTGGAGTCAATCCGCTGTCTCAAGCAAGCGTCTCTGGCTCTTTTGAGTGATGAGGATGCCCGCGAAGCGGGTCCCTATTTTGACTACATTATTCAATCTATGTCCTAGAGGGTCATGGTATTTGATGTAAGGGTTCATTGAATCGCGGGCTTGACTTGTGCTTCAAAGAACCCTTAGAGGATGTTTGAAAAGTGGTCTGCTGTGATTTTAGGCACCTGTTGATCCCCCTAGCCCCTTACCCTTCGGGAAGCCGCTTCGCGTCTATAAAAAGGGGGGAACTGTATTCAAAGTCCCCCTTTTTAAGGGGGATTTAGGGGGATCTAAAACGTTTTGCTACTAACAATCAGACTTTTCAAACATCCTCTTAAGTGTCGTTTAGGACCTATGGATTTTAGGCTGAAAGGTTCGCGCCCAAAAAGTGCGAACCTTTCGGCTTTTTAGGGCTGCCTTGCAACTTAAAAACTGCTGCCTTTCCTCGCAGGGTAGTGGTATTGAGGTAAGGATTTTTGATGGGTGGGCTTCGCCCGCCCATCAAAAAATCCTTACCAATTTAGAACCACCCCTCGCAGCTACTGTTGGGGAACGAAAATTGCTGTAATGTAGGGGGAGTACCTTTGTATTAAGTGGCTGTGGCGATCGCCCCATCTGCTCAATTTTGTTCTTCTTCTCTGCTGCTATGCGCCTCGGCAAAGTCGTCAAATCCAACTCTCACTGCGATTATGTAGTTCAGGTTCACGATGATCAAGATGTAATCGAGCCACCTCAGGCTGATGACTACGGGTTGGGCAGTTTTGTTAAGCTCGAAAAAGAAGGTGGACGGCACTGGGCTGTTGGACTAATCTACAATTCCCTACTGTTTAACCCAATGTTTTTAAGTAGCGGGCCTCGTCTGTCGAGCGAGCCAGACCCGCTATTCACGCCTGATTTGATTAGTGAAACCCGAACGCTGCTAGGCATTGTATTAGTCGGCTGGACGGAAGTTGAGGGCGATCGCGCCTATGGGGTTCACGGCATTCCCCGCGTTGTTGTACCTGTAAACACTCCAGTAGATACCATGACCGCCGCAGAAGTTCACCGCTTTCATCTCAACGCAGAGCAGCGTCCCCAGTTTTGTTATTACAGCCACTTGTTACGCAGCGGCGGCAACTTCGCGGCTCAACTGGCTCAACAAACCCTCAAAGAATTAGTCGATAGTCAACTCTTCACAGGATCTGACCAGCGCGCCCTAGAAATTTTATGGAGAGAACTCTCCTGGAAGAATATGATGGGTGCAATGCGATCGTAGACTGCTGGCATGAAATCGCTCTCCAGCTCCGCTAGAAGCTGTGCGTTTCGGCACCATTAAAGATAAAAAATTCCGACAGACTCCTGTCAGAGCTGTCGGAATAGTGTGTTCCCTGTTGATGACTCGGCTAGAGTTGAGTCTCCTTAAGTATGCTTGGCTAGGTACGATTGAAGCGCGATCCCGATCAGTTGCCTCTGTGATACTTATCACAGAACTACGGGTCATACAGACTTGACATAAAAGCGTCAGGCAAGGGCTGCTGACGAGGTGTTAGCCTAGAACATGCAGATGCTCTTAAATCTGTCAGTCTTAAATCTTTCAGTACTGTGGAAGGTTGATTCCGCCTAATCTTGTAATGTCTAGCATCATGAACAAAGTCGTCGTCGGTCTTTCGGGCGGCGTGGATAGCTCCGCTGCCGCCGCTATTTTGCATCACCAAGGCTATGAGGTGGTGGGCGTTACCCTATGGCTAATGAAGGGTAAAGGGCAATGCTGCTCGGAGGGAATGGTGGACGCGGCACAGCTATGTGAGGAATTGGGGATTCCCCACCACATCGTAGATAGCCGTGAGTTATTCCAAGAAAATATTGTGGATTATTTGGTAAACGGGTACAGCGCGGGCATTACGCCGCTACCCTGTTCTCAGTGCAACCGGGCGGTCAAGTTTAGTCCAATGCTGCGCTACGCCAAAGAGGAGTTGGGCATTGAGGCGATCGCCACCGGGCACTACGCCCGCATTACGCAAGATCCTGACACTGGACGCTATCAACTGCGGCGGGCTGTAGACCTCAATAAAGACCAATCCTATTTTTTGTACGATTTGCCGCAAGAGGTGCTGGCGCACGTCCGCTTTCCGTTGGGCGACCAAACTAAAACCGAAACGCGTCGCATCGCCGCAGAATTTGGGCTGCACACAGCAGACAAGCCCGAAAGCCAAGACCTCTGCCTAGTTGAATCCCACGGCTCTATGCGCGACTTTTTAGATAAATATCTCGCACCTCAACCAGGTGAAATTGTAGACCAATCGGGGCGAGTGTTAGGGCAACACGATGGCACGCACCATTACACCATTGGGCAACGCAAGGGAATTGGCGTTGCTGCTGCTGAGCCGCTGTATGTGGTTGGCATTGATGTGGGGCGCAACCGAGTGATTGTGGGCGATCGCACCAGCGCCCACCAAACAGAATGTACGGTGCAGCGGGTCAACTGGGTTTCTATCCCTGCACCCAATGCCCCAATCCGAGCCGAGGCGCAAGCGCGCTATCGTTCTAACCCAGTGGGTGCCACCATTGTGCCCTTGAACGATGACAGCAGCCGCGTCAAAATCACCTTCGACGAACCCCAGTTTGGCATCACCCCCGGCCAAGCAGCCGTATGGTACGACGGCGATCTGTTGCTGGGTGGCGGCATTATTGAAACCGATCCTGCGTAACAGCCACCGACTGAATTAGGCCTGCAATCAGGCTTGCTAATGGGGGCGTGGCTCCTAGAGGTTTGGCAAGATGCAACGCTGCGTTGGGAAATTGAGGCGCTAAATCTTCAACCCCTTGGGCGATCGCATCCGTAATTTTGCCTTCAAACAGAAAATACGGCAGGATCTCAATCTGTTCACAACCTTGTTTTACCAAGGCGCTCACCTGTTCGTCTAATTTGGGTGAGGTAGACCAATAGGCAGGAATGGCGCTTAGCTCGGTAGCGATCGCCTCCACGGGTGCATTTCCGCCAGGACGACGACTGCCATGCGACAGTAGAATCCGGCTGTCTGAGCCTCCGCTGAGTCCTTGAATGCTCAGCAAATTTTTGAGCTGCGCTTGCAGGGGTGAATAGCTGCCCAAATAAGGACAGCTATCGAGCTTGAAGCTTGAAGGGAGAAGAGTTTGGGCGATCGCCATTTCTGCTGGCAGATCTTCTAGCACATGCACTCCCGGCAACAAAAACAGTGGCACTGTGACCAATCGGTCGTGCCCAGCGGCGATCGCCTGCTCAGCAAATTGCTGAATTTGCTGGTGTAACGGTAGGGGATGCAGCTCTAAAACAGCCGTGCCCACTAGCGGGACGATATCAGCGGTGACTGAAGCAGCCTTCGCTAAAGCAGGACTAAGGAACGCGGAATGCTGCAAATATTCTGCGACTAGATGTGCCAAAACCCCAGCCTCAGCTTGAGGTCTGGGGTCTCGACTCCCGTGAGTAACTAGAAGATAGGCAGTCAAAATAGACCAGGTAGCTGGGTAGGTAGGACGTGAACGTTGGCATTGCGCCGCCATAAGCATCGGAATGCCAACTATTTAGAGCTTAGAGTTTGGAGCAGCTCTAGTTGTGGTTCGCTAGCGTAAAGGCCGGAGTCAGACTGTCGTGTGCCAGAAAGTGTGCCAGGTGAAAGGCACGGTCTTCAGTTTCTAGCAGCATTTTTTCGTAGAGATAGCGGGTGGCGCGATCGCCCAGACTTTCAGCCTGCCCAGCCTGCCGCCGAATTAAAGAAATCATCGCCTGCTCTGCTGCCAGATCATGTTCTATCATGCTGCGGCAAGAGTACACTCCGTCGGGTTCGGGAGTAAAGCAGCACAGCTCTGCCAACTTAGTAAAGCTGGCCACAGGAACGCCACCCAACCCATTTAGACGCTCTCCAATTTCGTGGACGTAACCCTGAACCTTATCGTAGGACTCTTGAAAAAACTCGTGCAGCGAATAGAACTCTGCACCTTCAACTACAAAATGATGCTTTTGATATTGCAGATACAATGCTTGAAAACTTGCTAAAGCAATATTAAACCCTTCACAAACTGCCGTTGTAATGTTTGCTTCTAACCCGACTGGGTTATCTTTGACTTGATCAAAAGCTTGAACTGGACTAGTGGTAATTGGCATTTGTATTTCCTTCTGCGATCGCAGGTTACCCTAACTATAAAAACTCTTGCATACTCATCAGAGTATACAGGTTCAATTTGAGAGTCAACCTACTCCATCATTATTGATAAGTAGTTCAACCTAAATAAAAACCAAACCCTAAAACCCTGCGCCGCCCGCTGCGCAGGCGGCGCAGGGTTTTAGGGTTTTATACTTAACTTATTTAAGCCCACCTACTTAGTAGACATTCCTAAAATAAGTATAAAACAAATCCAAAGCTGAGGGGCTGTGCTGCTTGATAGAAGTGCAGAACAACTACTAAAGCATTGTTTTAGAATCGAATTAAGCTACTTAGAAACTATTCTCAACAAAAGTCAATCAAGTTGAGATTTACTATGTCTCTGAAAACCCCTTCAAAGTATCATTTCCTGTCCTCAGAGGTTTCGCCTGATTAGGAACGAGCAGTTGTCTGACGTTAGGGTTTAAACTTGTCAAGTCCTCAACATTTCGCAGCATTGTTTTACAAATATCATCCAGTGGTAGGTCGTTGAAATCGCGGCCAAAGGGATTTTCAATTTCAATCCCAATTTCCTCAATTCCAAACAGGGTAAAGCTAATTAAAACCACAATTAGCCCTGTCCAAAAGCCCAGATCACCTACTAGTTGAAATGGCAAGGTTAGACAATAAATTAACAATAGCTGCTTTAAATGAATGGCATAGGCGAGTGGAATTGGTGTTTTTAGAATCCGTTCGCAGCCACCTAGGGTATCTACCATCAAGTTAACCAATTCCTGCATGGCATTAAGTTGATAGACATTGAGGCAATGGCGTTGATATTGGCTTTGTAGGTAATCGCTAATCCAAAATGCGATTTCGAGCGGTGGATTGTTCATTTCTCTGAGTGTAAAGTACTGCTGCGACGGCAGCAGGGCTTGCAGTTCGGGATGCACAGGTTCTCGGCGCAGGCTGAGTTTAGTGGCTACCGAAAACGCCACCACGAGGCGCAGAATCTCTGTTTTTTGTTGGCGATCGCCATCCTCTTTTTCGAGCACATTGACCCAAATTTGGCGAGTGAGATTGCGGGTGGTATTGATCAGCGCACCCCAAAGCTTACGGCCTTCCCAAAAGCGCTCATAGGCAGTATTGGTTCGAAAAACCAACATTAAACCCAGCACAATATTGGGAATCAGGCTAGCCAGGGCAGGCATCGAAACGGGGAGCTTAACGTAATACAACACTGAAACGAATACGCCAAAGCCACCGCATACCAGCGTTCGAAACAGGACGGCTGGAATCACCGATCCTCGAACTTGGAGTGCAACTCGGAACCAAGGTCGCTTGTTGAATGGCATGAATATAGGTTGAAGTAGACAGCAAAATTAGGCATTGCTTAATCTGGGTATGAATTTTTTTTGAAAGGGGCGCTCCGCGCCCCTTTCAAAAAAAATTCATACATGAAATCAGCAACACCCAAAATTATAGTCAGAAGAGGCAAGAGCTTATAGATTGACACAATCAGCTCACAAGCTGCTGCACAATATCCACAAACCGCTGCACGGTTGGAGAAGTATCGGCCTTACGGCAGAGGAGGGCGATCGCCACCGTTGGGGTAGATTCAACAAACTCACGATATACCACACCCGTACGCTGTAGATGTTGCAGCGAACTCGGAACGATTGCTACTCCGATCCCTGCGGCAACCAAGCTGACAATTGTTTGCATTTGAATCGCTTCTTGCACAATGTTGGGGCTAAACCCGGCCTGTTGACACAGACTAATGATTTGGTCATACAACCCTGTGGCAAAGGGACGTGGAAATAAAATAAAACTTTCCGCTGAGAGCCGCTGTAGCGAAACCTGCGGCTGAGCAGCCAAGGGATGCTGTTCTGGCAGGGCTACCACAAGCGGATCTGCATGGATCACGTGAAGCTGAAAGGCTTCGTCGTCCACGGGCAGGCGCACTAAGCCAATATCCAACCGCGCCTCGTGGAGCCATTGGATCTGTTGATCGGTCGTGAGTTCGTGCAGTTCTAGCCGCACATCGGGCACAGCCGCCCGAAAACCGCGCAAAATGAGAGGCAAGACGCTATACGCTGCCGAACTAACAAAGCCAATGACCAATTCGCCCAAATCTCCCCGACTGGCTTTGCGCCCAGTTTGCACGGCATGCTCAAGTTGCTGGAATAGCTGGCGCGATTCGGCTAAAAACACGACTCCTGCATCGGTTAGTTGGACGCTGCGCTTGGTGCGATGAAATAGCTGGAAGCCCAATTCGTTTTCTAATTGACGAATTTGCTGACTGAGGGGCGGTTGAGCCATGTGCAGTTTCTCGGCGGCGTGGCCAAAGTGCAGCTCTTCGGCAACGGCGATGAAATAGCGGAGATGGCGAAATTCGATCATGGGGAGACGGTAAAGACCGGGGCTATACTTTATTTTGTACGCGATCCTAAAAATAGAGCCTAATTAAGCCGCGATCGCACGTCTATCAAAACTGGTATGAACAGCAGCAGCAATAGATCTGACAACGGCTGATAGCCTAAAAGCTCCAGCGCCCCTAAAGCTTCATACGTCGTATGGTGAATAGACCTCCTGTGTGAATCGTTACTTGGCGAAGCCGGGAACGATTCACGCTCACGAAAAAGCATTCACGCACGAAGTTTAGTGTGGGCTGTTAGGGACACAGGCGATCGCCCGTATCCCCCAAGCTGTAATCATCAGATATTAAGTGCCTATCGTCGCGATCGCCGTCGGGTCAAAATGCTCACCACCTCACCAGGATTCGCACCGGGCTGCAAACTGCTCCAATCAGCGGCATTGGCAAAACTGCGGCGATGCAGATCGTGAATCGTCTCACGCACCCAGCCAGGGCTGCTAATCAGCACAATTCGCAGTTGCTCTTGTTCCGGTGCCAGCGGGGTCACGTAGAGCGGCAAAACTAACGGCTGCGGGAGAATCTCACCCTCACTACCCGTCAAAAAACTGCGCGCACTTGAAACAAACATCTCAATCATCGGGGGTTCTCCTGCATAAGCGGTAAGAGGGAAACCCCAAAAAGCTAGCCACCCCGCGCATTTACAAAGCAGGGTGGCTAGAGAGAATGCTAAAATTCCCAGTTAGCCGCCAGACTGCATACTCAGTTTGGGGGTTAGCCGCTCAATGTTGCTAGTAACAACACTGGGCGGTGCTAGATTTTTGGAGCGAATTGAGGTTGCTCGACTACAGAATCGTTCAACAACCTTAACCAGACACAATACGGGCATAGATGTCACATCGTCAAGACCCAAATCGGCAAATTGTGTCAAAAATATTGGGTGAAAAGGACTGAGATGGGCGAGCGCCATAGTATAGCGGTAGCCATGATCAATAGGACGCCTCCCTGTTATTCCCGCGCAGGCGGGAATCCACCCCCGCACCTATCGAGCAGATGGATTCCCGCCTGCGCGGGAATGACGCTGGCATGTCCTAAGCTTTATGACTATGGCTATAAGGAGAAACATTCCTCCGATTCATCTGATTTAGGGTGATATGCAGAAACTTTCGGCCTATCCACCCAATTTGGGATAATATGCGGAAACTTACCGTCTAATAACAAGTTAGACCGCTTCCGCACGGCGTTGTCGAATTAAGTTGGCCCTAGAGATGTGGTAGCTTGAGCCTTGTTTGTAGGAGTGCGATCGCCTTGATTGTGCAGCAAGTAGTCCATAGTGGCACCTTATGTAAGCGTATTTAGAATCCTCAAAGGATAGTAAATATCCTTACCAAACAGCTAGAACCAGCAGACTGAAACGTTAGATTCTAATGCTTGCAAGCAAAGAACAGAATCTTCATCGATTGGATCTTCGAGAATCCGCAAAGTGTCGGGATTCCGCCCGTATCGCGTTACAGGAACTCCATCTATTGCTGGTTGTTCAGACAACCCGAAGACCCAATTGATATTGGTTTTGGTGCCATCCGCCCAAGTAAGCTCAGTGGAAGTATCGAATTCCTGAACTCTGCAAACCTCGCGGCGTTCCTGCACTGCCCCTCTAAAGCGGTAGCAGATTCCATCACGAGTAACGGACATTGCTTGAACGGGCAGTGATATTAGAAACACTGCTGCAC
>Ga0335394_10002327_pt1 | contig 21353 bp, 12 predicted proteins | sample MAT03_FD_205741 | JGI IMG/M metagenome (GOLD analysis project Ga0335394, IMG submission 205741) | Freshwater microbial communities from Lake Fryxell liftoff mats and glacier meltwater in Antarctica - MAT-03 (spades assembly) (version 2) ...
GTGTACCACTGGCCGTCAACCTCTCCGCCACCCAGACAGGAGTTCGCGTCGTTGATCTCATCTGGGAAATTCCCCTCGCCGGATGGGCTGTTCGCTTCGCTGTAGGTGCTTTGGCACATGGGTATGGCGCCGAAACAATCCTGGTTATTGGGGGGTTGAGCTCCCGCTGTCGAAAAGTTGGAGAGAACCATCGCGGCCCCGGTCAGGATCCGGATCAGGGAGAAGTGGAGTAACGAATACGCGAGCAGCGGCGTGTCAAGTCTCATCTTGCCGTGCGAATTTCAGGTATCCGCTCCATGTGGTCACAGCATTGCGCTGAAGCTCTTGGAGTGCTGATCGTTCCATCACAAATAAGAGCGGCGATGCTCGTTGCACCGCCGCTCTTGCTGGAAGTGTTCGGTGTTACTTGATCAAGGTCACATGCCCCATGAGCTCCTTGCGCACTTCAGTCGCCTGGATCTCATAGAGTACACGGTAGGCATAAACGCCCGTGCTCAGGATCTCGCCGCTGTTCTGGTAGCTGCCCAGCCAGGGCGCGTAAGGATCTTCGGTCTCGTACACAAGGCCTCCCCAACGATCGAACACCATGAACTCGAACTTGCTCATCACCGGGATGTTCGAACTCATCCAGAACGAATCGTTCAGTCCATCGCCATCGGGGGTGAAGGAATTGGGGATGTACGTGAACAGCACATCGTCGATGATCACATCGTAGCAGATCGTATCCGCACACTGGTTATAGTTGAAGGCCACCAGACAGACGTTGTAGGTACCGGGTTCCTTCTCGTCGAAGCGATACGTTGGGTTGAACTCGGTGCTGGTGGTGAGGCCGGCGATATCCCAGAAGTAGGTCTGCGCTCCGGTGGATGTGTTACCGAAGTGGATCGTGGGATCGTTCACGTTCGCCGGGAGCGGGTTCCACTCGAACTGGGCCACCACGGGCGGCGGACCTGTCACTGCGATCGCTCCGATACCGACGCAATCGGCAAGGTTGCGAATGCGGATCGCGTAAATGGCTTCGCACGCGTCGGGCAGGACGGCGTTCGGTGCCCAGGTCGCACCATCATCGAAGCTGTATTGCAGCGCTTCAACATCGTATACCTCAACCTGACCATCGCAATCACCGGAGCAGGTAACGGGTTGCGTCGCCAGGGAGTCGATCTCCAGGAGAACGGGTTGGGCGATGATCACTTCATTGGTTCCCACACAACCGTTGTCATCGGTCACGGTCAGGGTGTAAGGACCGGCGCACAGGCCGGTGACCATGTCATCTGCACCCACAACACTACCGGTCCAGTCGTAGGTGAACGCAACGGCCGCGTTACCGCCGGTTACAGTGGCCTGTGCTGTACCATCGCAATAGCTGAAGCAGATCGCAGGGGTGGGTGTGAACGCGATCACGATCGCATCGGTGAAGGTCATCTCCACACTGTCGATCGTGTTGCAGAACGCACCATCGTTCTCCACCCAGTAGAACCAGTGCGCTCCACCGCCTCCGGGTGGCATGGTCACAGTGGTCAGTGCAGCACTGGCATCAACGAACACCGCACCGGCCGGCCCCTGCCACACGCCTGCACCGGAGTTGCCGGGTGTCGCGCTCAAGGCGATCGTGAGATCGCAGCTGTACGTTGGCAGACCCGCGTCCGGAACACCACAACAGGTGGGGTCATCAGCGGGGATCACCGTGATGTCGAGATCCGCTGTTGCAACACAACCGGCCAGGCTGCTTACCGTGTAGGTATAGATGTCAGTTACGCCGATGATCGGGGTAAAGGTGTTGGGGACCACCGCGCCACCAGCGGTCGTCCAAACGCCGCCGGCATCCGGTGTGCCACCGAGGGAGTCGGTCATCAGGAACGTTGGATCGCTCGCACAGATGGTCATGGCCGCGTCCAGACCCGCATCGATCGAGGGATCAGGACTTACCAGAACGCTGTCCAGTACCGCGCACTCCGGCGAACCAGCAGGATATGCAGAGAGGTAGAACCAGGTCGGGGAGGTGATATAGACGTTGGTCAACGGATCACTGGGGTCGTCCAAACCGGTGATCGGTGTCCACTCCCAAGTGATCGGTGACACGCCACCGCCACAGGAGATCACGCCGGACCACGCCACCCCGGTGAGTGGACCCTGCGGTGAACTGTAGACCACGATACCAAGATCATCGTATAGAACGAAAGAATTCTCTCCGTTGTAGATCGTGCCGGCCGTGTAGAAAAGTTCGAACGGGTCACCGGTGTTCACGTTCAGGAACACGATCACCTGGTTCGTCGCATTGGGTACCGAATATGTCGTCATTACACCGTTGATGGTCACGGCCAGGTTGGCACCACCGTTCCATGCATCACCAAAGCTCTCGTTCAACTCCAGGGTCCAAGTGCAACTGGCGGGAGGCCCATTCGCGGTAACCACACCCGCCATCGGTTCAGGAACGTTGCACAGGATGATATCCGGACCGGCATCGATCTCGGTCTGTGGTGCGATCGTCACCGTAATGGTGGTGTCGTAGGAACAACCAAAGTTGTCGGTTACGGAGAACATGTAGTCGAAGGTGCCAGGACCGGTCGGGGTCGCTGTACCCGTCAATGGGTCGTTCGGATCCAGCGTCAGGAACGGTCCGGACCAGTAGGATGAATCCGGGGTCTCGGTACCGAGGTCCGGTGTGAACTGGGTCACATCAGGGATGATCGAGGGGTCGAAGTTGATCTCCCAGCCACAAATGTGCCCGTTGTCCTGGAGCCATAGGTCCGTACTCTGGTAAGTCCACTCTCCGTTCAACGGGCAGCCGACAAGATCATTGAACGATCCCACGGGTTCATAGGTGCCTGCATTGAGGCCGTCACCTGGACTATCGAAACCGGAAGGCGAGGTATTCGGTGTGCCACCATAGAGCGAGTTGTCAACCCATGTTCCGTTCGTGGCCGTGGGACTCCAGCAGTAATGCCAGCATTCGCCTGGGATGGGAGCCGCGTCCGAATCGAAGTCGTAAGGACTCCCCAAGTAGGTGTTCCCTCCTCCTTGTTGGTGGAACGTAAGCGTTTGACCGTTCGGGCAGATCACTTGGAGCAGTAGGTCTCCCATATAGCTGTGTTCCATATCAACACAGATCGACAGGATCTGGCTGGTACTTGTGATCACCTGTCCTGGATTGAACTGTGTGAACAGCAGGCTGGAGGTGAAAGGGGTCCCGATGCTGTTATCCGGCAGGAACAACCCAGCACCAAAGTTCGCCTCGGGTATCCCTGTCCATGTGACGGGGTATACCGTCGCCGAGAGATCCACTGTGGCCCCCAAGCAGGTTTCCACGCTCTCGACCGTACCGAGAAAGATCGGCGTAGTGCTCACCAAGATCTGTAGATCGACCAAGTTCAAGTTGCCACAATCATTGTCGTCGGTCACGAAAAGCTGCACCACATGCTCCCCATCGTCCAGGAAAGTGTGGTTCGTGACGGGACCACTGGTACTGTCGATGGTACCGTCGTCGAAATCCCACAAGTACTGTACGATCGTTCCAGCGGGTGAGGAGGAACCGCTTCCATCGAAGTCAACGGACTCACCCTGGCAGATCAAGGCAGGGACCGCCTCGGTCATGGTCGCTACCGACGAAGGGTTCTGGCAGGGCACGGTGCATTGGAAACTGGCCGAGAAGTTTCCCACCCCGGTGCCGTTCGATTGGAATACGATCGTAAGGCACCCTGTTGTGTTCAGCACCGTTCCGCTCACAATGCCACCTTGCAATTGCGTTCCGGTGTACGTGCCCAATGTGGCGGTTGCGGTGTTGTCGCCATCGTAGATGGTGATATTGTCATCGTTGTTCCCGGCGGTACTCAGGTTGGCTATGAGCCAGGTGAGGTAGATCACGTTGCCCGGAGCGTCGGGGCAGATCGTAAAGGTGAAGTTCTCGTTGTCCGAGTAATCCGCACTGGGGCCGCCTGAATCCTGGATGACTCCGGCACAACTGGTGCCCGAACCGGCGGATATGAAGAACTCCTGGGCTGTCGTGCTGCCGAGGAACATCAGCGTTCCTGTGGCAAGGGAACCGGTCCGGAGCAGTGCCAGGCGGAATGATCGTGTCATCATCGGTTTTTCGGTCCTTCGGGTATTCGTGCGCGTGTGAACACTGGTATTGGTCGAGAGAATGGGAGGTCCACTTTCCCCCACGAAGGATGATGAGGATGGCCGAAGGGTTGCCCCACAGTAAAAATAAAGAGCCCGGCAACGCCGGGCCCTTCGCTGGTAGAAAAGTTAAGTGTCAGCGCAGGAGGCTCACACTACCATTATAGGTGCCACCGAGCTTCTCGCCGTCCTTCATCTCCACCATCCACACATAGTCGCCGGCGGTACACAGGTCGCCCCGGTTACCCACGCGCCCGTTCCATGGCCGTTTGGGGTCGTTGGTCTCAAAAACCAATTGCCCCGTGCTCGGGTCATGTATGCTCATGTTGAACCGCACACCCAGCGTGCGCAAGGCTTCGGGCACGAAGGTGTCGTCCATGCCATCGGCATTGGGTGAAAAGGTCTTCGCGGCCATGAGGTCATAATCGGCGTCGATCCGTACTGTGCGGTCCGTGCGGTCGATGCAACCATTGCCGTTGTTCACGGTCAAGCTTACTTGATAGATACCTTGTTTTTTGAACACATGGCTGGGATGCGCGATGGTCGAGGTGGCGCCATCGCCGAAATCCCACGCGTAGCTCCGGCCACCCAGGCTGCGGTTCTCGAAGTGCACCGAAGGCACGGTGTTCTCATACTCCTGCTTCAGGAAATTGAACGAAGCCTCCGGTGCCTCGTGGATGATGATGCGGTCGGAGACCGGTTTGTTGTGGATGTTACCGCCGCCAATGGACGAGTGCGACAACATCACCTCGAAAGTGCCTGCCTTCGAGAATGTGTGCGTCGGGGACGACTGATTGGAGAAACTGCCATCGCCGAAGTTCCAAAGGAAGAGCCCGTTGCTGGGGAGGTTCTCAACGGCGAATTCCACCGTTGTGCCGGGGCAGCCTTCCGTTACGCTCGGCTTGATACCGATCTCCATGGTTCCTGACGCCCCGGTCTTGGGTGCTTTGTCCGGTGCGGTTGCCACTGGATCCGAAGCAGGGTTTTGCACAACGGCGGTCCCGCTCTGGGTTGAACGCTGGTCCCGTGTTTCCATCAGACTAGTACGATCCGCTGCTGCGCCCGTGTTCGGTGCGATTTCGGCAGTATTCGTTCCCGCGTTCGCCGTGGGTCCAACGACCTCGGGGAGTTCGGTGCCGGTGTTCAGGACAACGGATGTCGCACCGTCCCCGATAGTGTCATTGGTACGTGTGAGCAGGTAGACGCTGGTAGCTACGGTGAGTGCGCCGCCGAGTAGCAACGCGTACAAACCGATGGAGGCTTGCCAGCCACTTCCACCCTCTTTGTCCAACTCCTTCTCCAACTGTGCCCAGTCGGCCGAGTTGAACGGCACTTCGTAAGACTCCAGGGAGTCCTTCAACGAGCGCTCGAAACCATCAGATCCCTTCATCGTCATTCTGTTAGTGGAGCTTGTGCTCCTTTTTCAACAGTTTTTTCAAATTGTGCTTCGCCTTGGCGAGATTGCTCTTCGAGGTCCCGATGTTGATGCCCAACATTTCGGCGATCTCCTTGTGTGTAAGCTCCTCGAAAACGTACAGGTTAAAAACCGTGCGGTAGGCCGGCGTGAGTTTCTGCATCGCATTGATCACGTCCGCGGGCTTCACATCCCATCCTTCCTCCTGGTCTTCGTCCGCCAGGGTGTCCTCCTCGTCCATATCCCCGAAATCCTCGATACTGCGTTCTTCACCGAGCAGCAAGTACGCGTTCTTGCTACGGCGGAAATGATCGATCGCCGTGTTCACGATGATCCGGCGGATCCAACCTTCGAAGGACCCCGCGCGGTTGAACTTGTTCATACTGCGGAAAACCTTGATGAACCCATCCTGCAGAATGTCCTTCGCCTGGTCGGTGTTCTTGGTGTACCGCATGCACACGGCCATCATCTTCCCATAAAACAGTTCGTAAACGCGCTGCTGGGATCGGCGCTCGCTCTGGAGGCAGCCGTCAATGAGCGCATTGAACACCTGCTCAGGACCGTCCATACTGACCCATGTGAGGGTCAGACGGGGATTAGGTCGCCCGGTTGCTGGAGGAGGTGCGGCTGGGCTGACCATTGGTGCCGGTAAGATAGCCATGCGTAATGGTAGGACGCAAGATCGCGACAAGGGATGCCTGTGGCTTCAGAACTTTTTCCACCGGCTTGGGAACAAGGCACGGGCAGGCCGTTGCCCGGACGTCCGCCGGTTCGGTCAGCGCTGTTACTTTCGCCGCACGCACGATCGTTCGATCGTGAACAACATCTCAACCCGAACAGCAGGATGAAAGTCACCGTAGTGGGAGCAGGCAACGTGGGTGCTACATGTGCCGATGCCATAGCCCGTTGGGAACTGGCCAATGAAGTGGTCCTTCTGGATATCAAGGAAGGATTCGCCGAGGGCAAAGCGCTGGATATCTGGCAGACCGCCCCGATCAACCTGTTCGATTCGCGCATCACCGGATCGACGAACGATTACGCAAAGACCGCCGGGAGCGAGGTGGTGGTGATCACCAGTGGCCTTCCTCGCAAGCCGGGCATGAGCCGCGATGACCTGATCGCGACCAATGCCGCCATCGTTAAGAGCGTGACGGAGAACGTGGTGAAGCACTCGCCCGAGGCGATCATCATCGTGGTGAGCAATCCGCTTGATGTGATGACGTATTGCGCATTCCTCAACAGCAAGCTGCCGAGCCAGCGGGTTTTCGGTATGGCTGGCATTCTGGATACAGCCCGCTACCGTGCTTTCCTCGCAACAGAACTAAATGTGAGCCCCAAGGATATCCAGGCGGTGCTCATGGGCGGTCACGGTGATACCATGGTGCCGCTGCCGCGCTATACCACCGTCGGCGGCATCCCGGTCACTGAACTGATCGCCAAGGACAAATTGGACGCGATCGTAGATCGTACCAAGAAAGGAGGCGGCGAGCTCGTAAACATGCTCGGGACCAGTGCGTGGTACGCGCCGGGTACGGCGGCTGCGCAAATGGTGGGGTCCATTGTCCGCGACCAGAAGCGCGTTTTCCCCTGCTGCGTTTGGTTGCAAGGGGAGTACGGCCTGAAGAATATCTACATGGGCGCCCCGGTGGTGCTCGGCCGTAAGGGAGTGGAGCGCATCATCGAACTGAAGCTGAACGCCGAAGAGATGGAACTGGTGAAGGCCAGCGGCAAGGCTGTGAAGGAAGTGATGGATGTGTTGGACAACATGACCCAGGCCGGCGTGACCACCTGAACCGTTCCATCCTGATCAAAATGAAGAACGCCTCCGAGGGAGGCGTTCTCGTTCACTGTCATTGACGGATCAATGCGTTCCGTGGACCACCATCAACCGCTGGGCGCCCGCAGCACTTGAACCCAGGAGCCGGATCAGGTATACACCATCCGGTAAACCGCCAAGGTCGATCGTCGTGCGTTGACCATCCAACGCACCGCTCACCACGACCTGGCCGATGCTGTTCTGCAACTGCCACCACGCATCGGGGGGCACACTGGCCACCACCAGTTCGGCGCTTGTGCTGGCAGGATTGGGCACAATGCTGAAGTTGGGCGCGCGCGTCCCTGGAGCGTTGATCGCGGATGCCTGATCGCTGCGCCAGAAGGAGAGGCCTCCGCGGAAATTGCCAAGGACCATATCCAGGACGCTATCGCCCGTGAAGTCGTAAAGGCAAAGCCCCGTGCGCTCCCCATCCCGCAGTTCCATGAAGGTGCTGTCCAGCAGATCCCAAGTACCTGCGATGTTCCCTTCGATGCCACCGTAGTGGTATAACCAACCAGACTCGGACCCCAGGAGCATCTCGCGGTCACCCGTTGCGTTCTCAAAGAGGAAGGGTACTGAATGTCCCGTCGCGTTCCAGTACTCGACCGTGCTGACGGCGCCGAGGTTCTCGCTCATCAAGGTCCAACCGGGCACCGCGTTGGTGCCAACGTTGCGGTAGTGGTTCAGGTTGCCGTTCTTCTCTCCGACGATCATGTCCAGGAGGCCATCCTCATCCAGATCGCTGAAGATCGGGGCGGCGAATTGGCCGACGTCGATCTCCGCGCCAACAGCATCGGTGATGTTGGGCTGCTCGAGCTGGAAGGAGGCCACAGGCCCCACCGAGGTGTTGCGGAAGAAGTGGATCCTGCCTTGTGCGTCACCCACATACATGTCCTTGTCCCCGTCGCCGTCCAGATCCCCGAAAGCCGGGTACATGCTCTGGCCGATCCCACTGGTGCTCAGGTTCATGTAATCGTCCGTCACCATTTCAAAGGACGGAGCCGTGCCCGTGCCGACGTTCCTTAACAGGGCCACCTTACCCACATACACGCTGTTCGCAGCGAAGTAGCCGAAGTTGGCGACCAGAAGGTCCATCAGGCCATCACCGTCATGGTCGAAGAGGACGGGGTAAGCACCTTCGCCCAATTCGATCATGCGGTCCTGGAAGAGGTTGGTCTGTTGCAGGTCGAACACCGGGAAAGCGTCCGTTCCGGTGTTATGAAAGTACCACAGGCTCTCGAAATTCTGGGCCAGCGACGTGGCCGCCAGGCCAACAAGGAGGTCGCGCTTCCCATCGTTGTCCACGTCCTCGTAGTTCGGGCATGGGAATACGGTCATGTTCACCGACTGGTCGTAGGACGGGAACAAAGTGTCCTCTGCGGTCATCAAGGCGTCCATAACGGTGCCACCATTGTGCAAGCCCACCAGGTTATTGAAGGAGATGTCCCCTAACAACAGTTCCTTCACACCGTCGCCATCCATGTCCAACGCGAGGATCGTGCTTCCGGCATGTGCACGATCATCGCTGTCGGCATCCTCATCGGACATCTCTCCATGGCCACCGCCGATCTCCGGTGCCGGCACATTGAAAGGGCACTCCACATCGAGCGTCACGGAATTGTCGCTGAAGTTCTCCGCGAAGTAGCCCCAGCATTTGTTGCGCACCTCGAAGGCTAGGCTGTCGCATGTTCCGTAAAGTTCCATGCTCAGGTTCTTGTGGTACTCCATGTAGGAGCCCAGGAGGCCGAAGGTGAGCACGTCCAGGTCGCCGTCTCCGTCCACATCCTCGATCCCCGGAACGTCAACTTGCGAGATGAACAAGTTGGCCAGTGTGCCTGCCCCTGATGGTGAGATGTAGTTGGAGTTCGCCCGGTAGGTGAATTGCTCGAAAGCAAGTGAGCCCGGAGGCCCCACATTCTTGAAAACGGAGAATCCGGCTTGGGAGTAAGTGAAAATGTCCTCCTTGCCATCGCAATTGTAATCCCGCAGGAGAGCCCAGCCATGCAGGGTATTGAACGGTGTGAGATGATCATAGTCGTGGGTCACTTCGTAGCCCATCACCCCAGGCCCGTTCGTCCGCAACAGGGTGATCACCTTATCATATTGCTGGCCACGATCATAGAGGAAGAGGTCCTTCAACCCGTCGCCATTAAGGTCGATGTCGCTCACGTGGACGAAGTTGATGCCCCCGCCCCAGGCCAGGTCCAACGTGTTGCCCTGTTGGGTCACCGGCACCGTGCCATCGAAATGGAGGTCCCATTGACCGTATACCTGAACCGTTGACCAGGGCGCCAGGGCACAGCAGAACAGAAGTGGACGGAGGGACATGTGTTGCGCGTTGATGGTGCGAAGATCGGTCGCGCTGAACGAACAAGGGTGAACAGGACAAGTGCCGTCCATGGCATGCTGATCGTCGGGCGGCCGGTGATGTCGGGGCCTGTCCGTCCCGGCACTTTCCGCGAAGGGCAACAACGCTATATTTGCCGCCTCTTTTAAGAAACCCCCCTATCGGTTATGCAGAACAGAGGCGCGCTGTGGATCTTCACCATCCTGTTGGCGCTGGCATGCGCGTACCAGTTGTCCTTCTCGTATTTTACTTCCCGGGTCGAAAGCGTAGCGCGGGTCGAGGCGGCTTTCAAGGCCGATTCGGTACTTGCCATTCCGGGTAGCGAAAGCTTGGATCGCGGGGATCTGCTCCTTCGCTTCGAGAACCAGTTCCTGCGTGAGCATGCCGAGGACCGGATCTATCCTGTCCTGGGCAAAACCTACCGCGAGTGTAAGGAGAGCGAGATCAACATGGGTCTCGATCTCAAGGGTGGGATGGCCGTTACGCTGGAAGTGAGCATTCCCGAATTGGTGGTGAACCTCAGTGAGAACAACGCCGATGCGTCGTTCAACACCGCCATCGCCAATGCACGCGAGCGCCAGAAGAGCGCTTCGACCGATTTCATCACCCTGTTCGGCGAGGAGTACGCGAAGATCCCGAACCACAAGCCACTGTCCGCCATTTTCTATACGCCCGAGCGCAAGAACATGTTCGATCGCGAGGGCACCGATGCCGATTACCTCACCGCACTACGCCGCGAAGCGGACGACGCACTGAACAACACCGAGCGCATCATGCGCACGCGGATCGACAAATTCGGTGTGGCGCAGCCGGTCTTGCAGAAACAGAAATTCACCGGACGCATCCAGATCGAACTGCCAGGTGTAAAGGACAAGGACCGTGTGCGGAAAGTGCTCCAGAGCACCGCCAACCTGGAGTTCTGGGAGACCTATGAGAACGAACAGATCTATGCCCAGCTGGAGGAGGCCAACAAACGTCTTGGTGCGCTGATCAACCCGGAGGAGGTGAAGGACACCACCGCGGTGGATACCACAATGACAGCGGTGGAAGCACAAGTGGATGATACCACCGCCGCGGCTCAGGCCAGCGCGGATGATACGACCGCTATCGCCGCCGACACCACTGCCGCTTTGGGGGACACGCTCGCCACCGACACCTTGGATGAGGAAGCCTCACGGGCTGATTTTGTCAAGAAGAACCCGCTCTTCGCTGTGCTCACTCCCTCGGTGTTCCAGACCCAGCAGGGCGGTTTCAACCTGGTCAAAGGCCCTGTTGTGGGCAATGCCCGCCTGTCTGACACCACACAGGTGAACACGTACTTGCGGATGCCCGCGGTGCAGGGTGCGTTGCCTGCCGATGTGAAACTGGCCTGGGCCGCGAAGCCCGAAACGATCACGCTCCAGGACGGCACCAGTACGCAGGTGCTGAACCTCTATGCCCTGAAAGTACCGCGCGGCGGCAAGCCCAAACTGGACGGCAGTGTGATCACCAACGCCAACCAGGACTTCGACATGAAGGGCGCTGTGGAGGTGACCATGCAGATGAACGCCGAGGGTGCACAGACCTGGCGCGTGATGACCGGCGACAACATCGGCAAGTGCATCGCGATCGTGCTGGATGGATTGGTGTACAGCGCACCCGTGGTGCAGGGTGAAATACCCGGCGGCCGCTCCAGCATCTCGCTCGGTACGGGCGATATGAACAAGCAGATCAACGAGGCGGACGATCTGGCGAACATCCTGAAGGCGGGCGCGCTGCCGGCCCCTGCGCGGATCATCGACGAGACCGTCGTTGGACCTTCATTGGGTGCGGAGAACGTGGACAAGGGCCTGATCTCCTTCGGTATCTCCCTGGTGTGCGTGCTGCTGGTCATGGGCCTCTACTATGCCCGCGCCGGTTGGATCGCGGACATCGCCCTGCTGGCGAACGTCTTTTTCCTCATTGGAAGCATGGCTTCTTTGCAGGCCACACTCACGCTGCCCGGCATCGCAGGTATCGTGCTCACAATTGGTATGGCGGTGGACGCCAACGTACTGGTGAATGAACGTGTGCGCGACGAACTGAAGCATGGGCGCATGCTGAAGAGCGCTGTTGAGAAGGCGTACAGCAACACGGGTGCTCTGAGCGCGATCATCGATTCGAACATCACCACGTTCTCCACAGGCGCCATCCTGTTCTTCTTCGGCAGCGGGCCGATCAAGGGTTTCGCAACTACCCTGATGATCGGTATCGTCACCTCGCTCTTCTGTTCCCTCTTCATCGCGCGATTGATCATGTCGCGCCGCCTGGACAAGGGGAAGGACATCTCCTTCTGGGCCAAATGGAACAAGACCCTGTTCGATGGGTCCAACATCAACTTCATGGGCAAGCGGAAGATGTTCTATGCCATCTCGTTCCTGATCATTCTTGGCGGTGTCGCTTCCATGTACGTTCGTGGCTTCAATTGGGGTGTGGACTTCACCGGTGGCCGCACCTATGTTGTGCAGTTCGCCGATGCGGTGGAGCCCGATGCGGCACGCAAGACCATGGAACCGCTGTTCACCAACGAAAGCGGCCGCCAGTACACCGTGGGGATCAAGACCTACGGCAGCAGCCGTCAGTTGAAGATCACCACCAATTACCTCATCGATCAGCTCGGCACGGAAACCGACGTGCTCGTGGACGCACGCGTGCGCGAAGGATTGGACGCTATCGGTACCGCCTACACCTGGCCGCCGTTGGAAAGTCGTAAAGTGGACGCCACGATCAGCGATGACATCAAGTTCAAGGCGCTCACCTCGGTGTTCGTGGCACTCGCCTTCATGTTCATCTACATCGCGATCCGATTCAGGAACTGGCAGTACGGTTTCGGTGCGGTGCTTTCACTGATCCACGACGTGATGATCGTGCTGGGGCTGTATTCCCTGCTATGGGGCATCGTCGGGTTCTCTTTGGAGATCGATGAGGCCTTCATCGCCGTGATCCTCACCGTGGTGGGTTACTCCATCAACGACACCGTGGTGGTCTTCGACCGTATTCGTGAGTACACACGGGAGCACAAGCGCGAACCGGTGGTATCGCTCTTCAACAAAGCGATCAACAGCACCTTGAGCCGCACCTTGAACACCGGTGTGTGTACCATGCTCGTGTTGCTGATCATCTTCTTCTTCGGTGGGGTCTCGATCAAGGGCTTCGTCTTCGGGCTCTTCGTCGGTATTGTGGTGGGCACCTACTCGTCCATCTTCGTGGCCTCCGCCGCTGCGGTGGACATCATGCTTCGCCGCAAGAGAAAGGAACTGGCACTGCCGGTTACCGCTTGATCGCAGGCGCGCTCTTGGGAAGTCCCGTTCCGCTCCGCTGGAACGGGACTTCCTACTTTTGGTCCTAGCAATGTCCTTCCCGCTCCTTTTCGACGTCAGTGGTGGTGAACTGGTAGTGATCCTCCTGTTCATCCTGCTCTTCTTCGGCGCGAAGGGCATCCCTGATATCGCACGGACGCTCGGCAAGACCATGCGACAGATCCGGGACGCCAGTAACGAGGTGCAGCGTGAGATCCAGAAAGGTGCGAACGACGTAAAGCGCGGCTACGAACAGGAACGGCGGTCGATCACATTGGACCAGCCTCAGCCAGCCGTCCCGCCCGCAGCGATCCCTGCCCCAGCACCAGGTCCCTCGGACCCGCCGCCTAGCGAGGGCTGATCGTCGGTATTAGCAGGCGGTTTCCTTTCAAGTTTCCCACGATGTGCCGGGGTTGGCAACCACAGCGTCCTGCACGTACGATCTGGATGAAATTCTGAAGCCCCCCCCATTTTCAACATAGTGTTCAAAACGGAATTGAACCTATTTTGACCTGCCCCCCCTGGTTCGGATACCTTCGTCGCCGAAAACACCATTTTCTGATGCCCACCCCCCATCTTCGCGCCAAGGCGCTCTCAGACGTGCTCGACCGTCGTCCGAAACCGTCTGAACCCGATGGTCCGCGCATCAGCGCGTTCTTCGGCAGTAGCGTGTTCAATGAGGAGGCCATGCGCATGTTCCTCACCGAGGATGCCTACTTCGCCGTGCGGCAGGCCATTCACCAAGGCAGCCGGATCGATCGAAAACTGGCCGATCAGGTGGCCAGCGGCATGAAGGAATGGGCCGCCAGCAAAGGGGCCACGCACTACACCCATTGGTTCCAGCCCCTCACAGGCACGAGCGCGGAGAAGCACGACGCGTTCTTCGAGCCCATTGGGGGTGGCCGCAGTATTGAGCGGTTCGATGGGGGCATGCTCGTGCAACAGGAGCCGGATGCGAGCAGCTTCCCTAGTGGCGGCATCCGCAACACCTTCGAGGCCCGCGGTTATAGCGCATGGGACCCGAGCAGCCCGGCGTTCATCATGGGGCGCACGCTGTGCATCCCCACCATCTTCATAAGCTATACCGGTGAAGCACTGGATTTCAAGATGCCGTTGCTCCGCGCGATCAAAGCAGTGGATGATGCGGCCACCGCCGTTTGCCAATACTTCGACAAGGACGTGACCAAGGTGACCTGCACCCTGGGCTGGGAGCAGGAGTACTTCCTCATCGACGAGGCCCTTTACTACGCCCGACCGGACATCATGATGACCGGCCGCGCGTTGTTCGGGCACAGCCCGGCCAAAGGCCAGCAACTGGAGGATCATTACTTCGGCAGCATCCCCGAACGGGCACAGGCGTTCATGCGCGACTTCGAAACCGAAGCACTGAAACTCGGCATCCCGGTGAAGACCCGCCACAACGAGGTAGCCCCGAACCAGTTCGAATGCGCCCCGGTATTCGAGGAACTCAACCTCGCGGTGGACCATAACATGCTGTTGATGGACGTGATGGAGAAGACCGCGCGCAAGCACGACTTCCGGGTCCTTCTGCACGAAAAGCCTTACGCGGGTGTGAACGGCAGCGGCAAGCACAACAACTGGAGCCTCGCCACCAACACAGGCAGGAACCTGCTGCGCCCGGCGAAGACCCCCAAGGAGAACATGCTCTTCCTCGCCTTCTTCGTCAATACCATCAAGGCGATCCACAGCCATGCGGACGTGCTTCGAGCAAGTATCGCCAGTGCCAACAACGACCATCGACTCGGAGCCAACGAAGCGCCGCCGGCGATCATCAGCGTGTTCATCGGGGAGTACCTGACGAACCTGCTGGACGGGTTGGAGAAGAACATCAAGGGTGCGATGAGCCCAGCAAGCAAGACAGAGTTGAAACTCGACATCGGGCGCATACCTCCGGTGATGCTGGACAACACGGACCGCAACCGGACCAGCCCCTTCGCGTTCACTGGCAACAAGTTCGAATTCCGGGCCGTGGGCAGCAGCGCGAATTGTGCGGCGTCCATGACCGTGCTGAACACGATCGTTGCGAACCAGTTGCGCGAGTTCAAGAAGAGCGTGGACGGGTTGATCAAGAAGGGGACGAAGAAGGACGAGGCTATCCTGCGTGTGATCCGCGATCTGATCGTGGAGAGCAAGAGCATCCGCTTCGAGGGTAACGGATACGGCGATGAGTGGAAAAAGGAGGCCACCCGGCGCGGGTTGAACAACATACAGGATACGCCGCGTGCTCTTGATGTCTGGGACCGGAAAGAGACCAAGAAGCTCTTCGCGGACATGGGTGTGCTGAGCGCGGTGGAGTTGGAAGCACGGCACGAGATCGAACTGCACAGCTATGTGCTGAAGATCCAGATCGAGAGCCGCACCTGTGGTGATCTTGCGGTGAACCACATCATCCCGGCCGCCATCAACTACCAAAACCGCCTGATCGAGAACGTGCGGGGTCTGCGCGACGTACTTGGCGTTGAGAAGGGGAAGAAGGCGAGCGTGACCCAAGTGGCCTGGATCGAGGAGATCAGTGAACACGTGGGCCAGTTGAAATCACTCACCGATGCCATGATCGAAGCCCGCAAGAAAGCCAATGCATTGGAAGAGCACCGCGCCAAGGCCATCGCCTATTGCGACAAGGTGAAGCCCTTCCTGGACCAGATCCGCAACCACAGCGACAAACTCGAGATGCTCGTGGACGATGAATTATGGCCCTTGCCCAAGATGCGGGAGCTCTTGTTCACACGCTGACCTGGATGAGCACCGACCAACGAAAAGGCGCCTGGATCGGCCCCTTTTTCTTGATGAGGAAGCGTCGTTTCGGCCATTGGTGGATCTGCTTATCTTCGCCGCGACCTCAAATGGACCCAATTCATCCCCTGCAGATGATCACACGGAAGTTCCTGGCCATTCTCACGCTCAGCCTACTGTTCTCCACTGTGGCAATGGCCCAGGGCCGGTTGGCCGTAGAGGCCGATGATGCCTTCAACAAAGGGTTCTTTTTCAACGCCATCGAGCTGTACAAGAAGGCCTATACCGTGGAGAAGAAGGCTTCGGTGAAGGCCGAGCTGATCTACAAGGTGGCGGAGAGCTACCGCGCGCTGGGCGATGTGCAACAGGCGCAGGTGTGGTACGAGAAGGCCAACAAGGCCCAATTGGCCGACCCCACCGGTTACTATTGGATCGGGGAGATGCTGAAGCAGCAGGGCAAGTACGCCGATGCCATTGCGGCCTTCAACAAGTACAAGGAGAAGAAACCCGGCGACACCCGCGCTGACGCCAGCATCGCCGCCTGCCAGATGGCCCAGAAATGGGTGGACAGCCCCACCCGTTACAGCGTGGACCCCGAAGTCCTGCTGAATACACCGCAGTACGACTTTACACCGGCTTTTTCGGACAAGAAGAACGAGACCATCATATTCACCAGCAGTCGTCCTGCGGCCAGCGGTTCATCCACCGATGGGATCGTGGGGGAAGCCTTCAGCGACCTCTTCACCAGCACGCGCGATCGCCTCGGTAAATGGAGCGAACCAGTGAAGCTGCCGCTGGAGATCAACACCGAAGGCAACGACGGTGCACCGATCTTCAATGAGAAGCGCACCATCATGTACTTCACCCGTTGCCCTTCCGAGAAGAAGAAAGTCTTCGGCTGCGACATCTGGATGAGCAAGAAGGTGGGCCAGAACTTCAGCGCTCCGGTCATGCTGAAACTGAAGCCAGCCGGTGGCAAAGAGGATACACTTGTCGCTGGTCATCCGGCGCTCTCGGTCGACGACGCCATCCTGGTCTTCGCGAGTGATGCGCCCATGGCGGGTCATAAGGGCGGAAAGGACCTGTATATGGTCCGTCTCGATAAAGACGGGGTACCCACCGGCCAGCCGGCGAACCTGGGTGCGGAGATGAATTCCGATCAGGACGACATGTTCCCCTTCGTTCGTCAGGACGGAAGCCTGTACTTCTCCTCCACAAGCCATTCCCCGAACATGGGCGGCATGGACATCTATCGCGCGGAGAAAACCGGCGATGGCACCTGGGGACAGGTGGAGAACATGAAGGCCCCGATCAACAGCGCCTCCGATGACTTCGCCATCATGTTCGACGGCGACCACGATCGCGGGTTCTTCACCAGCAACCGTGCTGGCGGCAAAGGGCAGGACGATATCTGGCGCTTCGATATGCCGAGCATGGTCTTCGCCTTGCAGGGTACCTGCTACGACAAGATCACCGGCCAGCCATTGCCCGGCGCCACAGTGAGCGTTGTAGGCACGAACGGAAGCAATTTCAGCGCGATCACCGATGACAACGGCGGATTCGCCTTCGTGGAGAACGGCAAGGACCGCTACATCAAGGAAGGGGTGAGCTACAGCATCATCGCGGAAAAGGAGGGCTACCTGGTGGTGAAGGACCAGATCACCACCGTGGGTCTCACGGAGAGCACCACCTTCGTAAAGGAGTACTTCCTGCAACCATTCCTGAAGACCGAGATCAAGCTTCCGCAGATCCTCTATGATGTGGATGAGTTCTTCCTGCGCCCCGAGGCGAAGGACAGTTTGGAGACACTTTATGTGACCTTGGTGGACAACCCGAACATCGTGGTCGAACTCCGTTCGCACACCGACTCACGCCCAACGCGCAGGTACAAGGGAGGTAACCTGGAGCTTTCACAGAAGCGCGCCCAGAGTTGTGTGAACTATCTCGTCGAGAAGGGTATCGATCCTGCGCGGATGGTGCCTGTTGGTCGGGGTCCGGAAGAACCTTTGGTCACCGATGCGCAGATAAAGGCCATGGCCACCAAGGAGGAACGGGAAGCCGCTCACCAAACGAACCGTCGTACGGACTTCAAGGTGTTGCGCTCTGATTTCGTTCCTGCCACCGGTGGAACGCCACCAGCGCCCAATAATTAGCTCGAACCTTGATCGAAGAGCATCCACCCTGCCGGTGGATGCTCTTCGTCTTTTATAGCCATGGCCAGCGGTCGATATGAACAACGTGGCGTCTCCAGTGCGAAGGAGGACGTACACAAGGCCATCGCCGGGTTGGACAAGGGTCTTTTCCCAAAGGCCTTCTGCAAGGTGGTGCCCGATCACCTGACCGGGAGCCCGGACCATTGCATCGTTATGCACGCCGACGGCGCGGGCACGAAGAGCGCCCTGGCCTACGCGTACTGGAAACAGACCGGCGATATCAGCGTGTGGCACGGCATCGCGCAGGACGCCATCGTCATGAACCTCGATGATCTTCTCTGTGTGGGTGCCACCGATGGTATCCTGTTGAGCAGCACCATTGGTCGCAACAAGCGGCTCATTCCCGGCGAAGTGATCAATGCGCTCATCGAAGGCACCGAGAGCTTCCTTCAGCGAATGCGTGATCTACGCGTGGGCATCCACAGTACGGGTGGCGAGACCGCGGACGTCGGCGACCTTGTGCGCACCGTGATCGTGGACAGCACGGTCGTGTGCCGCATGAAGCGAAGTGATGTGATCGATAACGCGCGCATCCAGGCCGGTGATGTGATCGTCGGGTTGGCCAGCTTCGGACAGGCGACGTACGAGGACGCTTACAACGCAGGCATGGGCAGCAATGGGCTTACCAGTGCACGGCATGATGTGTTCGCCAAAGCGCTGGCAACAGCATTCCCGGAGACCTTCGACCCAGCGACGCCGCAGGAACTTGTCTATTGCGGTCAGGCCCAACTCACCGATCCGTTGGAGGGCACTCCGCTGGATATGGGCAAAGCCGTACTCTCGCCCACGCGCACCTATGCACCCATGGTCCGTGAGGTGCTGGGGGTCTTGCACAAAGAGATCCATGGCATGGTCCACTGCAGCGGAGGTGCGCAGACCAAGGTGCTCCACTTCATCGAAGACCTGCGTGTGATCAAGGACAACCTTTTTCCGGTACCACCGCTCTTCGCGGCCATCCAGCGTGCGAGCGGTACCGAATGGTCCGAGATGTACAAAGTGTTCAACATGGGCCATCGACTGGAGTTCTACGTGCCCGAACGCCACGCAGTGCCTATCATCGCGATCGCGAAGAACTTCGGAATTGAGGGGCGCGTGGTAGGCCGGGTGGAGGCGGCGCAGACCAAGGAGGTCGTGCTGCGTACTCCGTTCGGTGAGTTCCGCTATTGAGCCATGGACGACCTGCTGTTGAAGCTGTCCACACTGCATGATCGCCGCGAGGAGATCGGCAAGCAACTGGCCGATCCCAGCGTGATCGCCGATCAGAAGCGGTTCGTCCAACTGAACCGCAGCTATAGGGATCTGGAGCCGATCGACCAGGCTTTTATGCGATACCGCCGTTTGCACGAGGAATTGGCCGGGGCCGAGGACATGCTGCGCAACGAACGGGACGGCGAGCTGCTGGACATGGCACGCACCGAACGCGATTCACTGCGCTCGACCATTGACGCCATGCAGGAGGAGGTACGCATGATGCTCGTGCCCAAGGACCCGAACGATGCGCGTAACTGCACCATGGAGATCCGCGCCGGAACGGGCGGCGATGAGGCCAGCATTTTTGCCGGGGATATCTACCGCATGTACACTCGCTATTGTGAGCGCAAGGGCTGGAAGATCGAAGTGGCGGATGTGAGCGAAGGCAGCGCCGGTGGATACAAGGAGGTGATCATCAATGTGAGTGGTGATGGCGTATACGGAGTGCTGAAGTACGAAGCGGGCGTTCACCGAGTACAGCGCGTGCCCCAGACCGAAGCGCAAGGGCGTGTGCACACCAGCGCGGCCACGGTGACCGTGCTTCCCGAAGCGGAGGAGTTCGACGTAGAGGTGAAGGAGAGCGATGTGAGGATGGAGACCGCCCGCAGCGGAGGCGCCGGTGGACAGAACGTGAACAAGGTGGAAACGAAGGTGCGCCTCACCCACATCCCCACCGGCATCGTGGTGATGTGCCAGACCGATCGCAGCCAGCTCGGCAACCGGATGAAGGCGATGCAGATGTTGCGTACCAAGCTCTATGATGAAGGGCTGCGCAAGATCCAGGAGGCGGAGTCCACACACCGCAAGAGCCAGGTGAGCAGCGGCGATCGCAGCGCCAAGATCCGCACCTACAACTATCCGCAAAGCCGGATCACCGACCACCGCATCGAATACACCGCGCACAACCTGTCCGAGGTCATGAACGGCGACCTGCAGGACATCATCGACGCGCTCCAACTCGCCGACCGGACGGAAAAACTCAAGGCCGGATCGGTGATCTGAACCCATGTCGGCCGCGATCCACCATGGTCCCGTTGCGAATCGGAACTTCGTACCCCAATGACCCGTGATCAACTCATACACATCATCCGCCGCAAGCGGAGCCTCCTCTGTGTGGGTCTGGATACCGAGGCGCATTTGGTCCCTGAGCATTTCCAGGGGGAGAGCCACCCGGTGCGGGCCTTCAACGAGGCCGTGGTGGAAGTAACGCACGACCTGGCCGTCGCTTACAAACTGAACCTCGCGTTCTACGAAGCGCTCGGTGAGCAGGGCTGGTCGGATCTGGAAGCAACGGTGGCTTACATCCGCAGCAAAGGCGATTGCTTCATCATCGCGGACGCGAAACGGGGCGACATCGGGAACACCGCGCGCAAATACGCCGAAGCGTTCTTCGACCTCCTGGAAGTGGACGCGGTGACGGTATCCCCATACATGGGCAGGGATAGCGTAACGCCGTTCCTGGGTCGCAACGGGAAATGGGCGGTCGTGCTCGGTGTCACCAGCAACGAAGGAGCGATGGACTTCCAGTTCCTGACCGTTGATGGCGAGGGACAGCCGTTGTACAAAAAGGTCATGCAGCGCGCCAGTGAATGGGGCACGATCAGCGATACCATGTTCGTTGTGGGCGCCACGCGCGTGGAAGTTCTGGCCGAGGCACGAGCGCTGACGCCGGACCATTTCTTCCTGGTCCCCGGCGTTGGGACCCAGGGTGGCGACCTCGGTGCGGTGTTGGAAGCAGGTCTCACGCGTGATGGTGGTTTGTTGATCAACAGTTCACGCGGGATCCTCTTCGCCGGGAAAGGGGAGGACGCGATCCCCGCTGCACGCCGCGCGGCAGCACACATGCAGCGTACCATGGAAGCCGCATTGCGCTCCAAAGGGGTGATCTGATCACGTTCCGAATTGGGTTCGGGCGTTGGAGCCTATCTTCTGGCAGGGCGGATCGCTGATAATTCCGTCAAGGCCATGAACGTCGCATCCTACGGCATTTCTTATCCCTCCATCGGCCCTGGTGCTTTGCTCGATGTGCGGCCTTCGGGCGTCGTCGACCAGCAAACCCTGCTTGAGCCTGGCTTTCCATACGGAGAGGACCTGCTCCAGTTCATCTGGGAGTTGCGATCGTTCG
>Ga0335394_10002330_pt1 | contig 21349 bp, 16 predicted proteins | sample MAT03_FD_205741 | JGI IMG/M metagenome (GOLD analysis project Ga0335394, IMG submission 205741) | Freshwater microbial communities from Lake Fryxell liftoff mats and glacier meltwater in Antarctica - MAT-03 (spades assembly) (version 2) ...
GCGACCTTTGTGCCGAGCAGTTCAATCGCGTGCATGACCTTATCATGCGCCATCGTCCCCACGCTTAGTTGCAATAGCATCCGCTGATGATTGAAGATCGAATGTTGGAACAAGATTTTCTCGATGATGTCCTCAGGGCTGCCGACAAAGTTTGCGCCGCGCAGTTCCGCCGATGCTTCGTACTGCTCACGCCGCATCGGTGACCAGCCACGCTCACGTCCGATTTTATTCATCACCACCTGCACTGCCGGGAAGGACTCGTCAATTGCTTGTTGGCGGCCATCGGCGATGAAGCCGTGCGAGTTGATACTCAGGGGCAGGGTCGCCGGATCATAATGATACTGAGCAGCAGCCTCACGATAAAGATTGGCAAACGGCGCAAATCGTTCTGGCATCCCGCCGATAATCGCCAGCGCCATCGGCAGCCCCCGGCTTGCTGCCCGAACCACCGATTCGGGTGTGCCGCCTACGCCCACCCAGATCGGTAACAAATTTTGCACTGGACGTGGATACACGCCTAAATTTTGCAGCGGCTCACGATGTTGACCTTGCCAAGTTACATGCACATCTTCTCTGATCTTGAGCAGCAAATCCAGCTTTTCTGAGAAGAGCGAGTCGTAATCGTGCAGGTCGTAGCCGAAAAGTGGAAACGATTCGATGAATGAGCCGCGTCCGGCAATGATTTCGGCGCGTCCATTCGACACAAGATCAAGGCTGGCGAAGCGCTGGAACACACGCACTGGATCGTCCGAACTCAGTACAGTGACGGCGCTGCTGAGGTGGATGTTTTTGGTACGGGCGGCTGCCGCTGCCAAGATGACTTCTGGCGCGGACGAGACAAAATCTTCTCGATGATGTTCGCCCAAGCCGAATACATCCAAACCGACTTGATCCGCCAGTTCAATTTCTTCTAAAAGGTCGCGGATGCGCTCGGCTGGACTCAGCTTATGCCCTGTTTTGGGGTCGGGGGAAAGTTCTGCAAAAGAATAAAGCCCAAGTTCAAAAGGGCGTTGTGTAGAAAGGGTTATTTCGTTCATCATGCGTTAGGTCACTCCTCGATCACCCGCCTACGGATGCGCGGATAATGAATATCTCAGCTGTGTTTATCTGACGCGGTTAAGTACAGCGAAATTACACAAGTCACTTCCTACAGGACACACATCGGCGAGTCCCTACAGTAACCCTTTTTAGACACTCCTACCGCTTGAATCCTATAGCGACATCCGTTTACAGTCGCTATACTCTGTAACGGCATATTCGTTATCCAACAATGCAGCATTAAGCTAAGGCGGCATCATGCGACTAGATGATCTGGTCGGGCAGCAGTTAGACAATTTTTTAGTTAAAGAGCGTATTGGTAAGGGGGGAATGGCGACGGTTTTCCGCGCTTATCAGCCCAACGTAAACCGCGATATTGCGCTGAAGGTCATTGATCTAAGCGATGAGCAGTCTCATGCTGAGGAAGACTTCCACCGTCGCTTTGCCCATGAAGCGGAAATTATCGCCTCGCTGGAACATCCCTATATTGTTCCCGTCTTTGATTATGGGCTGAGAGATGATTTGGCATTTCTGGCGATGCGCTTGCTAAAAGGCGGGTCGCTTATGGACATCATGCGTGACCGGATTTTGCCGATTGAGCGGACGGTGGAGCTTTTCGGGCAGATTGCCAAAGGGTTGGCCTTCGCGCATGGGCGCGGCATTATCCACCGCGACTTGAAGCCAAGTAATATTTTGCTGGATGATGAAGGGAACGCTTGTTTAACCGATTTCGGGCTGGCGAAGCTGATTTCCGGCAGCAGCGACATCACCAAAACGGGCAACATCGTCGGTACACCCGCCTACATGTCGCCAGAGCAGTTGCGCGGCGAAGCGCTCGATCATCGCAGCGATATTTACAGCCTGGGCGTGATTCTCTATCAAATGCTGACGGGTCGTCCACCATTTGAAGGCTCAAGCACCGATGTGATCTCCGTGATTTATAAACATCTGGAAAAACAGCCAGATTTGCCAAGTAAGCACAATCCACACCTCAACAGCGAGATGGACGCGGTGGTGATGAAGTCGCTGTCTAAAAAGCCGGATGAACGCTACGACAACGCCGGAGACATGCTCAATGCGCTGCGCGTGGCGGCGGGCTTTAAGCCGAGTACAGGCAGCTTTCCGGTGGCGACTGTGCCGCGTGTGAAGCATGAATTTTCGGAAATGAAAAAAAGGACACAGCAGCGGCTGCTTTTAGGCGCTGGGCTGGCTGTACTGCTTATAGCGGGCGTTCTCGCTGCGCTGGTGTTTGCCAACCAAGAGAGCGCCACAAAAGTGCTTTCACCACCCACAGTCTTGTCGGAGCGCCGTGTGAATGCCGCGAACATCTTCCCTAGCGAGGAAGAGATTGCGCTTGCAAACCAACATTTGGACGATGAGGGATTTGTCGCCTTAATTACGTGCAACCGTACCAGCCAGTATCACGCCGGAATTGCCCGTGAAATTGTGGAAGATGCTGGAAGAGATGGCCTGCAGGTGCAAATTTATGACGCGGACAACAATCCTAACCGCCAAGTGACGTTGATTGAACAAGCACGGGCGGACGGCGCAAGTGGCTTGATTCTCTGCCCGTTGGATTTAAGTATTGTAGATGGAACGCTGGCCGATGTAGATGAAGCCAATTTGCCGTTAGTGTTATTCAGCGGCGGGGATAATCATTATGGCGGCGTGATGATGCGCGGCGATAGCTATACGCTGGGTTATATCCCCGGCATTTACGCGGGTCGTCTGATTCGGGAGGAATTGGGCGGGGAGGCCAACGTCGTCGTCCTCGATTATTCCGATTTACCCGATATTATCCGCCGCGCAGATGGGCTTAACGATGGCATTCTTGAACTTGCGCCTAATGCCATCATTCTTGGGCGCTATCGGGGCGGTACGGAAGAAAACGGTTATAACGCTATCCAGGGATTAATCGAGGACGGCGTGGACTTCAACGTGATCGCCAGCATCAATGATGTCGGGGCTTACGGCGCGATTCGGGCGATGGAGGAAGCTGGCTTTGAACCCGATTCGGTGATTATCGTGAGTGTGGATGCGGAGGCACAAGCCCAAGAATACATCCGCGATGGCTATTTTATGCGCGGATCGGTAGCAGTCGCCCGGCAAACATCGGCACAAGCGATGGTCAACAGTATGGTTAAGCTGCTGGCTGGCAGCACCATCCCCGAAGATATTGTGACGATGGTGGGCGAAAGCGATATAGTGACGCAGGAGTCGCTGTTGGAAGCTGAAGCCCCCGCTAACCCGTAAATTGTGTTTATAGGGCGATGCGGCGAGTCGTCCATCCTATCTTCTAACCTTTGCCCCGTTTCCGGGGAAAGGGGACGGTACAGCGCTTCTTGTATTTCTCCCCTCAGCCCTAACCGGGGAGGGGGGCGACACTAGATTTCTCTAAGAGAAGCGATTGTAAGTCCGCACTTGCAATCGCTTCGAAAACTGGGGTTTCGCTCGCTCAAAATGCGTTTTGCGACAGTGCCTCAAAAGTTACTGTCGCCCCCTCAGCGGGGGTGAGGGCAGAAACAGAGGCGTCTGCGTAACGCCAGTTGCTAAATGTAGTAATTTTCTTAATAGTGTGAATTAAAAAACAGAGGGCATCTCTGCCCCCTGTCTTTAACGCAAGGATGAATCCTTACGGGAACTACTTGATTTCGACGACTGCGCCTTCGGCTTCCAGCTTGGTCTTCGCATCGTTGGCGACATCTTTGCTCACGCCTTCGACCACATTCTGGGGTGCGCCTTCGACCAATTCCTTGGCTTCTTTCAAGCCCAGATTGGTAACAGTACGAACTGCCTTGATGACGTTGATTTTCTTGGGGCCAGCATCCTTGAGGATGACGGTGAACTCGGTTTGTTCTTCAACTTCTTCCGGCGCAGCAGCAGCAGCGCCAGTAGGCATCGCCATCATCATTGGCGCGGCGGCGGCGGCGGTTACGCCCCATTTTTCTTCCAACAGGGTCTTGAGGTTAGAAGCTTCGAGAATAGTCAGGCTGCTGAGGTCTTCTACCAATTTATTGAGATCGGCCATTTTAGAGTTTCCTTTCATACGGATTGCGTCATCAGGACGCAGATTATCGATTTTTTATGTTGCATCGCGGTTCAATCCGTGAGATTAAATCTCACTCGAACCTTTAAAAAACGTGCTTTCACTCAGCACTCATTGCTCAGCACTTCTACTAAGCTGCTTCTTCGCTGTCGCCACCGCGATCTTTGATGTACGATTGCAGCACGTTGACGAGTTGACCCGTCGCTGAATTCAGAACGCTGACCAAACCTGTCGCCGGTTGGACGAGCAAGCCTGCCAATTGAGCGCGAAGTTCATCCATCGTCGGCAGTTTGGAAACACTATCCACGCCTTTTGGATCCAAGATGTCGCGGTCAATGACACCGCCCTTGAGCGTCATCTTGTCTTCCATTGCTGCGTCGGCAGTGAATTCCAGCACAGCTTTCGCCACTGCCGGGAAATCGCGCAGACCAAATACGATGGCGACGGGGCCGTTCAGCAGTTTTTCTGGGACGACCCATCCACGCTGTTCTAATGCTTTGGTAAACAGTGTGTTTTTAGCAACGACATAACGTCCTTTTGCAGTACGAACTTTGCGGCGCAGATCGCTCACCTGCTTAACCGACAGCCCTTTGGCCTCAACGATGATGAATCCATCGCTATTATCCAGCAGTTCGTTCAGAGTGGCAACGAGTTCATCTTTGCGTTGTTTTGAAATTGCCAAGTGATTTTTCCTCCTTCCCTCTAAAATTTTGACTTTTCAGCATTAAACTGAAATAAAAAAGCGACCCGCAAATATGCAAAGGCCGCTGAGATAACTAAATCACGGTAATAAAAATACCAAGTTCAGGTTCAGGCCTTCACCTCGGCAGGAAATTAAGCGGCATTATGTTTGCACATCCGCGCCTGCTGTCTGCGGCAAAGAAATCAATTACAGTCATTATAGGTTGCGCGTAGGGGATGGTCAAGGGCGAAGGCGCAGCACACACATCTGCTGAAAGTTCACCGCCGCTGGACAGGTCGCCACAAGCATACCGCTAGACCACACGTCAAACGCTTCACGCCAAAAGATATGTCCGCTTGATAAGGAGCGCCATGCCTGACGGTAACGACAAAAACTTGGCGCGGGATAAAAACCTGCTTCCCGCTGCCACACCTGCAAGCAGTCGCCCACCGCTAAAGCATAAACGGCTCGGCTGGAATCCGCCCATTCGTCTGAGCTAAACAGCGACACCGTTTGCACAAAGTTCAAACCGCTTACGTTAACGTTTTCCCCGGTTTGATTCACCAACGTCAGCGACTCGACATCATAAATGAGGATTACAGCCGCGAGTGATGCTGCCTCGTCATCTTGTGCTGCCAGCGCTGTGTTGGGTAAATTGCCTTCATACCACCAACGAAATGCGCTTGCGCCACACACCATCAACAAGAGCAAAATCCACAAGGCAAGGCGTGGAGGCCGCCATTTTGCGCCGCGTGAAACATGCTGGATAGGGCGAGTCGCTTTATCAATACGTTGAATCAAATTAGGTATCGCTAACTGCTGCCCAATTCCGGTGACGAGCGCTCGCATTCCGCCGGCGTAATCGCGGCGAATATCGGCGCGTTGAATATTCCCAAGCTCAAACGGCACGGCGGTTTTTTCTGTCCCACGTATGAGAAGCGGAAAAATCGGGATGTTATGGCTGCTGGCATATTCCAGTTCGCGCTCTACCCAAACCGAATCTTTGGAATCCGGCGAAAGCAGCACGACGAGACAGCTTGCTTGCTCAATCGCCTTTTCGATGGCGTTTTTCCATGAGGGCGTACCGGGTTTGAGATTTTCATCCGTCCAGACGATCAACCCGACAGCACATAACGTGTCGCGGACGCGCTCAAACATGGGACTATCGCGGCGGGAATAGCTGAGGAAGACATCATAAGCCACGTCTCAATTCCTTTTTCGGTGCGATGCGAACTATAACGATTAACTATAGTGTACGCATCGCCATCCAGAAAAAGTGTAGGACTTTGGGGTCATTACAGGATTGTACGATTTATTTCTCGGTATCGCCGATGACGCGCCCCTCAAAACGTTGTAAAGCATTTTGCAACTGCTGTTGGCGCAAGCTGCTGGTCAGGTCGCCGCGTGTACGTTCCAATACGCCGCGCACAATATCGGTCTGACGGCGCAACCCGCCCGTGAGCGCATCAGGGAAATCAAACGTGACAAGTTCATCATAAATTGCGTCCATCCAGCCCAACAAGCGCTCGGCTTCATCGCTGTGCGAATCAGTGCGGCGCATGATGTCCAGAATGAAACGGCGTAATTCGGTGGCGGCTTCTGCGAGTCCATTCAGATAGGTGGCAGCCTCGACTTCTAGTGATTCCGGCGAGGGCAGCGCTGTTTCGCGGATGATGGCATAGGTCGCAAAGGCTTCAACCACTTCCTTAAGCGCATCTTGCGTGTAGCCGCTGTGATATAAATCGGCATAACCCATTACTCCAGCCCGAAGTTCACCGGCAGCAGCACGGATAATCTCCAGCTTAGAATCGGCGGCAGGCCATTCGCGGCGATGAATCGCACGGATGCACTCTGAACAATGGCGGATCAGTTCGCGGGAACGGGCGATAGTTGCATCACGGGCGACGCTTTTGGTGGTAAGAGTCCGGCGGATCGAGTCGGAAATTGCGGTTAATTCGTCCATAAAATCCCCTTTCTTTTTATCTAGCCTAATCTCAGTTTTGGATAGCGCACTTTGATTAACTTTTATGATGTCCTCATCCCCCAACCCCTTCGCCATGCAATGGAGAAGGGGAGAAAAACGGTTCACAATGGTTCTTTAAGTCCCCTCCCCACTTCGTAGAGAGGGGATTTAGGGGTGGGGATAGAATGAAAACACTGTCCGAAACTCAGGTTAGCCTAACGTTTCATCGCCGGGTGTACCGCTGGTCGTTTCGCCTTCCTCTGGGCGGACGTTGCCAAAAAGCTGCTCTGCCAGCGAAATCGGCTTGGGCGGAAGGGTGATTTCGCCGTGTTTTTGCTCATAAATATCGAGATTTTCTTTAAGCGCTTGCAAAAATGATTTGGCGTTGGCGGGGGTTAGGACGACACGCGCTTGCACACGGGCGCGGGGGTCATTCGGTAAAACCTGAACAAAATCAAGGATAATTTCGCTGTGAGTCTGGTTGATGATCGCGCCGTTGGCGTAACTAGCGTTGAGGTTTCCCGGTAGTTCCAAGCGGATTTGACGCTGTGGGGGTTTATTAGGATTAGGGGGCTGCTGCATGATGTCTCCAATTCATGAACTAATATGAACTTATCAGCCAACTTTAGCATACCCAACCGAGCGACACAATTAATTTTATTTGATTCCAACAAAGTACATTGTGATAAAATACACAAGCAAGATTTGCGATATATATAAGGAGGGGTCGTTATGAGGATTATGCTTATTGCGCTCGGCACACGCGGCGATGTGCAGCCTATGCTGGCGCTTGGTCAAGGCTTACAAGCTGCCGGACATCAGGTACGGATTATTGCCGGATCAAATTTCGAGGAGTAGGTGCGTGGTTATGGCTTCGACTTCGCGCCGACAATTGACATGGAAGCAATCATGCAAAGCGAAAGCGGCAATCCACGCAAAGAATTGACTTATATGAAAGATTTGCTGCGGGAACACGGTGAGCAGATGCTTCATCCCATTCATACGCATGTACAAGACGCTGACCTGTTAATCAGCGGTTTTGTCTCCGAGTCGTTTGTGCAAGCGGTGAGCGAAAAGTATAGCATCCGTCAGATCAACGCCGCCTTGCAGCCTTATCTCCCTACACGCAGCGGAGCCGCTTCAATAGCCCCACTGATTGCTAGCAGCCAAAGCGTGCTAAATCGTTGGATGGGCCAGTTGGCAGAACGAATTCTCTGGTCGGTTGCCAGCGAAACAGCCAACAATCTACGGTCAAAAACGCTTCACTTGCCCATCCATACGGCTGCATCTTATACACGCGTCAAACATCAAATTCCAACGATTCAGGGCTTCAGCCGCTATGTTGTCCCGCCAGCGTTAGATTGGGATAAAAATGTCTTTACAACGGGATACTGGTTTCTGAATGAAAAGGAGAGATGGCAGCCTTCGTCTGACATAATAGGTTTTTTGCAGGCCGGAGAAGCCCCCATTTATATCGGTTTCGGCAGTATGTCCAGCAGTCGGCCAGAACAAACTGTCGAGATGATTGTCGCGGCATTAGCCAAAACAGGCCAGCGCGGGATCATCAGCAGCGGTTGGAGCAAATCGCCCCCGATTAATTTGCTAGGGACAATTATGATGTTGGATAAAGCGCCGCACGATTGGCTTTTTCCGCGTATGGCAGGGGTTGTACATCATGGGGGCGCAGGGACGACAGCCGCCGGACTATGGGCTGGTGTGCCGACGGTGATTATCCCCCACATGAGCGATCAACCCTATTGGGGACGGCGTGTATATGAATTAGGCGTTGGCACAAAACCAATACCGCGCCATAAGTTGACGGTTGATTCTCTGGCGCATGGAATAGGCACACTGGTCAGCGATCAGAAAATTAAGACAGAAGCCGCCGTGTTAGGGGAAAAAATCCGTGCGGAAAAAGGCGTTGAAAACGCAGTTGAGATTATTGAAAGTCTGATGCGGTGATAAAAATGGGGCGAAAGAAATTCTCCGCCCCGATTTTTATCCTGTAGAAAGGATGTTTAGAAGGGGATGTCATCTACATTAGAAGGCGGACGGAAATCCTCATAATCGCCTTGTTGCCCGTTCCCTTGCTGCCCGCCGCCGCCTTGCCCATCTGCTCGACTCAAAAATTGAATGTCGCGGGCTGTTAATTCCAGAGATGCAGCAGGCTGGCCTGAACTGTCTAAATAGCCTCGTGCTTCGACGCTGCCAACAACCATGATCTGCATACCCTTCTTAACATAGGTATTAACAGTTTCCGCCAAGCCACGCCAAGCCGAGACGCGGTACCAGGTCGTTTTCTCTTTGCGCTCGTTATTGTTACGGTCAGTCCACTTCTCAGTTACGGCAACCGAAAACGACACGACAGCAACGCCTGATTGCAAATAACGCATTTCGGGATCTCTACCCACATTCCCGATTATTAGGGTCTGTTGATAAGCAGCCATAATAATGTAACTCCTCTATTTTTAGGCTTGAACAATCGATAGGCTCAGTTTTCCGGGAGTTACCCTTGAAACTGTGTATACTATATTATATCACAAATTGCGAAAAAACAGAACACACTTTCCAGCATTCAAGTGGAAAAGTATAGAATTCATGCGCGACGGGTCATCCTAATATCGTTCAAAAAGTTGGTGCTGGTGTTGAACTGTTCCACTGCGCCGACGTGGGAAAAGTGGTTTTACGGCCTCATGAAAAAACAGCTCGCCTAACTTCAGGCCAGGGATAAAATCAGCCATACACGCCACCTCAACAAATTAGATTCCGTCATAACCCCGGCTGCGAAGTTCGTCGGTTAAAGCTGTACCAAGCACAGTCGGCTGACGCAGGGTCAGTTCGACAATCGTCAGATTTTCTGCATCGACACCGTAGGGGGCTTGCGCGGCGACAGTGGCATCGGCGTTCACCGCCAGCGAACAACCGATGACCTTCCAGCCTTTCCACGCACCCTCCTCCAACCAACCCACACCGCTCATGCCGACAACGGGCAGGTCATATAGGCGGCTTAACTGCTGATAAGACTCGCGCCACAACGCCCCATACGGGTCTTGCGTTTGATCGTGATCTGGCGGGACAGCCCATGCCGACGGCGCGACGATAATCTGCGCCCCCATCCGCGCCAAAACATGCCCAATCGCCAGCGAGTTAGGGACATTATCGGCGCAAATATCCAGCCCAATCGCGCCGAGTTTGGTATGGGCAACACCCAAACGATCTCCGATTGCATATAAATCCGCCGCAATATCGAGTTCGTTGATTTTGCGATGCAGTAAGCAAATCTGCCCTTCAGAATCGAGCAAGACCGCCGCGTTATAGAGTTTAGAGTCCGCCCGTTCCACCAAACCTGCCGCTACATGAATCTGATAGTCACGCGCCGCTTGAGCCAATATTTCGACATGTGGGCCGGGAATCGGCTGCGCCAGCGCTCGCGCACGGGTGTCCGTCCAGCCAATGTCCAAACATTCCGGCAAAACGATCAGATCACACCCGGCATCCGCCGCTTTTGCAATCATCTCAACTGCACGTTTTAAGTTGGCCTGTGGCTGCCCCGCTTCGATCAGAATTTGTCCCATTCCAACACGGATCGACTTCATCATGATTTAGGCTTCTCCGATATAGACTTGATCGTTTTTCCATTTTAGGTTATGGAAATCCCCCGCCGATGAACTTAAATAACCTCAGTTTTGGATAGCGCACTTTGATTAACTTTTATGATGTCCTCATCCCCCGACCCCTTCGACATGCAATGGAGAAGGGGAGAAAAACGGTTCACAATAGTTCTTTAAGTCCCCTCTCTACGAAGTGGGGAGGGGATTTAGGGGTGGGGATAGAATGAAAACACTATCCGAAACTCAGGTTAAATATGCCATTGTTAAAACCTCTGCACAATCGCCTTTTCCTTGTAACAACCCTTCCCCAAAAACGACTTTACCCATAGTGCGGTGGTTAGAGGTTGAGAGATCGTAACTGGACGAGAAGAAATGCGTATGTTTAAATCGCAGTGTCGCCGTTCTCTTCGCCGCCACTTATGCCAATGCGTGACTTCAATTCACGTTTTGGCGCATTTCCTAATCAGCAAAAAAAGGAAGGGAAAACAATGTCTTATTTCCGAAAACGCCTGCTCCCGATGATGATTGTGCTTCTGTTAGCACTCACAGCCGGGGTAATGTCACCACTGCTTGGGCAAGATGAAGTGATCCTCACGCTGGTCGTCCCGGAATGGATGAATGATGTTTTTGATGAAGAATTGTTCAATTCATTTACAATAGATCATCCCGGCGTGAAAGTCGTCATCGTGCCACAAGATCAGGAGAGTTTTTATTCGCCTGCCGCGTATGGCGTTGAAGAAAGTTTAGATGGCGCAGAGGCGTATGCGACCAGCGCCGATGTGCTGCTCGTCAGCAATTATAACCTGACGGCAGAAGCCGCCCGCGCCGGATATTTTCTTGATCTGCGCCCCCTCGTGGAGAGCGACCCGACAATTAACCTAGAAGATTTTATCCCGGCGGCCTTAAACAGCTACCGTTGGGACAATGGCATTTGGGCGCTGCCGATTTCGGCTTCGGTTAATTTAGTGACCTATAACGCAGTCGCTTTTGACAATGCCGGATTGAATTATCCCAATGAAGCCTGGACGCTGACAGATTTTGCGAATGCCGCCCGTCAACTAACGACGTATAACGCTGACGGGTCAGTTGCAGTTCCCGGCGCACAAATCTTTAATCGGACGCTGTTATTCCAAGCGCTGTTGGGAAAGCCATTGTATGACGACTCAACCATCCCCAATCTGCCGCGTTTTGCCACACCCGAACTAGAAGCAATCCTTACCGAATGGCTGGCACTGGAAGAAGAAGGCATTATTAACGGCGGTGGCTCTTCACAAGATGTCCCGCTAACGATTGATCGGACTTACCGTCTGACGAATCCTGAGCAGGAAGGTTTCCGCTGGCAAGCATCGCTGCTCCCCGGCGGAACGGCTGGCGTTGATGTAGATGCTTTCGCCATTAGCGGCGGGACACAGCAGCCCGAACTGGCTTACGAATTGGTGAAATTTCTGACCGCTAACCCAGAAGTCTCTGGACGCTTCTTTGGCGACAGCCCTGCGCGGCGCAGCTTGCTCGGGGTTGAGCTGGACGATCAGATTTTCTTCCAGCCAGACCTTACCCCCGAATTAGAAACCCTCATTGAGACTGCCTTAGAGTCGAGTATCCCCTACGCCGATCTACGTTTTGGCAGTTGGCTGGATGTTGCCATGAATGATTTGCAACAAAATGACGGCGATGTGATGGCGGCTCTGCAAAAGGCCGAAACAGATGCGATTGCCGCGCTGGAAACGGCTGCGAATCGCCGTGAGACCGAGGTGATTGCCGTCATCACACCCGTGCCAACCCCCGTCTTGCAAGCGAATGAGATCGGAATCCAGTTTGGGGTGAGCAGCTTTATTTCGCCGCTGCCGAATCGGGATGCGTGGGATGCGTTTATCGCAGATTACATTGCTAACGATCCCCAAGTGGGCAATATTGAATTTACGACGGGTTTCGGCGGCGGGGATTTTGATGATTTGGACTGCTATACCTTAACGAGCAATCAAGTGCCGACTGCCGATCTGAGCAAGCTGCTGAGTCTTGATCCCTTTATGGATGCCGACCCATCTTTCGATCCAAATGATGTGTTTGGCAACACCCTCAGCCAACTTCAACGCGACGGACGCACCTATGGCTTCCCGATTATGCTCCAACCGCAGGTGCTGTGGTATAACAAAACCGTTTTTGCAGAAAATGGCTTGCCCCTGCCGGAAGCGGGCTGGACGATTGACCAATTCATCGACGCGCTGCAAACACTCAAAGACGCGAACAGAGACAATGCCGATTATCGCCCCTTCAAAGCCGATGGCTTCGGTACAAGTTACCTGATGATGTTAGTAGCGGCCTTTGGCGGTCTGCCGATTGATAACAGCACAACCCCGCCTACCTATAATCTGACCGATCCCGCAACCATTGCAGCGCTGGAACAGGTACTTGATCTGGCGAAAAATGGGCTGATTACTTATCAAGAATTAGCAGGCTCCGGTGGCACTGTCTTTTTTGGTGGCGGCACTGGCGGCGGCCCAGAAGCAGACGCGATTGTGGCAGAAACCCTGGGCGCGTTGAGCTTCCGCGTTGAAGCACTGACAACTTCCGGCGATACCCCGTTTGATTATGCGCTGACGACTTATCCGCGCGGCAGCCAATATACACCTGCTTCCTACAGCATCGGCGCTGGTTACATTAATGCGTCGTCGCTCGTGGCGGATGCCTGCTATCGCTTTTTGAGCGCGGTCTCTCGGCGGGCTGATTTATTCAACGCTATGCCTGCCCGTCGTTCATTATTGAGCGATCCGGCAGTGACGGCGACCTTTGCCACACCGGATAACGTCCTGCTTGATTTCTACAGTGCGTTTGGTGAGTTAATCTCCGCGCCGGATGTCATCATCGTGCCGAGCCCGTTTGAATCATTAGGCGGCTCTGGGGATTTCATCGAGCAGATTTGGATCAACCGTGCCTATGATAATTATGTGCTGCGTGAGGGCGACCTCGCAGCGGATTTAGCCCTCGCTGAATCGAATATCGCGGCCTTCCGGGAATGCACCAGCAATATCACCCTGCCTCCGCCGCCTGCGAGTGCGCCAGCAGAAGAACAAGTTGCTTACTTTCAAGAGTTCGCCGATTGCGGGATTGCCGTCGATTCGAGTTTGGCAGAAATATTCTCGCCTGTGCAGTAAAGCCGCCGATTATATGGAGGGGGCATGGTGCGCCATGTCCCTACTGAGGCCATTTTAGTTTAGAGTTTGCCTATAGTTTTGGCATCTCAACAACTTGTTTATTGACAGGGTTAGGCGATAGCGCTAGTTTTGTGAATAACTTAACGAACAATCCAATCAATCACGGTGAGAACCTGATCCACACTGACCAATCAAGATCGTAAGATAAGCCCATGCTGCAAGCATTTGATGTTTTAAACTTTACGCTGGAACGGCTGTGGCGCAACCGTGTCATGGTATTTTGGGCGCTGGTGGGTTTATCTGCCGCGACCACCTTAGCGCTGAGTCTGGTGCTGTATGTGGACGCAGTAAATACCAATTTGCTCAGTTCCCGCCTGACCGCGCCGCCCTATGCCTTCCGCTTTCGCTATTTGGGCGCATGGGAAGGCAACATCGGGCAGGCTGAGGTTGACCGTACCACAGCCGCTATCGAAAGCGGCTTTAAAGGCGTTGTAGGTTTGCCGACGGCGCGGCAGGTGAATTTCGCTCGCAGCGCCCCCTGGACATTGCGCTTAACAGTAGAAGGCGGCACACCGCTGACACTCGGCGCGTTCAGCTTAGGGACGATGAGCGGCGCTTATGACCAAATGAACCTCGTCGCGGGCGAATGGCCTCCCGAAACATCTGCTTCTGCCAGCGCTTCAAAACTGCTATCTTCTCCCCCTCTCCAGCCTTTGGAGAGGGGGGCGGGGGGTGAGGTTTCCCAAGCCCAAACCCCTGCCGCCGACCCAATCCCCGTCCTCGTGGCGGAATCGCTGCTTTATACCAGCGGGGTTCAAGTGGGTGATGTGATCACGGCGTTGGCTTCCGGCACTGATCCGGTGACGCTGCAAGTCGTGGGCTTGTGGTCGCCATATAACGTCAATGATCCAGCGTGGATTTTTACGCCGCGTTTCTTCGATCAGGTTTTTCTGATGCAGCCCGATGATTTCTGGCGCGTCGTAGGCGGAATCGAAAATCCGATTGAGGAAAGCGCGTGGTTTACGATATTCGACGGCAGTGCGGTTCGCACATCGGATGCCGCGCCGATTTTGCGGAGCATCGACGATGGTGAACGGCAGATGGGCAACGCACTTCCCGGTATTCGGATGGATTTATCGCCGCGTGATGGGCTGCGCGTCTTTGTGGCGGATGTCAACCGCTTAACGCAGCAGCTTGTCTTGGTGATTTTGCCCGTTGCCGGATTGGTGCTGTATTTTGTGTCGTTGGTGGCGGGATTGCTCGTCAGCCGCCAGCAGGGGGAAGATGTCGTCCTCCGCAGCCGAGGGATGAGCCGCCAAATGCTGCTGACGATCCACTTTTTGATGTGGATTTTACTAGCGGGTGCGGCTTTTGCCATTGGGCTGCTGCTGTCGCCGTATGTCGTGCGCTTGGTCGGCAAAACGGCTTCATTTTTGCAATTTGACAATAACACGCCGCCGCTGGTCGTGACGATCACCCAGCAAGCGCTGATTTATGGCGCGATCACGGCTTTTCTCGCTGCCAGCAGCGGCTTATTTCTAGCGTGGCGCTCTACCGGGCAAAATGTCAACAGCTACCGCCGCAGTTCTGCCCGTGCATCCCAAGCCTGGTGGCAGCGTTCCTATCTTGACCTGATGGTGCTTGTCCCCGGCTTATACGTTTTTTACAATCTCTCACAGCAGGGCGGCCTGACGGCGGAAGACCCGTTTAGCGATCCTCTGACTTTTTTGGGGCCGACTTTGTTCGCGCTCGGCTTGACACTGTTATTTTTACGGATATGGCCTTTCGTGATTCGCATCGGCGCGGGAGCGATGGCCTATACGGGCAATATCGCGCTGTTGATGGCGCTGCGCGAACTCACGCGCTCCATCGGGCGTTATCGCGGGACGCTCCTGATGATGTGTTTTACCCTCAGTCTGACGGGTTATACCGCTTCGATGGCGAGTACGTTGGATCGTTCCCTGCGCGATTCGGTGGATTATCGCATTGGCGCGGACGCGGTGTTGGTGATGGCGGCGGACGCGCAAACCGAACAGGGCGAAGCAACTGATGCGGGGCAGGCGACGTATAACGTCACAGGCTTCAATACGCTTCCGGCGGAGGATTTGCTCTCGATTGACGGCGTGGTGCAGGTCAGCCGTGTGGGACGCTATCCCGCCCGAATCGCATTACGCTCGTCGCGGGTCGATGGAACGATCCTCGGCATTGACCGGGCGGCGATTGCGGCGGTGGCAAGATCGCGGGCGGATTATGCCGATCAAGACTACGCCGACCTGTTTAATCTTTTGGCAACCAGCCGTGACGGAGTGCTGATTAGTCGGGCTGCCGCTGTCGAATATGGCCTACTGATCGGGCAAGAGATTCAGCTTGAAATTCAAGTTTTGAATGAATGGTACAGCGAAACCGTGCCGATTTTGGGCGTGGTGGATTACTTCCCGACGCTAAATCCGACCAGTGGCTTTTTCGTGATGACGAACCTCGACCCGATCTTTGAATTGGTCGGCACGGAACTGCCGCATGATGTCTGGATGAGCCTAAAGCCGAATGCGGATTTAGCGCTCGTGCGGCAGGGTGTCGCGGATTTGCAATTTCCGGTGCTGGAATGGCGTGATCCGCAAAGTGAGTTGGCGGCGGAACAAGCCGAACCCGCTCGGCGTGGGGTGTTGGGCTTTCTCTCGGTGGGCTTCGTCGCCTCGATTGTGCTGACTTTGGTCGGGACGATTATCCAGAACACCGTCAGCTTCCGCGCTCAGTCGATTCAATTAGGGTCGCTGCGAGCGATGGGCTTAAAAGGCGTAGCAGTGGGCTTCTATTTGATCTTCGTGCAAGGTATCTCCGCCATCAGCGGGATCGCGGGTGGTACATCGATTGGCATCCTGACGACACTGCTCTTTTTGCCGCTGTTGGATTTCAGCGGTGGCTTGCCGCCTTATCTGGTGCGGGTGGCGTGGGGGCAGATCATCATCGTCTATGCCGTGTTCGCGGGGGTGCTTTTCAGCGTTACGCTGATTACGACCTTTGTCGTAAGCCGTGCGCGGTTAGCGACAGTGGTGAAATTGGGCGATGTTTGATTTTTTAGTGATGAGCAATGAGTGGAATGCAAGAAGATTTGACGCAAAGGCGCGAAGGCCGCAAAGGTTCGCAAAGAGAAGTGGTTGAGGCAGGGATGAGTGATGAGCAATGAGTGGAATGCAAGAAAATTTAACACAAGGGCGTGAAAGTATGCAACGAAAAAGGGATAAAACTACTTTGCGAACCTTTGCGTTCTCTGCGCCTTTGCGTTTAAGATTTATTTCTAGTTTGCCTTTGCGTCTAAGTCTTCTTTTTCTTACAGTGCTTCTTGTAACTGCCTGTGCCGATCAATCGCTGCCGAATGATCCTGGCGTGAATGCCGCACAGGGTGCCGCCACATCGACACCGATCCCAACCGCGCCCGCCGTCGCTCGTGAGACATTTACGGTTGAACGCGGCGACGTAACGCAAGTGCTGGAATTTACCGGACGTTGGTCGCCCCGCGATCAACTCACTTTATCATTCCCGATTAATGGCGCGGTGCGGCAGGTCAATATACGCCGTGATGATACCGTCACGGTGGGACAGCTTCTCGCCGATTTGCAAATTGATGAAGTAGAAAACTCGCTTGAATCCGCCCAAATTGACCTCGAAAGCGCGATTGCGAATGTCGAAACCGGGCAGGATACTGATGTGCAATCGTTGGAAAACGCACAGGTCGCCGTCATCAATGCCCAACTAAGTCTGGATCGGACGCTTGCGAATTCACCTTGGACGGGGGTGGCTTCCGCCCGCTTGTCTTTGACCGATGCCGAGCGCGATTTAGAAGATGCCCGTCGCAATTATAACGAAGCGCTCAGCCGCCCCGAATCCCCAGGCAGCGCCAGTCAAGTCGATAATGCCCGTTCTTCTTTGTTGGATGCCGAAGATCGCGTCAGGAACGCGCAAATCAGTTATTCGTCCGCCGCGCAGAGCTTCAACGATTATGATTACACCATCATCAGTGCGGAAAATACACTTGTGCTGGCGCAGCGTGATTTGCAGCAGTTAGTAGAAGGTGGCGCGGCACCGAGCGATGCCACCGTCCGCACCACGCAGCTACGAATCGACCAATTAAACGACCAGATTACCCAGTCGTCGCTTTATTCCCCGATTGATGGTGTGGTGCTGCAAGTCTCGATTCAACCCGGCGACACAGTTGAAGCGTTTAATGCTGTGATTACCGTCGGGCTGCCGACTCCGCTGGAAATTATCGCGGACGGCCTGCCGCTGGCGGATGCTCAGCGCTTGAGTATTGGCTTGCTCGGCGTGTGTTATGTGCTGAATCAGCCAGATACCGCCGTCGAATGTGCTGTGCGGCAGATTCCGCTGACCGCCCGTGATGTTGACCAGACGACGCGAGTCGCCGCCAGTTTTGATGAACTGCCTTCCGGGACGATCATTCAAGCCGAGATGCCGCTGCAAGTGGCGCGGGGCGTACTTTTTGCACCGCCGCGTTTTGTGCGCGAGTTCCAAGGTCAGCCTTATGTTTTGGTGCAGACGGAAGAGGGGCCGCGCCGTGTGAATGTCGAGGTCGGTCTGCGGACGGATGACCGCGTAGAACTCATCAATGGCGTGAACGAAGGCGATGTCGTGATTGGGCCGTAAGATAAGTGACACGTAGAATTCAGAAATATGTGACGCAAAGGCGCGAAGGGCGCAAAGTTACGCAAAGAAAAGTGATTGAATAAGGCATGAGTAAAGAAACTGCATTTGTCTCCTGCAAGCGAATCGTGAAAGCCTATAAAGTGGGCGGACATGAGATTGTGAGCATAAGAGGGGTGGATTTTGAGATGAAGCCGGGGGAATTTGTTGCGCTGGTGGGGCCGTCGGGTGCAGGCAAAAGTTCGCTGCTGAATCTGCTCGGCGGGTTAGATGTGCCGACGGCAGGTGAATTAATCGTCGGTGGACAAAATCTACTCGAACTCAAGCCGCGCCAGCAAGCCGCCTACCGCCTGACCAAAGTGGGCTTTCTCTGGCAGCAGGTCGAGCGCAATCTCCTGCCGAATCGCTCCGCACTCCGCAATGTGACGCTGCCGATGATGATGGCGGGTGTCCCGATCTGGCGGCGGGTGAAGCAGGCCAAAGAACTGCTCATCGCTGTCGGGCTGAAAGATCATCTCCATAAGCGCCCATCGCAGCTTTCCGGCGGGCAGCAGCAGCGGGTGGCGATTGCCGTCGCGCTGGCGAATCATCCGCCGCTTTTGCTGGCTGATGAACCCACCGGGGCGCTCGATCACACTAGTTCGGCGCAGGTGATGGCGCTGTTGGATGAACTACGAGAAAAACTCGGCCTGACGATTCTGATGACGACGCATGATCTGGAACTCGCCTCCCGTGCGGATCGCGTGCTGACTCTGCGTGATGGAGCGTTGGGGCAGGATATTTCCGGGCATGAGAGCGAAGGCAGCCCATCGTTGGACGACATTGGGCGCATCCAACTGCCGGAAGCGGTACGCGCTCAACTGAACGATGCGGCGCGGATTGCCGTCGAAATCCGACCCGAAGGAATCCTCTTGCGCCCGGAAGCGGCGGAAAGTGACGATGTGAGCGCGGCCTTGCAAGACATGCTGCCACAGGATGCTCCGCCGGAAAGACGGCGCTTATTTCGCCGGAAGAAAAAGCAATAATTGAACCACCAAGACACCAAGAGGGAGAGAAAAGAATGTATAGTGAACCTTCGGGCGAATTAGATCATTTAGCCCGTCGGGTGATTGGCGCGGCAATCAATGTTCATCGTGAGCTTGGACCAGGATTCTTGGAGACGGTATATGAGAAGGCGTTGGCTATCGAATTAGAAGTTCAGCATATTGCCCACATAAGGCAGTATCCCGTTAATGTGTTGTATCGGGATCAAAATGTAGGCGAGGGGCGATTAGACTTTTTGATAGAAAATTGCCTGATCGTCGAACTCAAAGCAGTGGATGAACTCCACGCGATCCATACCGCCCAAGTGATTTCTTATCTTAAAGCGACCCATCTAAAACTGGGCTTATTGATTAATTTCAACGAAACAGCTCTCAAAAATGGCATCAAAAGAGTTGTTTATAACTGATCTTACGCAGACACTCAAATCACTGGACACTGGCAGTTCAAAACTGCCAGCTAGAGGGTTTAAAAACCCCTGAAGGGGTTAAGTAAAAAGGTTCTTTAACCTCTTTAGAGGTTTCCAGATTGCGCGTAGCTCTGGGTTTTGAACCCGGAGCGGCTGGCTGCGTAAGGTGAGTTTATAAATAATTCTCTTGGTGTTCTTGGTGTCTTGGTGGTTCAAATTTTCCGTATTGTTTTTGCAGATTTGCTTTAGCGCGTTTGTGGTTCAAATTTAGGGCTTGCTTAATATGACAGATGACATCAGTGTGGAAGTTAAAGGCGTGATGCGCTCGTTTGGGCAGGGCGACACGGCGGTTCAGGTCTTGCGTGGGCTGGATTTGATCGTGCCGAGAGGCCATCTCGTCGCGCTCTATGGCCCATCCGGCAGCGGCAAGACGACTCTGCTCAACTTGATCGGCGCGTTAGATCGCCCCAACAACGGCAGTGTGTGGGTAGATGGCAAAGACATCACGCGGATGCGCGACGGTGGAAGGGCGAAACTGCGCCGTCGCAAAATCGGCTTTATCTTTCAGGCCGGGACGTTGATCCCGACCTACAGCGCGATGGAAAATATTGATCTGGCGCTGCGTTTGCCGCGTTTGGGTTACTTCGAGCGGCGCAAACGGGCGAAATCGGCTTTAGAGGCAGTTGGCTTGAGCGCGTGGGCAAACCACATGCCGGAAGAACTCTCCGGCGGACAGCGGCAGCGGGTGGCGATTGCGCGGGCGTTGGCGCTGCGTCCGGCGCTGATTCTGGCGGATGAGCCGACCAATGGGCTGGATACCCGCACAGCGCGGCGAGTGCTGCTATTGTTTCGTGGCATCGCGGAAGCGCAGGGGACGACCTTCCTGATCGTCTCGCATGATCCGATGACGGCGGAATTTGTCGATGTGACGTATGACCTGCAAGATGGCAAAGTTGTGCGCCGGGAAGCTGGGGAACTGCTCCATCTTTTAGATGAACCCATTGAGGTGCTATGAAACAAACATCTTTTGAACCACAAAGGCACAAAGATCACAGAGGAAATCAACGCTTTGCGATTCTTTTTCGTGCGGCGCTGTTCGTTGTATTGCTGCTCATCATCGCTGCTTGTAATTTGAACACGCCGAATGAGGTCGCGTTGCAGCAGCAGTCTACTGTCGAAAGCACCGCCGAAGTCACAGCCGAACCGACCAAACTGCCCACCGAAACCGAGCCACCCTATACACCGCTGGCTTCATTCACGCCGACCCGCACCCTGCGTCCCGCGCCGACGTTTGAGCCACCGACGCTCACGCGTCCGCCGACACTCACGCCGAGCATCACCCCCACGCCGACGCTCAATATTGACATCAATATTCCCGGCTTGCGCGGTGCAGAAAGTCCCACGCCCTCGACCACGCCCGGTTGCCAGGTGCGCGAAGATTGGCGCTTGACCTATACGGTGAAGTTCGACGATTCTCTGGCGCGAATCGCACAGCTTTACGGTACATTTATCAGCGATTTGGCGGCGGGTAACTGCCTGACTAATCCAGACGTGATTACCATCGGGCAAGTGCTGCATGTGCCGGGGGATGCGCCGCCCTTCCAGACTGCGATTGAATGTGTTCCGTGGGAACTGCTGATTCCGGTCAATGGGACGATTACGATTTCCGGTGATGGTCAGTTGACTTTTAACTGGCGGGGGCCGCTTGCGCCGCGCAATGTTTTACGGATTTATCGGGCAAACGCGCAGGG
>Ga0335394_10002331_pt1 | contig 21349 bp, 13 predicted proteins | sample MAT03_FD_205741 | JGI IMG/M metagenome (GOLD analysis project Ga0335394, IMG submission 205741) | Freshwater microbial communities from Lake Fryxell liftoff mats and glacier meltwater in Antarctica - MAT-03 (spades assembly) (version 2) ...
CTTTGGTTTTATCAAAGAAAAACAAACGCATTACTATAAAAGAAGTTGCCGATGCTGCTGGTGTTTCCATGCAGACCGTTTCGCGGGTGACGAACAAGTTTTCCTATGTCTCTGAGGAGACCCGCCAACGGGTTGAAGAAGCTGTGGAGCAACTGGGTTATCGTCCTAGTACGCTTGCCCGCAGTCTGAGTCAGCAGCGCAGCTTTACCTTGGGGGTCGTCACTTTTGGTTTGAAATATATCGGTCCATCGCGCACACTGAACGGTATTGCGGATAAGGCAGATGAACTAGGATATATGCTTTTAACGAAAAAATTGGACAATTTCGATACCAATGGAATTGATGAGGTAATAGAATCTCTTCTAGCCCGGCATGTAGATGGGATTATCTGGGACGTTCCCGAAGTGGACGAAAACCAAACATGGTCACACGGAATTAAGAGTCTGCCAGTTCCGATCGTTCTCATGTCCATGGAGCAAAGACCTGGCTATTCGGTAGTTTCCATGGATAGTTACCTTGGCGCACAAATGGCGACCCAACATTTACTTGACCAGGGATGTAAAAATATTGGTCATATTGCAGGCCCTCAGGATTGGTGGGAAGCGCGACTTCGCCAACAAGGTTGGCGGGATACACTGACAAAAGCTGGTATGCAAGTTTTAGATAGGCAGTGGGAATCAGGGAATTGGTCATCAGCTAGCGGAGCGATAGCGATAGAGAAGTTATTGGCGTGCTATCCTGAAATGGACGGGGTATTTGTTGCGAATGATCAAATGGCGCTGAGTGTTTTAAGTGAAGCTTGTCGTCGGGGCATCAAGGTTCCAAATCAATTGGCAGTCGTCGGGTTTGACGGAATCGCCGAATCGGCAAATTTTTATCCTCCCCTCACAACAATTACTCAAGATCCTCAGCTGCTTGGCGGACGGGCTGTTGAAAATCTGGTCGAAATGATCCAAGCCATACAGGAAGATAAGCCAACTGCTACACAATTTTCTTTAATCCAACCCACGCTCGAAATTCGTGAGAGCTCAAAGCGGTTTTAGTTTTCATTAGCGGACAAATAAGGTTGGAGTATGGTAAAAAGTCACGCAATTTAAAAAGGAGGTGATTTTTAAACAGTGAAAAAGAATAAACAAAAAGGAAGCGCACACCGCTCGATTGGCATCTGAGGTGCACGCTTCCAGGCGAAACAGAGGTCATCATTAATGATGATTGATCTGCTCTTGCTTATTATAACCAATAAAAAAAGCCATCCAATAATACTAAGGAGAAGAAAATGAAAAACAATTTTGTTTACAAAATATTCGCTGTTTTGATACTGGCCAGTATGGTTCTCTCAGCTTGCGGCACCCCTTGCCACTGAAGCCCCGGCCCAACCTGCTGCAACAGAAGCACCTGCTGTTGCAACTGAAGCTCCTGCTACAGAAGCGCCAATGGTCAAACCGACCGGCAAACTTGTCATTTGGGCTCAAAAAGCCAACCAGGATGTTTGGGAGAAAACCGTTCTCGACGGATTCAAAGCAGAATACCCCGACATTGAAATTGAGATTGTAAACAATGCCCCGGAAGTGGTTGCCAGTAATGTGGGTTTGGCCATTCAAGGCGGCACTGGTGTTCCTGATCTGGCTGTATCTGAATATAAAAGCATTACCGCCTTGGTGGAACTCGGCGGGCTGTCAGACATGACCTCGATTGTTGAGCCATACAAAAATGACCTCAATTCCACAATGATGGGCTATTGCACCAAGGATGGCAAAGTGTATTGCGCGCCCTGGGATATTGGCCCAGTTGTAACTTTCTACCGCCGCGATATTTTTGAAGCTGCGGGACTGGCTTCAGACCCCGATTCAGTCAGTGCCTTGGTAGCTACATACGATGATTATCTGGCTACTTGCAAAACCATCAAAGAAAAAACTGGTTTGAATTGTTTCGCTCTCAATAAAGCCAATAATTCCGGTACGATGTTGGAAAATATGCTTTGGCAGCAAGGGCTTGGTTACTATGACGCTGATGGAAAAGTAACCATCGATTCTCAGGCCACGGTGGATGCAGTGAACAAGCTTGGTGAATTTTGGAATGCTGATGTTGTCAGCGACACCAGTGAATGGACCGACCCCTGGTACGCTGAACTTAAATCCAATATGGACAACAAAGATACCCCACCCGTTGCAACGATCGTGATCGCAGCCTGGATGGGTAACTTCCTCAAGACCTGGATCGCCGCCGATCAAACCGGCAACTGGGGTGTGGCTTTGATGCCCGCTTATACAGCTGGCGGTGTGCGCGCCTCCAATCAAGGTGGTTCAGCTTACTTTATTCCTGAAGGCGCTCAGAATCCTGATGCAGCGCGTGCTTTCATCGAATATATGAACCTGAACACAGAAAATCAGGTGAAGCAATTTGTGTACAGCGATTACTTCCCTGGCAATAGTGCAACCTATACTGACCCCGTCTTCCAGGAAGCGGATGCCTATTTTGGTGGACAAGTGACACGCGCATTCTTTGCAGATGTCGCCACAAATATCCCCTTCGGTTATATCTATGGACAGTACTACCCAACGATGAACAGTAATGCATCCAAAGCAATTCAAAATTATGCTTTGGGTACCATGAGCGCCGAAGATGCCCTCAAGGAAGCAGCCGACGCTGTCCGCCTTGAGACAGGCTTGCCTTAACCCAGATCGTTAAATTTAAAAGGCTGTGGGGTCGATCAACCCCACAGCCTTTTAGGAGATTTTATGGCTCAAGCACACACTCCAATACTTCCAGACGGTACAAGATCGCCATCGCTGTGGCAGCATATAAAAAAGGCGCGCTGGGCCTATACGTTTATTTCTCCGTTTTATATTTTGTTCGCGATTTTTGGTCTATACCCCATGGCGCTCTCGTTATACCTGAGCTTCACCAGATGGAAAGGCGTAGGCCCAATGGAGTTTTCTGGAGCCGCCAACTTTGCCTTAATTCTAAAAGATAAAGTTTTTTGGCAATCCATGAGCAATGGCGTTATCCTTTTCTTTCTTTATGTACCGATCATGTTATTCCTTGCGCTGGCGTTGGCCGTCATCTTGAATTCAGGGATCGTCAAAGGATTTCGCTTTTTTCGCACATTGATTTTCCTGCCGTTCATTACTAACATGGTCGCGGCTGGATTTGCATTCCGCATTCTGTTGGAAAAGCAGAATGGCTTATTAAATGTGCTTCTCAAATATACCGGCATATCCCCAATCCCCTGGTTGGAGGATGTGTGGTGGGCGCGCATTTCTCTGAGTCTGTTGATCATCTGGGCCTGGTTGGGTTACAACATGGTGCTCATGCTGGCCGGCCTACAGACAATCTCGCGTGATCTTACTGAAGCAGCCACCATTGACGGTGCATCGCCAATTCAAGCGTTTTTTCACGTTACCGTTCCGCTCATGCGCCCGGTGATTCTCTTTTGTACGATCACTTCGATGATTGGAAGTTTTGGGCTGTTTACTGAAGTCTCCACACTTACCCGCGGCGGACCTGCCAACGCAACCATCACTCCGCTGATCCGTATTTACGGCATCGCCTTTGGGAGTTATCAATTTGGCTATGCTTCTGCTGTAGCATATACCTTTTTCGCATTGATCTTTATCCTGACGGTCATTCAATTTCGCTTAAATCGAGACCAGGATTAAGGAGAATTACTTTTATGCCAAACCACAGACAGAAAATTCTCGAACAAATCATGATCTATACAGTTTTGATCCTCATCTCCATCTTTATGATTCTGCCCTTTATTTGGATGTTGAGTACATCTTTTAAACTTCCCGAGGATATTTTTGGTTATCCCCCAAAATTAATCCCGCAAAGCCCAACGTTTTCTAACTACCTGTACATTTTTCAGGAAAAGAATACCGTTCGAATTTTATTAAATACGATCATCATCGCGCTTTCAACCACTTTGTTGAGCCTGTTCTTTACAACTCTTGGCGGTTATGGTTTTGCAAAATTCGAATTCCCAGCCAAGAAAAGTCTTTTTGCAATACTTCTTGCCACCATGATCATTCCCGCTGCGGTCATGATGGTGCCTTCATTTGTAATTATGCGCAAGTTGGGCTGGGTGGATACGTTCCTGCCGCTCATCATCCCCGGTGCAGCCAATGCATTTGGGATCTTCTTTTTTCGTCAATACATTTCAACCATTAATGACGAGTTGATGGACGCGGCACGAATCGACGGTGCCTCCGAGTTTAAAATTTTCTGGAGCATTATTTTACCGATCATTGCTCCGGGTATGACCAGTATGGGTCTGATTTTCTTCATGCGATCCTGGAATGATTATCTTGGACCGCTTATTTATCTTAAGTCACCGAAAAACCTCACCATTACTTTGGCGATCAATTCATTAAGCGGTGGGGCTGGGTTAACCGCCTGGGGAGAACAGATGGCCTTATCGGTAATTAGCCTGCTTCCCTTATTGATCATCTTCCTTATTTTTCAACGTCAGTTTGTAGAAGGCATTACAGCCGGCGCAGTCAAAGGTTAAGTCCGTTCATCATTATTCAAATATTTCATTCATATAGGAAATCATATGTTTCGTTTCGGTGTTGATTATTACCCTGAACAATGGCCCGAGGAACGCTGGGAGATTGACGCGCAGTTGATGTCTGAAGCCGGCTTCAACGTGGTGCGTCTGGCAGAATTTGCCTGGGTTAAGATGGAGTCGCAGCAAGGCGTTTTTGACTTTGACTGGCTGGACCGTGCCATTGAAATCTTTCATAAGAAAGGCATTGATGTCGTCTTGGGGACGCCCACCGCATCTCCTCCACCCTGGCTTGCCCATAAAACCCCGGACATTTTACGCGTCCGGGAAGATGGCTTGCGAGTGGGCTACGGTTCTCGTCGTAAAAATTGCCCGAGCCATCCAGTGTATCGTGAACGTTCGCAAAGCATTACGAATGCGATGGCAGAACACTTTGGCGGGAACCCGGCTGTCATCGGTTGGCAGACCGATAATGAATTTGGCGACCGTTGTTACTGTGATATTTGCCGGAAGGAATTTCAGTCGTGGCTTCAGAAACGTTATGCCACGCTGGATGAATTGAACACGCGCTGGGGGACGGTCTTTTGGAGTCACACGTATAGCGCTTGGGAACAGATCGCTCTTCCGCTTTCTACACTAGGGGCGCCTCCAAACCCATCTTTGGCGCTGGATTTCAGACGTTTTGTCTCAGCCGCATACGAATCTTTTCAACAAGAACAGATTGATATCCTGCGTTCCAAATGTCCATCCCAGTTCATCACGCACGACATGATGGGCTTTGGCTATGATGGATTGGATTACTTTGATCTGGCGAAGCCGCTGGATTTTGTCAGTTGGAATAATTACCCCATCGGCTTTTGGCATAAATTGGCGTACTCGCCCGCCTCTCCGGCGCTCAGCCATGATGCCATGCGCGGTTTGAAAAATAAAAACTTCTGGGTGATGGAACATCAGGCGGGACCAACAGGCTGGCAGGTCGTCAGCCCGAGCCCAAGACCCGGTGTTTTAAGATTGTGGGCATATCAAACAATAGCACACGGCGCAGATGGGATCGTATTTTTCCGCTGGCGCACAGCCCGCTTTGGCGCGGAACAATATTGGCACGGGCTGCTCGAACATGATGGGCGGGCAGGTCGTCGGTATACCGAGATCAAGCAAATGGGTGCGGAGCTGAAGCGGGTGGGCGAGAATTTTTTCGGTTCCGAAGTCAAATCCAAAGTCGCCATTCTTCAATCCTATGATGCACGCTTTGCCTTCCAAGTGCAGGCTAATAACGATGAATTCGGATATGAAAAGCACATTGCTCAAATTTATACTGCGCTTTGGAAACGTAATATCAACGTGGATGTGATTTCACCAACTGTAGACCTTTCTAAATATGACCTGGTGATCGCTCCGTCTTTACATGTTCTTACAGAGAATATTGCAGAGAACCTTCGTAAGTATGTTCAGGCTGGCGGCACTTTGGTTGTCACGCCGCGCACGGGTGTAAAAAATATCGACAACGTGGTGGTTAACCAGCCATTGCCAGGTTTGCTTACAGATGTATGCGGCGTGATTGTGGATGAGTATGATGCAATTACTCCCGATCTGCCCCAGTCAATTATTTTTGATACAGTTGATTTGGCAGGAAAGACATTCCCTGTGCAAACCTGGTGTGACATTCTCATCCCACAGGGCGCTGAAGTGATCGCGCATTATGCACAGGATTACTATGCAGGAAAACCTGCTGTCACTCGTAATCAATTTGGTCAGGGTCAGGCGATCTACCTGGGCGCATTGGGTACAGATGCTTTTTACGAGTCGGTTTTTGGCTGGCTATTAAAACAAAATAATATCCAGAGTGACATTAAAGCTCCTGCGGGCGTGGAGATTTCGAAACGATCTCAAGGTGATCAGTCTGTTTATTTTATTTTGAATTTCAATGCTTCGGCACAATCGATTATATTACCGGTTGCATATCGCAATTTATTGGAAGATACAATTACCTCAGGGACAGTTCAAGTTGGGGCCAATGACGTATTAATTCTTGGCGACAATGTATGAGTAACAATGTACCCACGATAAAAGATATCGCGGCAGCAGCTGGCGTTTCAACTCAAACCGTTTCACGTGTTTTAAATCACCGACCGGATGTTGCTCCTGAAACCAGAGAACGAGTCTTGAAAATCATCGCGGACAAAAATTTCTCCCCCAATGAACTGGCGCGTAGTTTGGTTAGACAGCGAGACAGACGAAAATCGTTCACGCCGGGGCAGGTTTGGAAGGATACAGACGGCGTCCCCATTCAAGCACATGGCGGCTGCATCCTTTTTGAAAATGATATCTATTATTGGTTTGGCGAGAATAAGGATACACCCACCAAGAAGAACGAGCTGGTCGAATTCAATGTCGATGCGCTGGGAGTTTCCTGCTATACATCCACCGATCTCTATAACTGGGAAAACAAAGGGCTGGTACTGCCCGCAGTCAAAGATGATCCACAGCATGCGCTGCATACCAGCAAACTGATCGAGCGCCCCAAAGTTATCTACAATGCGTTGACGAAAAAATACGTTATGTTCGTGCATCTCGACACCGATGATTATCAGTATGCGCGGGTGGGTATTGCGGTATGTGACCAGCCAGCGGGTCAATATGAATTTCTTGGTAGTATTGCACCCAATCAGTCAGACAGCCGTGATATGACGGTCTTCAAAGACGAAGATGATAAAGCTTATATTTTTCATTCTTCAGAGTGGAATGTAACTTTATACGCCGGGGAACTTTCGCCAGACTATCTGCAAACAACGGGCGTTTTTACGAAGAACTTCGAAAAAGCCTCGCGCGAAGCGCCAGCAGTTTTTAAACGCAACGGGAAATATTACTGCCTCTCTTCTGGCTGCACAGGCTGGGATCCCAATGAAGCACAGTACGCAATCGCCGAAAACATTTTAGGACCGTGGACCGTTATCGGGAATCCGTGTGTGGGGCCCAATGCAGACAAGACCTTCTATGCTCAGAGCGCGTTCGTCTTTCCTGTTGTCGGTAGAGACGATGCGTACATCGCCATGTTCGATATGTGGAATAAGACAGATATTGGGTCATCGCGATACGTCTGGCTGCCAATTCAATTTGAGGAGGAGAGGTTAATCATAGAGTGGACAGACGAGTGGAATCTATCTATTTTCACTGACCCCAACAGAGTATGAAATTTTGCGATTGCTTTTGAAAAATGCGGGGAAAGTAATCACGCATCATCAATTGCTGAAACAAGTATGGAGAACTGCCTACGAAAGCGAAATGCATATTCTGCGAGTCAACATCAGCAACCTGCACCGCAAGATCGAACCCGATCCGACACGGCCACATTATTTATTGACAGAACCCGGCCTAGGTTATCGCATCCGAATGTGAATTATGAAAAACGAAGCAGAGATCACATGAGCGAATCCTCTGAAACCATCCGCGCCCGCATCCAATCCGTGCGAGATCGTCAGACCGCACATTTGGCAAATATAATACCCACGGTCACAAATTGCGCTTTCCACCCTCTGAAAAAGCGCAATTTGTGACCGAGTGCAGTATACATTGCAACACAAGCGAGAAAATATGGGGTAACGAAACTCGTATGTAAATAAAAGATTAATTATGGTTTTCTCAGGGTAATTGGCGCACAACAACTTAATATGCTAAACTGAAAATACTTTCAACAAAAACCATGCCTTCCCCAAAAAAACAGCACTTGGATGAGTCTGGAAAACTTACCGCTGAGATTTTGCTTGCGCGTGTTGAAGACCCATCTCGTCCGCCGCAACAGATCAACCTTCCGCTCACACTCATCGAACGTCAAACCACATAAAAAGGAAAACCTTATGCCTATTCATGCATCCCTCAACGGTTGGGTTCTGGAAACGCGCAACACAGCCTATGCAATCGGAATCAATCAGGCAGGCCTGCTTACCCATCGCTATTGGGGAGCGCGCCTGCCTTTTGTTAAAGATTACCCCGCGCCCTTCAACCCCACTTATTGGGCATCCACCGATGGACTGCATCATTTTGTTCCCGAAGAATACCCCGGCTACGCCGGCACAAAATATATTGACCCGTGCCTTAAGGTGACGTTTGCGGATGAAGTGCGCGACGTGGTGCTAGAGTATCAGGATTTCAAAATCACCGCCTCGCCCTACCCGACGCTTGCTCTGCGCTTAAAAGACAGTTACTACCCGCTGCAAGTGACTCTGCATTACCGCCTGCACGAAGAATATGATTTGATCGAGCGCTGGGTCACGCTCGAAAACCTTGGCGATGACCCCATGCTCGTGGAGCGAGTCTTCTCTGCAAAATTAACACTGCCGCCCGGCGACAAGTATTCATTAACGCACATGTACGGCCGCCACAATGACGAGTTCCACATGCAGCGTGAAGCGCTCACGCCGGGCTTGAAGGTTATCGAAAGTCGGCGCATCATTCCGAGTCATCGCGCGAATCCGTGGTTTGCCATTGACCAAAACGCCAGCGAAGAAAACGGCGAAGTCTGGTTTGGCACACTGGCATGGAGCGGCAACTTCAAGATCACTGCCGAGGTGACAGAGTTCGCATCCACGCGCATCAGCATCGGCCTCAACGATTGGGATTTCGCCTGGAAGCTCATGCCCAAGCAATCTTTTACTACTCCAGCTTCCATCTCTGGTTATACCCAAAACGGATTCGGCGCCGCCAGCCGAATCTTCCATGATTATGTGCGCGACGAGATCATTCCGCATGGAAAAATTCTACACAAGATTCTCTACAACTCATGGGAAGCCACGCTCTTCAACGTGGATGAAGCCTCACAATCATCACTGGCGGAGATCGCCGCTCAAATGGGCGTGGAATTATTCGTGATGGACGATGGCTGGTTTCATGGCCGCAACTGGGATAACGCCGGCCTCGGCGATTGGTGGCCCGATGAAACAAAATTCCCCAACGGGCTTGGCGGCCTGATTCAAAAAGTTAACGACCTCGGCATGGATTTTGGCTTGTGGGTCGAGCCAGAAATGGTCAACCCGGATAGCGAACTGTACCGAACACATCCTGATTGGGTGATTCATTTTCCGAATCGCGCCAGAACCGAAAGCCGCAATCAACTCATCCTCAACATGGCGCGGGACGATGTGCAGGAATATATTATTGGCGTGCTGGATAAACTTCTCAGCGAACATACCATTGCCTTCATCAAATGGGATATGAATCGCGGAGTTAGTGAACCGGGCTGGGCCGATGCGCCCGGTGATCAGCGTGAGATCTGGGTGCGCTATGTGCAGGGCGTCTATCACGTGTGGGGCACACTGCGTGAGCGGCATCCGAATGTCATTTGGCAAAGCTGCGCCAGCGGCGGCGGTCGTGCCGATTTTGGCATTCTCCAATTTGCAGATCAAATCTGGGCGAGCGATAATACAGAAGCCACAGCCCGTTTGAATATTCAGGAAGGCTATTCTCAATTTTTGCCTGCCAACACCATGGAAGCCTGGGTTACTGATTGGGGCAAGGATAGTGTGCCATTAGAGTTTCGATTTCACGTCAGTATGTGCGGGTCGCTTGGAGTGGGAGGAAATCTCCTTGAGTGGAATCAGGCCGATCGTGAGTATGCGACGGGTTACATCCGCTTGTATAAAGATATTCGGGAGATTATCCAGTTTGGAGACCAGTTCCGTTTGATCTCATCGCAAAAGAATAATTTTTCAGCGGTGCAATATCTTGGCAAAGACAAAGCCGAAGCGGTGTTGTTCGTCTTTCGCACGCATATCCCTGACCGTTTTAACTTCCCGATGATCCACCTGCGCGGGTTGGAACCCGATGTGCTTTACAGCGTGGAAGGGTTTGACGAGCCGCGCTCCGGCAAAGCATGGATGGAGGCAGGGCTGACTGTGGAATTGAAAAACATGCAAAGTATGGTGTTGAGGATTTTTCGTTTATAGCACAACCAGCAGGAGCTATGATGAGCTGACCAATATATAATATAGCGAATGCATAAAAATATTCACTAACTATGTAGCGAGTATTTTTATGCATATTTATAGACTGCAGACCATGAACGATTGCCTATCGTCCGCGCTCAGATTTTATCTTTTGAATTTTTTACCAGTGGCGAGTTCAACGCTCTTATATGCGCCATCGTAAATGCCGATGCTTTTATTCTTGACGATGCAATCGCAGAACATGGTCAACAGGTCATCGGCTTCGGTGAGCAGGTCGATGGCTTGCAGGGTTTGCGGAATGGTGCGCGTTTCAACGGTGCTATCACCGATCTCTGCGCCGCGAATCGCGCCCCACATTTCATGTCCGCCAACACGCGCGTTAAATATTTTAGGAACGGGATAGAAGGCGAGTTCGCTGGGTTTGGTGATCATCACATCCATGACGCGCATGAGGTAGTTGGTGGCATACACAGCATGGAAGGTATTGTCGTGCAGAAAGATATGCAGCCCATGGGCGGGCTTCTCGCGGATGCTGTCTGTGAATTGTTTTGTATCTTCCCACGTGAAATGTGTGTTAATCAAGTCCTTGTGCTGGGCGAGTTGTTCCTGTAACCAGGTCCAGTTGTCTTTGTGATCGCCGAGATTAATGAAGAGCGCGATCTTATCTTTTTGAATCATCGGGATGGCATGTTCGATGATGGCTTTGAAGAGTTCGCGCTGTGCGCCTGCGCCGCCCATGGTGACCAGGAAGCGGCGCGGTTCCTTGGCTTTCATACGAGTCAAACGATCCTGGCAATCGACTTCGATGTTTTCCACGATTTCATGATCCACATGATGACCGGTGAAATGGATCGCATCCTCTGGAACAGGCTTGAGAACTTTGCCTTTGTCGTCAAATCCACGCATGGCGCGGAAGCCATAATAACCGGATGGAGATTGAACCGCGTGTTTCGCGCCTTCGGTCAATTGAAAAGCCATCGGCCAGTTATCGAACATCATGTCAACCACATTGGTCATACCGCCTGAAACCGCACCCATGCAATTCCACATGTGTGAAGTAAGGATGGGCATATCCGATGGAAGCGCGCCGTAGAGATTGTTGAAGAGCTCGCTCATCTTGTAATCTTTGACTTCAGTCTTGAGGAAGCGCCAGGGCCAGGTGCTGGTCATGTAATTGAAGAGCGCATCCAACCCAGGCAGAGTTGGTTCGCCCGTCGTGAGAGATTCCCATACGTATTTATCGAACCATGCATAACGTTGCGAAATGCGCGAATATTTACTGTAGTTGGTGTTACACCAACCAATCACATCGGTGCTGATGCCGGGGATGCCGAGCAAATCAAGCCAATAGGGAGTAAAGCCCATTGCCTTTGCCGCAGAGACACCCGCCATGGCAATGCGGTAGTGACCAAAGCCCATGCGGATGGTGCTGACGATGACACCGTTCTTTTGATCCACGGGTTTTCCGCTGCCATTACGGATAATATTCTTAAGTCCGAAAATATCGGAACCGTAGGGATGATCTTCTACGGTTAGATTAAATTTTTCGTTGGGGTCATAATTGAATTTTTTTGCCAGCATGTCCTTCCACTGATCTGCTGCGCGGGTCTGACGTTTACTAATTGGGTTGCCATACACTTCGTACTGGCCGTCCTTCTTCTGTAACATGATTCACGTTCTCCTTAAGAATAAAATAATTGCATGGAATGACCGTGGATGATGGACCGTAGACCGTGGTCTGCCGTCCATCGTCCACGGTCATTTGTTTGGATGGTCAAAATGTATAACTTGGATTTTACTATCCTTTCACGCCGCTGCTTGCCACGCTTTCCACAAAGAAGCGCTGGCCGAGAATGAAGACGATCAACGGAGGAATGACGGCGATCGCCGCGCCCGCCAGAATTAAATTAGGAGTGTCAGAAGCACGTCCTCGTAAAACATTTAGCGCAAGGGTCAATACATGATTTTTTTCATTGCCCACATTGATAATCACCAATGGCCAAATGAATGAATTCCACGCATAGAGAAATGTGAAAGTGGATTGGGTTGCCAAAGCTGGCACACTGGCGGGGATAAGAATTTGGGTAAGGATCTGTAACCGTGAGGCACCGTCCAATAAAGCAGCTTCTTCGATTTCCTTGGGGAAAGTGATGAAATGCTGGCGCATCAGGAAGGTTCCATATGCGGTAAATATCCACGGAATGATGAGGGCGGCGAGACGGTCTGTCCAGCCGATGGCTACCATCAATTGGTATAACGGAACGATGAGCATGACAAAGGGAATCATGATCGTGCCAAGATAGAAAACGAAAACTGTATCACGCCCCGGGAATTTCAATCGCGCAAAAGCATACCCACCGATCACAGAGGTGAGCAATTGCCCCAACACAACGAGGACGGTCACCAGTGTGGTATTGGTGAGCGCACGGTTCATGTTGTTTAGGTCAATGACTTCCTTGTAGTTCTCAGGGTGTGCGCTGATATTTTCAACCGGTTCACTCAAACGTACATTTTGGAAGATTTTGATTTCTGGATTTTGCGGGTCAATGAACTCGCCGACAGTTGTCTGGCTGACGAGGATCATGGGAATCACCTGACCATCCACTTCCACATCGAAAAGCTTCTCCTCTTTTCCATTCACAGTTACTTTTTGCGGATTCGCCACTCCACCGGTCGGTTTCACCTCGGTAAGATAGCGTTCAACAGTGGAAGTAATATTATCGGCAGGCGCATACGTTCCGACTTTGATATTACTTTTTGCAAGTGCGTATTGTTTCCGCTGTCCATCCACATCCACATAATACAAATCCAAAGGCTCGTCATATCCTGCGACCTGTATGGTTACAGGATCACGCGGCATCATGCGCGGCGGATAACGGAATGTATCCGCAGGGATTTTCAACGAGGTGGTGAGCATATAGAGAAACGGGAAAATCATCACCAACGCGAATGCCGTGAGAACAAAATAAATCAGAAAATTATTGAAGTAACGCAGAAAGCGATAGGATTGGATTTTCATTTTGACTCCTGATTAGCTTTCATAAATACTGGACTGGCGCTGACGTTGGAATTGGATCAACGTAAGGCCGAAGATAACGATGAACAATATCCATGCAATTGCCGAAGCATACCCTTGTTGAAAATTCTGGAAGCCGCTTCGATACAGATATAGCACCAGCGTAATCGTGGAATTATTGGGGCCTTCCGGCGGGTTCATCAAAATGAAAACCTGTTCAAAGACCTGCATGGCTTGAATGGTGGTGGTAGACACAACATAAAACGTGGTTGGCGCAAGCATGGGCAAGGTGATGCTCCAGAACTTATCCCAGGCACCGGCACCGTCCACTGTGGCGGCTTCGTATAATTCACCGGGAATATTTTGCAGACCCGCAAGGAACAGTACCGTATTGAAGCCCATCGTCTGCCAGGCGGCGATCAGGATCACAGCAAACAAGGCTGTCTTTTCATCAGACACCCACTGGATCTTCGGGTCAACGATGGCAAGATGAAAGAGGTTATTCCAAAATTGAATGCCCAATGTAACAAAGTAGTTGATATAACCAATGGTGGCATTGTACAGCCACTGCCAGACGAGAGAGATACCCACGACCGCCGCAATACTCGGCATGAAATACACAGCACGGTAAAACTTCATACCGGGGAGTTTGCTGTTTAATACATTCGACAATATCAAAGCGGGGACGACACTCAACGGAACAGCGAACAAGGCATAGGTCAAAGTATTGCGAAGCGCGAGCCAGAAAAATTTATCTGCGGCGGCAAAAAGAATCCCGCTGTTTCCAAAAATGAATCGTCCCACTTCGTCATATATTTTTATATCGACTACATCACGGGCAAGTTGATCGGGAGAGGAAAGCAGAGCAAAGCGGATATTTAGGATCTTGGCATAGTTTGCGAGACCCACCCAGTTGGGCGTGCGAATGGCATCCGAATCAGTAAAGGAAAAATAAAAGGAAAGCAAGAGCGGCCCTGCAAAAAAAACGAGAAAGCCCAACAGGTTTGGCGATAGAAAAAACCAGCCGTTGATGATTTGCTCGTCATTGGTTTTTGCATGCATGGCCTGCGCAGTTTTTGGCCGCATCATGGACCAAAGTGATATCCCAAAAATAACAGCGCCAATCACTGTCGTTACGCCAAGAGGCTGCGCAAGTTTGCCAAGAAAATAAAGGATGCCATTAACCGCACCCACCCGCCAAAGAAACAATGCAAAGCCTGCCAGCATCACCCAGCGCCCCACCGACTTGAGATTTGTTTCAGAGGTTTGTTCTTTTTGCGGGAAATAATCATCCAATGAGCTGAGAAAGTAGCCTGCGATTGAAATCCCAAGATATGGAAGTCCGCTGCCAAATGTTTGTCCCAGGGCATCGATGCCGATAAAAACTTCACCCACATTCAACATCAGAACTACGCAAATTACAAAGACAAGATAATCAAGCACGAGGGAGATCATTCTGCCGCGATGGTCCCGCCGATGAACTTGAACGGCACCAAAGATACTGACGCCAGCAGCCAACAGGACAACTGCAGTGGCTGCAATTTTTTGCCAGAGCGCTATTTCTGCAAATGCACCCAACCAAGCGGTGATCAGGCCGGCAATGGCGAGGACAGAAAATAAGATTCGCCAGACAACGTGCATTCGCAAAACAAGATTGGTTTGCGAATCTACCTGTGAATGAGTCGTCATGTGCTCATCTCCATAAATCAGGTCTTTAGGATGGGTTATAAAAAAATCACAAAGTCACAAACCAGTTTTGTAACTTGGGGATTTTTTTATGTATACTTGTTTCTGTAGAGGCAGCCCTCAAGAGATTTCAGTTTGTGCCTGACGATCATGACCGACCGCCTCTACAGGTATTTGGGCAGGCGAAATTAAAATTTCGCCTGCCCCTTTCTTATTTATGAATACTAATTATTTGGTGAAGACCTTGTTGGCTTCATCGCAGATCGTGGTGCCGAAAGCATCGACTGTCGTTGCGCCGGTCAACACACCTTGAATGGCGGGTCCCATGATCTTGTCATATTCGGGCCATGAACCAGCCCACAATGGACCTTCAGCGGTTGGGTTTGCATCAGCAGCAATACCATTGAGGAAGGCCTGATTGTTGGCGGGAGGGGTGAAGGTCAGGAAAGCATCAAGAGCTTCCTGGCTGACACGGCTCGGAATGTTGGCGCCGAGAGCAGAGATCTTGCCCTGTGTCTCAGCAGTGGTCAAAGCCTGGACAAGAGCCCATGCTTCGGCAGGATGTTCGGTGTTGGCGTTGATTACATACGCGCCCCAGAACAGCCAATTACCAGCGGTGCCGCTTGGGCCGTTTGGTAATTCAACAACATCCCAGTTGAAGTCAACAGTGCGGACGCCGGGGGTTGCCCAACGACCATTCTGGAACATGGCAACCTTACCAGCGCGGAAAGGAGGCTCAGGATCTTCGCCGTAAGGAGTGGCGACATCATAGTCCTGATAGAGTGAGCGTTGGAAATCGAGACCAGCAAGAGACTCAGGAGTGTTAAGAGCACAAGCGGTGCGGTCTGCATTATAGAAACCGCCGCCGGAAGCATTCAACCACACACCGTAAGGACCCCACCAGGCGCTTGCACCATAACCATAGGTGTCAGTGCTAAGAGCACGGGTCTTCTGGGCTACATCGAGGAATGCGGCCCAATCCCATTTGCCTTCCTTGGCGAGTTCACGAGGATCGGGTGCGCCGGCTTCGTTGATCAAGTCCATATTCAAATACAAGGCGAATGTGGACACATCGCGGGGAAGACCCCAAAGTGCGCCAGAATCTGCGCCAAACTTTGCGGTATCAGGATTGTAGGTCAGGTGGTACATAGGGCCGGCATAGAAGTCGGCGGGATTATATCCTTCGCTGGAAGCCGCAACTTCAGATGCATTTAAGATCAAACCACGGGTTGCAAAATCAGCAACGTCGGTTCCTGGAATCCAGAACACATCGGGAGCAGTTCCGGCTGCAATTTCAGCCTTCAACTGATCCTGATAATTGGCGCCTTCGGAACCACCGGGTTCATAGGCGAGAGTGATGCCATCGAGTTGGGTGTCCAATTCGCCGCTGATCTTGCTATAAACATCAATTTCTTCCTGATTGTCAGGGCGGGTGCGCCAGCGGAGGGAAACATCAGCCATGGCGGCTTCGGTTGGGGCTTCGGTCATAGCGGCTTCTGTGGCAACTTCGGTAGCGACAACAGGGGCTTCAGTGGCCGCGGGAGTGCCGCAGGCAGCCAGAACGAAAGAGGCAACCACAAAAAGGCTAAGCGCCTTCAAAAACAAACTTTTCTTCATTTTATTCTTCTCCTTGAATAATTAAAAAGCAATAGACGTACAGTCAAGTGGACTATCCTTAAAACACTTCGGGTTAGCGACCACCTCCTTTATCAGATGTCGATTGTCGAACCACCAATTGCGCTGGCAGTTTCACTTCGCGCAGATCGGTATTCTTCCTTTGAATAATGTTCAACAACATGCGCGTGGCTTCCTGCCCAATCAGGGGCATATCCTGTCGCATGGTTGTAAGCGGGGGGTCAAAATAGGAAGACAAGGGCATATCGTCCACGCCGATGACTGCCAGTTGGGAGGGCACCTTAATATTTGCATCCCGCGCAGCACGCAGTATGCCCATTGCCATGCGGTCGTTTTGCGCGAATATGGCCGTTGGGACTCGTCCCTGTTCAACAAAGGAAAGCAATGCGCTCTGACCGGACGTGGCAGACCAATCACCTTCAATCACCTTGGTTGGGTCAAAGGGCAGGCCGGCCTCTTTCAACGCCCGTTGATATCCTTCGGTGCGATCCTGCGAACAATCTTCTTCCATAGGACCAGTTACCAGTGCAATATCGGTGTGACCGAGAGAAATCAAATGACGCGTCGCCTCATATGCAACCTTTTCATCGTCCAAACATACGGATGAAATGTTTTGTTCATGAGATTGTGCGCCGACAAAAACAACCGGGAAATTTTCGGGAATATGTTCAAAGCGTTTATCAGAATATGGATTGATCACGATCAATCCATCCACACGGCGATGTCCCACCAGTTCATCCACCAAGCGGCTAAATGATTCTGGATCTACAGCAGAAGACGATAGCAGAAAATAATCATGCTGCCGCGCTTCGGTCTCTGCGCCTTCGATGACACTTGCCAGAGTGTAGTCTGTTAAATTCGGCGAGATGCAGGCCAGGGTGTGAGTCTGACCGCGTGCCATCGAACGCGCAATCGCGTTTGGTTGATATCCCATTTGCACGATGGTTGCTTCCACCAGAACGCGGGTTTCTGGCGACACATCTTGCTTCCCATTAATTACGCGCGAAACAGTCTGATGGGAAACACCAGCTTTGCGAGCTACATCACGAATGGTCGGACGGGAATTCAGCATATTTTTTGATTCAAAGTATAATGTTACCGTTCACGTGAACGGTAACATTAGTTTACAAGAACGATACTCCTTTGTCAAGACCCAGTAATGAAGAGATAGGTGCCAAAATGCTAAAAATTCAGGAAAATCAGCAAAAAGTCCAGGTTTCCTCCCCCACTTACACATGGGAATGGGATGGCAAGACCGATATTTTTTATTTATACGACTCATCTCAGCGGCTAATCTCGCGCGCGCATCACCAGCCGCTGATCGTGACCTCCCCTAGTAATTACGACTTATCAGACGTAACCCGCTCGTTGGAAATCACTGACAATCACCTTGCCATCACTTACCAATCGACAAAAAGCGCTTCACGCCTAACTGTGAACTGGTCTTTCGCCGATGACTTTATCTCTCTCGAACCGTTGCACTATGAATCCTCCGAAGCTCAGGACATCGTTCAAGTGGTGTACTTCCCTGAGTCCATCAGAGAAGACTATACGCCTTCCTTATATAGCCATTATGCCGTTGTACCCGGACTCTCGATGAGTTCCAGCATCAGCCCCATCGTGGATTTGCATTCGCGCTTTTCTGTCACCACCGTGCTCGGCTCCGGCGCCATGCGCGGACCCGGTCTCACGCAGCAATGGGGTCTGCCAGCCCATTACTTTTGCACCTTTAATACCTCAGATCAGTGGAATGCCATCGGCGCAAAGAATCTACAATCCGGCGCAGCCTGCTGGGGGTTGACCAAACTTCCACTGGGCGATTTCAGGCTTGATATCCGCGAGATTGCGATGAGCCCGGTGCTCAATCTTCGCAGTGATATTTGGAAACATATTCAGCCCCCCGGTAAATTAAAGCTTGGCTTCTCATTTATCATCACCTTTGGCGCACAATACCACGAAGCCATTCGTAATTATTACAAAATCCTTCAACGTGAAAAAATAATCTCACCAAAGAACTCCACCATCTCCCAAAAGAAAAAAGAAATTCTGCTTGCCCCGCAATACAACACCTGGGGAGTGGAATCATCCAAAGCGATCAAACCTGAAGAGTTGACTGAGGAAATCGTCAAAGACATTTTCAGTAAATTCAAAAGTTCTGGCATGCAGGCAAAGACCTTTGTCATAGACGATAAATGGGAAGGACAATACGGCGAGTTAAAACATGATGCAGAACGCTTTCCCAACTTTGAAAATTTACTGGATGAGATTCGAAAACAAGGATTTCACATTGGTTTATGGACCGCGTTCCTGCGCTGTCAAAATCCAGCCGCCCTCGGATTGAACGAATCGAATCTTCTGCAAACCCCTGAAGGCACACCTCTTTGGCTCGCTCATCAAACTTCCCGTTATGGCATATTTGACGTTACACAACCTGCCGTTCAACAAGTATTGAGCGAACGCGCCAGGCAATTCATCCGCCGTTACAAACCAGACCTGATCAAATTTGATTTCGGCTACGAACTCCCCTCCTTGGATGTCGCCGCCCCAGCCGACCTGCATTGGGCGGGCGAGCGCCTGCTTCAAAGAGGATTGGAAGTGGTCGTCGGTGCGATGAAAGAGGAAAACCCCGATCTCGTCATCATGTATTACGGGCTTTCGCCATTGCTGATCGATTACTATGATTTGCACAGCCCGGATGATCTGGTCTATTGCATCGGAGATTATGACCTCGAAACCAATCGCAGAGTCTTCTTCAGCAGCCTGTGCGGTGAATTGGGCATGCCCACCTACAGCTCGTCCGGCTACGATTGGGAATCCGCCCTGGACATTTGGTTTGACTCCGCTCCATGCGGCACAATCGGCTCCTTGCATTGCTTTGACGGAGATGAAAACGGCGACCTGCCCAAGGACGAGCAGATCGCAAAATTTAACGGCATCTCCGCCATTCTGCGAAAAGAAGCGGTCTTTCAAACCTATCCCATCGACGCAAAATGGCAGGGCGGTTTGCGCGCTGGCTTCTCGCCAGCCTGGGAACGTATGGAAAATAATCAAACGGTTCTGCTTGCGCTGCGCACCCATCGCTTCGACGGAAAGCCATCCCTTAAAACATACAAAGATATTCTTTATACTGATTCAACCGTGATCGTTGCTTCACTGACAGAGAAATCCATTTCCGAATCAAATCATATTGGCATCGTCCCATTCGATGATGGAATCTGTGAAATCAAACATGTGACCAATCGTCAAGCCGCAAAAATCGTTGAACACTATTTCAGTAGAAATAATTTTGAATTGCAGGCGACCTGCATCGATAACTGCATTAAAATCAACTTGCAGCAAAATCGAAACAACAAAATCCTCGAATGGATCGAGATTATTTTTCAGTAAAAGGAACAACCATGTTAGATACTCCACATCGCCGTTACAACGCCCTCACGGGTGAATGGGTACTCGTCTCGCCGCATCGCGCCAAACGTCCCTGGTTGGGTCAGGTCGAAAAACTTTCGCCTGAAAACCTGCCCGCCTATGACCCAACTTGCTATCTCTGTCCGCGCAATGAACGCGCCGGTGGAGTATTCAATCCCGATTACATAAACACATTTGTTTTTGAAAATGACTTCGCCGCGCTGCTGCCTGACTCTTCGGAAGAAAAAAACGCATCCACCCACCCGCTGCTTGTCTCTGTTCCCGAGCATGGACATTGTCTGGTGGTTTGTTTCTCGCCCCGTCACGATCTGACATTACCCGAGCTTGATCTTCCAGCCATTGAAAACGTGCTTACCACCTGGGCAAAGAATTCCGCAGACATGGCAGATGAAGGCTATATAAAATATGTGCAGGTCTTTGAAAACAAAGGTGCCATGATGGGCTGTTCCAATCCGCATCCACACAGCCAACTGTGGGCGCAATCGCAACTGCCCAATGAGATCGTCAAGGAACTCGCCACACAAACGGAATATTTCAAAAAGAACAATCGTCCGCTTTTAGTGGAGTACATTCAGGAAGAACTCAAACAAAAAGACCGCATTCTATTTTCGAATGATCATTTCACAGCACTGGTTCCATATTGGGCTGTCTGGCCGTTTGAAGTGCTGGTATCCGCGCATCGTCCATCTGCATACTTGAAAGATTTATCTTCAAGTGAAGTCTCGGCTTTGGCAGAGGTCTTCAAAAAAGTCACCACTCGTTATGACAACATGTTTGAAATCTCATTCCCCTACTCGATGGGATTCCACCAAGCGCCCGCCGATGGACAGCCTCACCCCGAATGGGTATTGCACGCGCATTTTTATCCACCACTGCTGCGCTCAGCAACTGTCCGCAAATTTATGGTGGGCTACGAAATGCTCGCCATGCCGCAACGTGACATCACCCCGGAAGTCGCCGCGGATCGATTGCGTTCGCTTTCAGACGTACATTACAAACACAAGTGAAATGACCGCAGACCGTAGACCACGGTCAACCGTCCGCGATCTACGGTCTGTCACTTGATTCGATATAATCGGGCAATGACTCCCAACCTCAATCAAAATAAAACAGTGACCGTGATCGGCGCAGGCATTGCAG
>Ga0335394_10002334_pt1 | contig 21335 bp, 20 predicted proteins | sample MAT03_FD_205741 | JGI IMG/M metagenome (GOLD analysis project Ga0335394, IMG submission 205741) | Freshwater microbial communities from Lake Fryxell liftoff mats and glacier meltwater in Antarctica - MAT-03 (spades assembly) (version 2) ...
CGCGACACCGATCGAATCGATTGCAAACTCTCTGCGAATACTAGGAGTTTCAAGCGGTAAATTGGAAAGTTACATCAAGAAGACGTTGCTGGCATTGCCAGGTTGGACCGGCATGGTCGAGCAGATGGCGTGCAATGCGAGTTGGACGTTGCATCCTGCCCCGAAAGACTCACTGGAAGAATTCCTGGCGGTCCGCTTACTCCTTGATCGACTATCGGCAGCACAATGTCTAAAAGTGCACGTCCCCGATGGATCCGTCCAGCTTTCTGAGCTATTGGAGATCGACCAAGCGGAAAGCCATGACCCGCGTGGTCAGACGGTGCAACAATTGGCTTTCGATATGTTTCAGCTCGCTCAGCGACTCGGCTGGTCTCCAAGCACGCTTCACGCATGGTCGACCAGCGAATGGCAAAGTGTGGTCGGCGAGATCGGTGCGTTCGACGACTTGGAGCGACGCCGCATGTTTCACTTGGCCTATGAGCATCGATATCGCACCCAAATTCTGGACGCGATTTCGGAACATTCACGGTTGCCACTTAGGTCGCCTGAAAGCGTATCGTTTCAAGTCATCACGTGTCTCGACGACCGTGAAGAGTCGTTTCGTCGTCACCTCGAAGAATTGGATGCGAACGTCGAGACTTTTGGAGCGGCGGGGTTCTTTTCGGTCCCGATGTACTTTCGCGGAGCGGCGGATGCTCACTTTATCCCGCTGTGCCCTGTGATCATGGTTCCGAAAAACTACGTTGAAGAAGTCGGACCACTTTCGGCCAAGCAAGCAGAAGCTCGACGTGCTCAATCGCGACTGCTGATCGGCAAAGCGTCTAAGTCGTTTCACATGAGCAGTCGAAGTCTTTTCAGTGGTGTGGTGACGGCATTGTTCGGGTCGTTCAACGCATTTCCGCTAGTCGCTCGCGTTTTGTTTCCTCGCTTAACATCTCAGATCCGAAGCAAGTTTGGGAATCTCGTCCGCCCGACGGTTGCCACGCAGCTTCGGCTAGAAAGGGGTGCTGAGTCCGAGGTGACGAGCCAAGGAATGGAGGGCTTTACTCTAGTCGAGATGGCCAACATGATCGAGCGATTGACAGGCGACGTTGGTATTCAAGGTCGCTTTGCTCCGCTGGTGATCGTCTTTGGTCATGGTTCCTCAAGTTTGAACAACCCTCATGAATCGGCTTACAATTGCGGCGCTTGTGGAGGTGGCCAAGGTGGCCCGAACGCGCGTGCAGTTGCACAGATGGCGAATGACCCACGCGTCAGGGCTTTGCTAAAGGAGCGAGGATTGATCATCCCAGAGACTACTCTTTTTGTCGGCGGATTCCACAATACCTGCGATGACGCCACTACGTATCTGGATGTCGATCGTATTCCGCCTAACCATACGGCAAAGTTTTTGGCTGCCAAGGAAATCGTTGAGCAAGCCCGCCGACGCAACGCGCACGAACGAGCCCGCCGATTTTATTCTCTAGATATGCGTAGCAGCGACGAAGAAGCGCTCCGGCATGTGGAATGCCGTTCTCAGGATCTGGCTCAAGTGCGACCGGAATACAATCATGCGACAAACGCCGCCTGCTTTGTCGGACGTCGTGGCCGCACGCGTGGCCTCTTTATGGATCGAAGATGTTTTCTGACTTCCTACGATCCAACCACCGATGATGAGAATACGGCAATTCTTATGCGAATCATGCAGGCTGTGATTCCGGTCTGCGGCGGTATCTCCTTGGAATACTATTTTTCGACGGTGGACAATCTCGGGTACGGTTGCGGGACCAAACTGCCGCACAACATCACCTCGTTGATTGGGGTGATGGAGGGGGCCGCAAGCGATTTGAGGACGGGACTAAGCCAGCAGATGGTTGAGATTCATGAGCCGGTACGCATCCTATTCATTGTCGAAACCAGACCTAAATCGATCCTTTCGATCATGGACCGTAACCCACTTATCGACACTTACATTCGAAATCACTGGGTGCAGATCGCGACCTTGGATCCGGCTTCCAATGAAATCCAATTGTTTCAGGGGGATCGTTTCGAGCCTTATTCGCCTGGTCCGAATGTTTTGCCAACAGTTCCGGTTTCGCTCGATTGGTACCGAGGCTGGCGCCATCCGCTCGGATTTTCCAAGGTCGATGCAAAATTCGTTGCAACGCATGCCAATTGGCGAACGCAGGTTGGATGATGAGCATGTCCCAATGGGCGCAAGGTTTAGGTTTCTTCACGGTACTGTGCCCCGCCGCGCTGATGCTGTTGTTGGGGTTCATGCTGCTCATCCATCGGCCGCTGAGCGAATTGGTTCTCGGTCGCTGGTTAAAGGCCTCAGTCGGCGTAAGCTTGATCTGCGCTTTGGCTGTTCTTGGCATCATGCTTGCGACCGGCTCGCGTCGCGAGTTCGTGGATATGGGGGATATGGTTGCGATCGATGACGTTCACTTTCACTTTCGCATGAAATTTGTTTTTGATCGACTCAGCGTTCCAATGGTAATCCTGTCGCTGGTTCTGTGCGGAACAGTGGGCTCGTTCGGGCTTAGCTACCTCCACCGCGATGCCGGTTTCCAGCGGTTTTTTATGTGCTTTGCGATGTTCTTGGCAGGTATGACGTTCGCTTCGCTTGCAGGAACGATTGAAACGTTGTTTCTTGGCTGGGAGTTGGTTGGACTTTCATCTGCTCTGTTGGTAGCCTATTTTCACGAGCGTACGGCACCCGTAGCGAATGGGCTCCGTGTTTGGGCAGTCTATCGATTGGCGGATGCGGCCTTTCTAGCGGCTGCGATCGCCCTGCATCACCAGACAGGTGGTGGAGACTTTAGTATTCTGATGGGAGAGGAGCCTTGGCCCGCAGGTACAGCCTCACTCAGCAGCGGCACGGCCTTGCTGGTTGGCACGTTTCTCTTGATCGCGGCCGCAGGCAAATCTGGACTGGTTCCATTTTCCGGCTGGTTGCCGAGAGCTATGGAAGGTCCGACGCCGTCGAGCGCCATTTTCTACGGAGCACTTTCCGTTCACCTGGGCGCTTTTTTGCTTTTGCGAGTCAGTCCGATACTGCACCAGTCGACACTACTTTGTTCGATGGTGGTTGCCTTGGGGTTGATTTCGGCGACGTTCGCGGCCTTGGCGGGCCGAGTTCAAACCGACATTAAGAGCGCGCTCGCATTCGCGTCGCTAACCCAGGTCAGCATCATTGTGGTCGAGATAGGCCTAGGCTTTTTGTACTTGGCCCTGATCCATTTAATCGGCCACGCATGCATGCGTTCGCTTCAGTTACTGCGGGCTCCCACGCTTCTTCGGGACTACAAGACCATGGAGAACGCGATAGGGGAATCGCTCGATCACGGTTCGCCTCGCATCATTGCCTGGTTAGCTCCGTCAATGCAACGTCGACTTTATCGCACTGCGATGGAACGAGGCTATATGGACTCGATTTTGGACGATAGCGTCGTCAAGCCGTTCCTACGATTGTTTTCGACTTTCGATCGCTGGGAGCGAATTTGGACGCGCTGGCTATCCGGTTTGAACAAAAACCCCAACAGCACGCATAGTGATTGATTGCTCCCTAGTAAAAAACCATTTGAGCTTAGTTATGAGGAGCAACGATAAACAATGAATGAATTGCATTTGCCCTGGCTTGAACTCTGCATTCTTGTGCCTGCGGTTTCATCGCTTTGGGTTGGTCGGATTCCAGACGCGGCCCAAGCGCGTTCGGCGGGGCTCGCGGTAGCAGGTGCCACGCTGTTTCTCGCTTTGGCTGGCTGGATCGACTTTGAATCCCTTTTCTCCTTTGAAGCGCACGATCATTGGGATGTTGTGAAATCGCTGCTGGGACGAGACGAGTTCGTCATCGACAAGCTCAATGCTCCGCTATTGCCCCTCACGGCATTGCTCTTTTTTTTGACAATGTTGGCGACGCCCAGGGTGAAACTTGGAAAGTATTCGTTTGCATTGGCCTTGTTATCTTTGTCATCTACACTGGCGGTGTTGAGTTGCAAAGAGACTTGGTTGCTGATCGCGCTTGTCGGGGTCAACGCAATTCCCATGTATGCGGATTTGCGGACTCGCAAGAAACCCACGCGGGTCTTTCTCTTCCACATCGGCCTTTCCTTGGTCCTGATGGTCCTGGGTGCGGTTTGTTATCAATGGTCGACTTCGGATTTGGGGCGTGGAGCAGGTATTGCCATGTTGGTCGCGGCCGTATTGATTCGAAGCGGCTGCGCTCCGTTGCATTGTTGGATATCGGATCTCTTCGAGCATGCGGCCTTCGGTAGTGCATTGCTTTTTATCACTCCTTTGGTTGGCGCTTATGCGACGATGAGATTGATCTTGCCCATCGCACCGGATTGGGCATTGCGAAGTATTGCCATCGTGTCCTTAGCAACGGCCTTTTATGCTTCCTGTATGGCGATTGTTCAAGTCGATTCGCGGAGATTTTTTTGCTTCCTATTCCTAAGTCATTCGGCGCTGGTGTTGGTCGGACTGGAAACGGCAACGCCGATAGGATTGACAGGCGCGTTGTACATTTGGTTTTCGGTGGCGCTATCGCTTACGGGGCTCGGTCTAACACTGCGATGCGTAGAAGCGAGAACTGGTCCACTTGCACTCAATCGCTACCACGGAATGTATTCCCACATGCCGCATCTGGCCGGTTCGTTTCTAATGACAGGACTGTCGGCGATTGGATTTCCTTGTACGATCGGTTTCACGGGCACGGAATTGCTCGTCGAGGCAGCACTGGATATTTCGCCATGGGTTGGCGGGGTTGTTGTTGTATCAACAGCTCTGAACAGTATCGCGATCCTGCGCGCCTATTTTCGGATTTTCACGGGTAAGACCCATCAATCCACTATCGAGCTCGGATCCGTTCGATCGGAGCGCATTGCCATACTGACATTCGCGTTCCTATTAATCGGGGTGGGTCTATGGCCTCAGCCTGGCGTCCATTCGAGATATGACGCAGCAGTAGAGTTGCTCGGGCATCGCGATATCACAGAAATAGTTGTCCCGCCTGAGGGGGCAGCGACGCACTGATCGATTTTGGGTGCAAGTCTAATCCAGATACCATTCTTAGCGCTCTTGATCGGCCCCGATGCCGACTTCTGAAGTTAAGGATCATTCGATCAATAATTGAACGAGCGGTCGTGAACATGAACGATTTGTAATGCTCTACCAGATTGCTAAAGCCGATAGCTTCAATGTATAAAAGATGAAGTGTTGGATCCGAAATCGTTTGAAAGCGTGACAATGGCAAATCCTAGTACAGCTCCCGCCTCCGAAATAGCGCCGCTTGGCTCCTTCGCGCAGAATGTTCGATTCGACGCAATCTCCGGCTTGCTGGTGTTTCTGATCGCGTTGCCACTCTGTTTGGGTATTGCCAATGCGAGTCAATTCCCAGCAATCAATGGAGTGTTCACCGCCATCGTCGGAGGAGTCATTTGCAGTTTACTCAGCAATTCGGAAATGACCATCAAGGGGCCTGCGGCCGGGATGATCGCGATCGTCTTAGGGGCTGCTACGGAGTTCGCGATGGCAGCAGGCATCAACCAGGAGGCGTTGAATAGCGCCGACCCGTCAGTCTACCTAAAATACTTACCTGCAGTAGGTGCGGTTGGCGCGGTCGCGGGCGTCATCCAAGTTATCTTGGGGCTTTGTCGTACTGGGGCATTGGCGGATTTGTTTCCGAGCGCCGTGATTCACGGACTATTGGCGTCTATCGGCTTAATCATTATTGGAAAGCAACTCTATCTACTGCTGGGCTTGAAACCGAACGGTTCCACTGAAGCCTATAAGGCCTATTTCGATCTGCCCATCCATATGCCCCATTTTGCTTGGCAGGTTGCGTTGATAGGACTGGTAAGTCTCGGCATTCTGTTCTTGTATCCGAAACTCAAGCCGCGATTCGCAATTTGCAAGGCGATTCCACCTCAATTGATCATTCTAGTTTTGGCAATTCCTGCAGCTATGCTTCTCTATCAGGGTTTTGAAGGTGCCTCACGATCTCGGTCCTACGAAGTTAACCAAGGAGGACATCCGACCACACAGATGGTCAAGACCCTGCTTGTCAAAGTTCCGGACAGCCCGCAAGCACTCTTACAATCCTTCATCTATCCTGATTTTTCTAAGGCAAACACATTTCTGTTCTGGAAATGGGTCCTTATGTTCACGTTGGTTGGATCGCTCGAATCTTTGCTTAGTGCCAAGGCGGTCGATCTCTTGGACCCATGGAAACGAAAAACGAATTTGAACCGCGACTTAATCGCAATCGGTATTGCGAACGCCGCCGTGGCATGTATTGGCGGACTGCCGATGATCTCAGAAATCGTACGAAGCTCAGCCAACAAAGATTACGGTGCACGCTCGCGTTGGTCCAACGCGTTCCACGGTTTCTTCTTGCTGATCAGTATTCTCGTCTTTCCGAAATTGCTCAACAACATCCCGTTGACAGCCCTCGCCGCGATGCTCATCTATGCTGGCTGCCGTTTAGCAAACTACAAAGAGTTTTTGCACATGTGGCAGATTGGCAAAGAGCAGTTGCTTGTCTTGGTATCGACCGTCATCGGCGTCTTAGCGACCGATTTGTTGATCGGCGTCGCGTTTGGAATCGGTGTCAAGTTTGTTGTTCAGATGTACTGCGGTGTCAGTCCGATGAACTTCCTGGCGGTTCCCATGAGCACTTCACAGCAAGATAAAAACCAAACGATTTCACTTTTGGGGCCCGCTGTTTTCACCAATTGGTTACGCTTGAGAAAAGAGATTTCCTCTGCCCCGCGCGATTGCAACGTCGTGATTGATTGTTCCAAAGCTAAGTTTTTAGACCACACTGTCATGTCCAGGTTACACGATATGGAGCGCGACTTCCAACAGGAAGGGCGAACGTTGACGTTGAGTGGGCTTGAAAAACATCGAAAGCTTTCGCATAGCCCACTTGCAGCCAGAATGCTAGATTAGTCCAATCAACATTTTCCGAACCGATCGATAGCGGAGGTCGTCCATGCAGATACTGATCGTGGAGGATGATTCCGTTCTAGGTGCCGCTCTGGAAAAGGGGCTGAGTGAGATCGGTCATGTCTGCACTTGGACTCAAAACGGCGTCTCGGCGGTTCAACTCCTTGCATCCAAAACTTTCGATGTCGTGATCCTAGATCGAATGCTGCCGGACCTTCCGGGACTAGAAGTCCTAAAGCAGCTGCGACAAATGAATCGTGAAGTTTCGGTGCTGGTGCTTACCGCGCTCGGATCTGTGGATGAACGAGTGAACGGTCTCAACGCGGGTGCCGACGATTACCTGGTGAAGCCCTTTGCATTCGCCGAACTCGTCGCCCGGATCGAGGCCCTTAAACGTCGGAAGAATACAACCCAAGTCACCGGATTGACGGTAGGAACACTGTCCGTGGAGTTGACAAGTCGCCTGGTAAGGCGGAGAGAGAAAGAAATCGACCTGACCCCAACGGAGTACAAACTATTGGAATTCCTGATGCGACACTCGGATCAAGTAGTCTCGCGTCGTATGCTGTGCGAGCATCTGTGGGAATCGGATTGGGAAGGAGTGACCAACGTGATCGAAGTCCACATCAATCGACTGCGCAACAAGCTCAACAAAGGGTTCGACATCGATTTGATCCACACCATTCGAGGCAGCGGCTATGAGCTTCGTGCGGACTAAAGCCACTTTGCGGTCTTTGCGATTTCGCTTGATGTTGCTCAACGCGATTGTCGTGTTGTTAGCGTCGATGGGAACGCTCGTGGGTTTGCGGGCAGGCATCCGATTCGCGTTAGTGCACGAACTGGATCAAATCCTGGCAGAGGATCTGGCGGAGATCGAACTTGATTTGGATGCTGCGGGCGATCCTAATTCTTCAGTGCTCTTCGCGCAATTGGATCGTAAAGCGAGAGGCCACATTCAGCATCGTTGGTTTGTTCAAATTCGTGACCTTGACTCCTCGCAAACGCATTCGAATCAGAAAGCATCGCCCCAAAGCCAGACGATGCCGATCGCCAACGAACGGGTCTGGCAAAGTGTCAACGTTCCTGGCGAGCTCAAGTTTGCTGGAATCGACGCCAGCGAACCTGTGACTGTTGACGGTTATCGATTTCTGGATCGCGTCGGCAAGTCTTCTGGCAATTCACCGATTGGCATTCGAGTCGGTGCGTCCATGAGTTCGATCGACCGAGACTTGAGCCTGATCGACCGCATTATCGGAATCGCATTCGGACTTGGGCTGGTGATTGCTCCGCTCGGCGGATATTGGCTAGCAGGTCGAGTCACAAGACCGCTCGGGACGATTATTAATACCGCAGATCGTTTGCGACCGGAGAAATTGGATGAACGCTTACCGATGCGAGGAACTGGCGATGAACTGGACCATCTATCGCATACGTTGAACTTGCTGCTAGACAGAATCGCGAACTTTCTTGACATGCGAAAAGATTCACTCGCCAACGCAGCCCATGAACTCCGAACTCCGCTGGCTGCCTTGCGGACTACGGCCGAAGTTGCGCTGAGGTCGCCGAGGACCGCGCAGGAATACCAAGAGCTTTTGGGGACTATTGTCGGAGAGAGCGAGTCGCTAGAGATTTTGGTCAATCAGTTGCTCCTGCTCGCAGAAACAGAGTCCGAGACAGAAAGTCTGCTGTTGACCGGTGAACCGGTGGAGCTCGGCGAGTTGATTGCAAGATCATGCGATATGTTCGCTGGCGTCGCGGAAAGTCGGTCGATTGAACTCTGTTTTCAGATCGTTCGCCCGGCGACGGTAAAAGGCAATCGACATCACCTGCGACAAGTGATTAACAACCTGATTGATAACTCGTTGAAATTCACGCCCGCGGAAGGAAAGATAAACGTTACGCTGGATCTCGACGCATCCGGAACCCATGCAAATCTTAGCGTGCGAGATACCGGAGTCGGAATCGCGGCCGACGAGAAACCTAGATTGTTCGATCGTTTTTATCGAGGTGACCTCTCGCGGCATCGGGATGCAGTCACACGGGGGACCGGGCTAGGGCTGAGCATTTGTCAAGCGATCGCGAAGGGGCACGGCGGCACACTCACGGTCGACAGCCAAATCGGCCAAGGCAGTTGTTTCCAAGTCTCATTACCCATGTATCCGCCGCAAACCCTTTTAGTAGTATCACTTAACGCCGGGGACTTCTAACTGACGCCCGGCCCCAAAAACTGAGGGGTTCTAACTGTCGCTATACAGCCCGGCAAACAAGGACCGACCGAAAAACCGCGAATTGTTCGTGACCAAATGTGCGGCCATGCTGCAAAAAAATATCTCTGTGTCGATTGTGGATTTGGTCACCATTCGTCAATTCAATTTGTATTGTGACCTGCTGCAGCGAATTGAACGCACCTACCCAGTGTTTGAACCTGAGCCGCCGTCGATCTACGCTGTGACCTGCCGCACTTGCAAGGTAAACGAGCGTCCGCGATTCGAAAGCTGGGCATTCCCTCTGCAAATTGGCCAGCGATTGCCGACGCTGCCGATTTGGCTTACTGACATCCTGCCGATCCCGCTAAACCTCGACGCATCATACGATGCCACCTGTAAAGCGCTGCACATCCGTAGTTGAATAGACGAGAATGCACGGGCTACCGAGTGTGGCACCGTAGTTCGTTCTGCACGGAACGCAAAACTTTCCTTCCCGTTGGGCAAACCAATCGGGAGGCGGTGGTTCGGGATCGAGGGTGTTAAGATGGCGGAATCGGAACGATTGCCGATGAGCGATGCGGAGCAAGAGGTGCTCAAGGTGTTGTGGGATCATGGGCCACTCGAGGTCAAGTATGTATTGTCCAAGTTCACTGAGGCTGGTCAGGAGTGGTCGCGGTCAACAGTGATCAAGCTGCTGCAACGGCTCGAAAAAAAGGGCTACGTGCAGTGCGACAAGAGCCAGTTTGCGTTCGTCTTTGAAGCCGCTGTCTCGTGAGAAGATGAGATGCGGGCGCGGATGAATGAGTTGGCCTACGAGTTGGGGAGGGACCAAAGGGGACGCAGCTCGTTTCGCAAAGAGCTGCGTCCTCTTTCTGCTTTCCCTTCAGAAAAGATTCGCTGCATCGTACGCAGACTCGTTCCGCATTCGCCTGATAACTCTCGTAGACTCTTTTCCGACCCAGGGATGTCGATGACATGCAAGGCCAAACGTCTGGCTCGCTCATCTCGTGGCATTGGAACCATTAACGGAATGGGACTAAGTCTCTTCAACTGATAAATCAGAAAATCAATTAGGTTTCGGTGTTCGTCAGAGTCACCATTGACGATTCCTATTCGGCAAACATGAACGATCAATTCATGCATAAGCGTTGGAATTTCGCAGGCAGCGCAATTCAAATCGGGAAGTACGATGTTCTCTGGTTCAACGTAAACCGTCTGCAGAAAGACTCGTCCATGCATTTTGAGCGAGTGCTCTTGGCCGGCAGGAACCCAGATCCCTCGATTGGCCGGCACAACCCAGCAAGCAAATTTGGTTTCGACGGTGATCACGCCTTCGATGGCGTACACCAATTGCGACCAAGTGTGTGAGTGCCAATCAATGACATGGCCCGGCGAGAAACGGGCGGAAAGCGTTCGGATCTGTGCGTGACACGTTTTCGACATAAACTGACTTTTTATCGCAAGTACGCCATGCTCGTATAGGCTAAAATAACGCACTTTCCTGATAATTCAATGATTTGGAGATTGGAGAATTCGAATGCATGCCAATAACGTTTTGCCATTTTGCGATACACGCCGACAATGTGGGGCGTGCACGTACGTTTTATGAAAAAGTCTTCGGTTGGCGATTCGAGGAATGGGGGCCACCGGATTTCTATCTGATCAAAACGGGCAACGAGCAATCTCCAGGCATCTTAAGTGCACTGCAGAAACGGACTCAGCCCTTGGGAGCTGGTTGTAACGGGTATGAGTGTTCCATATCCGTTGCAAACATCGCGAAGACCGAAACAAGCATCGTTGAAAACGGGGGAGCTATCTTGGTCAAGCTCATAGAAATCCCCACCGTCGGCTTGTTAGTCAAGTTCGCGGATACCGAAGGCAACGTTGCATGCGCAATCCAATATTTCGCGAGGGACTAACATGGCGGCATCCAAACGGCAAACGGAAATGATACTTCGCGAATTGATGCAAGATCGCTCCGGTGAAGTTGTCGATGCAGCTCTAGCTGCACGAAAGGCTGTACTGAAATCAGCCGGTGCATGCAGCGAGATCATCTACGAAACGTACTGTATCTCCAATGCTTTTTCCTTTACGGGCAAACAAGGCCAAGGATTCATCCACATCGCGACCTACGCAAATCATGTCAATATTGGATTCGACCGTGGCACCGAACTCGAAGATCCTGAGGGTCTTCTGAAGGGAACCGGAAAATTGATTCGTCATATCCGTTTGAATACGGTATCAGACGTAAAGCAAGATGCAATCATTCGTCTGATCGAAGCCGCCGTCGAACAAGGACGTGCGATGGCAGAGAAAAAGGGTGGAGCACTCCCAACACGCGAAGCTTTCTCGGCGAGATTTCTCAAAGACCATGATGACGCAAGGAAAGTTGTCCATTGCGCCCTTCTACACACGAACTCGATCGTTGGAACAACTCGGATGCCAAGCGTGCTTTCTCAAGGTACGATAGGTCCTTCTCGCTTAACGCCGACAGCGGGCCATCGCGTGCTTTGGCTTGTTCGAGAATGGCGTTGGATAGGTCCGGAAACTGTTCACGTTCTTTTGAGTGGCTACAACGCTGTGCAACCGAAGCAAGGTAGTAACTAGCTACGAGTTGATTCTGCCAGATCTTTACAATCTCTAGAGAGAAGGGCAACGCTGCAGCACGCATCGCAATAAGCGTCCAGAAAAAGACAAGCGTTTCGATCATCGCAGGCAACACTCGCTTGGCTTTCGAGAGACGTGCAAAAGAATAAGGTTTTAGGTGAGCCTCGGATGCGATCGACGCCTTTATTTGGTAAGTTAGGTTTGAATTATAGACAAGTGGTCCTGTTGTGCTCGGACGCCAAAAAGTAATCGATCGAAGAGAGTTGGCTCGCAGCATCTCGGTCCAAAACCACCGTGACGTTTGGATGCAATTGCAACGCGCTGGCTGGAACCGAAGCCGTGATGGGTCCCTCTATCATTTTGTTGATAGCTTTTGCCTTTCCAGTGCCGGTCGCCATCAGGAGTATGGCCTGACTCTCCATGATGGTTCCGATCCCCATAGTCAGCGCCGTTTTCGGTACCACGTCGAGGGAGGCAAAGTAGCGAGCATTGTCCTGGCGGGTTTGGTTCGTTAAAGTCTTGATCCTAGTACGCGACCCTAGCGATGAACCAACTTCGTTAAAACCAATGTGGCCGTCTGCTCCGATACCAAGAATCTGCAAATCAATCCCGCAGGCTTGTTCGATCAGTCGTTCGAAGTTGGAAGCACTTTCCACCAGGTCGACTTGGTATGTCTGCGGAACATGCGTCTTGTCCAAATCGATGTCGATGTGGCGGAACAGATTCTCTCGCATGTAAAAATGATAACTTTGCAAGCAGGAGGGAGCTACACCTACGTACTCATCCAGGTTGAATGTCTCGACGGACGCAAAGGAAACTTCACCACGAGAACAACGGGAGATCAACTCTCGATACAGCCCCAGAGGCGTACCACCTGTCGCTAAACCGAGCACGACTCCTAAGGATTCTTTGGCTCGGGAATGGATAAGATCGCATACATCATTCGCAGCAAACTGAGAAACCGCGTCGACGGAATCAAGAATAACAACTCGCAAAGTGGCATTTCCTCAACGTTAGCCGTGGTCATAGATCCACGGTAGCCGTGGCTTCAGGTCCACGGTAGCCGTGGCTTTAGGTCCACCAAAACTATTTCGTCTTCAGTCCTTCGAGCATCTTCACCATTGCGTCTCGCAGGTCGGCGATGGTTTCTTTCGGGCCGGTCGCTTTGATAAAGACTTTAGCGCCGTCTTTCAGTTCCAGGATCGCGCCGAGCATTTTGTAGTTTTCTTTTTTCTTTGTCCCGGCATTGGGTGCGAAGGGGCCTCCCATCGACTCTTTAAAGGTGCCTGAGATCTCGACGATGTGGATCTTGGTATCGCCGACCTCTTTCTTTTCTATCTTGGTATCGGCTTTGGTTGCGCCATCGAACTGACCGATCCAACGCTCTATGTTGGCATCAATGGAGCCGCTCGCGGACATGATCGTGATACGGGCGGAGTTTTCCCCTTCTGCAGGTGCTTTGAATTCATGTTCTAGCATCTGGCCTTTGGGAACGGTTTTCCAAGCCGCAGGCTTCTCAACGACGATTTTGCCGCCGCCGATCTCCAGCATTTCGGCTTTGCCTGCAGCGGGTTTGGTTTCCCCTTTTTCTTGGGCGCTTACTGGACAAATCAAAAGCGAAAGGGCCGCAACAGAAAGCAATTTTTGCCAAATCATAGAAAGTTCTCCGAGGGAGTGGTTTTTTGGAAGTCAAGGAAAGGGTAAAGCAAACTCTATGGTAGTTTATTCGGCAGTCGCGAACTAGCCATCGCCTGCAGAACATGGTCGGTCATCGCCGACGTTCCGATAGATGGTAGACCTCCCCGCACCAAATCTGCCGTCCGATGCCCATGTGCGAGCACCTGCCTGACCGCCGACTCGACCGCGAGCGCCTCTGTTTCCAATTTCAACGAATGGCGTAATAGCATTGCAGCTGCAAGGATCGTCGCCAAAGGATTGGCTACCCCCTTGCCCGCAATGTCAGGAGCCGAGCCATGGATTGGTTCGTACAGACCCGGGCCACTCGATCCGAGCGAAGCGCTCGGGAGCATGCCCAGAGAGCCCGGCAACATGGACGCTTCGTCGGTGAGGATATCACCGAACATATTGCTGGTCACTACGACATCAAAACTCTTTGGCCGACTTAACAAGTGCATCGCCATAGAGTCCACCAAAACGACTTCGTACTCAAGCGTCGGGAATTCCTCTTTCATGATTCGGGCCGATACGCGGCGCCATAGGCGCGATGCCTCAAGCACGTTGGCCTTGTCGACCATGGTCAATTTGCCTCGCCGTTTCAAGGCAGCTTGGGCAGCCATTCTCACGATACGTTCCACTTCCGAAGTGGTGTAAACGGCCGTGCTGTACGCTCGCTGTTGACCATCGGGCAGGTCTTCGAGCCCCGATGGCCCGAAGTAAAGGCCACCGGTCAGTTCACGAAAAAAAAGAATGTCTGTTCCCTCGATGATCTCGCGCTTCAACGGCGAGGAATCGAGCAGTTCCTCAAAGGTGACAATCGGTCGCAGGTTTGCGAACAGTCCCAACTCTTTCCGGATCTTCAACAAGCCGGCTTCGGGACGGGTTTTCGCATTCGGGTCATCCCACTTGGGACCACCGACCGCACCCAGGAGGATCGCATCGGCGATTTTGCAAGCCGCTATCGTAGAATCAGGAAGAGCCTCACCGGTTTCATCAATAGCAATTCCGCCAATACGATGTTCAGCGAATTGGAATTCATGTGCAAACTGAGTTGCAACCGCGTTGAGGACGCGATGGGCCTGTTGAATGACTTCCGGGCCGATGCCATCCCCGGGCAGCAAAACGATCTTGGCTTGCAAAGTGAAAGGAACTCCGAAACTGCGTGGATGTGACTCAGACGCAGATCATAGTCCAAAACTCTCCGATCACCCAGTCCTTTGCCTCAATTCACTACGCGCCCGGCTACGATTGTCTCGGCCGTCATGTCGTCCCCCAAAGAGGTTCTTAGAACGATTTTCTGTTTCAGGGCACCAGTGTCCTTTTCGTTAAGAAGTTCGCCCGAGAAGGTAAATGGCACGACATGAACGGTCTTCAGACCTTCGGGTAACTTGAAATCGAACCGCCCGTCTTGGCAATCGACACCTGTGATCGCAAAAGGCGTCTTCGCGCGGACGATCAGTCGCTGCTGTTGCAGCTTGCCTTTGCTGATGTCTCCCAATGCGACGAGAGTCGGAGTAATCGAAACAGGTGGGATGACACGAGCAGAAACTGGTAGGGTGAATTGGTCGCTTTTCTCGTCATTGGTAATTACCACCAATTCGTCTTGGAGATCTCCGACAGGTGCGCTTTCCTTAAGCTTGATGTGAATGACATAACTGGTATTGGAGCCATTTCGAATGACCGGATCCAATCGGACCTCTATATAATTGCAGTTCCCACGAATGTCGGCGATTTTCCAGTCCTTACGACCTGCATAGGAGACTCGGAGGTCGATTGTTTTTGTGGAGCCTAAATCGACGTCCCCAAACCTGACCTCGCCGGGTTCGACAACGATATCGGATCGGATCGTACCACCGACTGTCAGCTTCACTTCCGCGTAGTACGGTCGATCGATAACCACCGTGATCTCGGCGGTCTTTGTTCCAATGAAGGAGCGAGTGTTGAACTGGGCAATGACTTCGCCCTTTTCCCAGGATTTAAGCGTGTTCTTGGTCAGAACCGGGTTGGTACAACCGCAACTACTTCTCACCGCTGCGATGTGGACATCTTCTTCGAAACAATTCTCGATCACGAACGCATGTTCGGTTTTGACGTTGCGGCTCACAGTTCCGAAATGATGGTGCGTTTCGGAAAAAAGCTTGAGGCCCCATTGTTCGGCCTTGGCGGACTTTGGAACAGTGAATGCCAAAAGGATGGCCAGAATCAAACATTGACAGCTTAAGCTTGCAGTAGATCGAAGTAGAATTCGATAGATCATCCGAAGGCTCTTTCTCACGCGGGCGATATCGACATATTCAGGAACTTAGGGGACACCCCCCGAACATTCTTTCCGATCGGCACAATCGATCCCAATCTTCGTTTTGTTTTCAAAAAAGCCTACTCAAGGCCTTCCCAGAATTCCTAGCTTTCCCATTTTTCGAAGAATACCTCAAGTCGTAGGCGAACTGCGAGTGGTTTTTTAGTAGCTCGGTAACGCTCTTTCCCGGTCGCTACCATAGTTTGGTGCATTGTCCAACTTGAAAATCTGCTCTAGCAAACTTAGTTGCACGACGCTCCGCGTCGTGATGCCTACGACGCGGAGCGTCGTACAACTAAATACCTACGACGCGGAGCGTCGTGCAACTAAGGGCGTACCCGAAAAATTAAGATTCTCTCCTCTATGCGTCACCCATCGAACTAGTGAAAACCATTCCAGCGGTACCAGCCATTCGCATTCGCAGCCTCACACCGTGGCCCATTCATGGGGCTGGGGAGTTCGTGCTCTATTGGATGACAGCATTCCGCCGTACTCGTCATAATTTTGCGCTGCAGCGGGGCGTGGAACTTGCTGAAAAGCTACGAAAACCATTGGTGATTTTCGAAGCCCTGCGGTGCAATTACCGGTGGGCTTCCGACAGGTTTCACCAATTTATTATCGAAGGCATGATGGACAATGCACGAGCGGTCGCCTCGACCCATGCCATGTATCTTGCGTACGTTGAAACCAAGCGGAATGAGGGACGCGGTCTCATGGAGTCCCTCGCACAGAGGGCATGTGCCGTTGTGAGCGACGACTATCCATGCTTCTTTCATCCCACGCTGTACGCAAAAATTGCGAGCAAATGGCACTGTGCCGTGGAGTTGGTAGACAGCAACACCATCGTTCCGATGCGTCAAACCGATCGCACCTTCACCGTGGCCCACTCGTACAGGCGATACATGCAAAAGGAGCTCTACGGCGCCGTGCCTCCCTTTCCGGTGGCCGAACCGCTCCTCTTCCTAACTCGGAAGCCAAAGCTAAACATTCAGGAGGATTTGGCTGAGCGATGGCCAGTTTGGATGGACGACTCAGCACTTAAGAATCTGAGTCGTATCGAAATCGCGAAATTGCCGATTGATCACTCGGTCACACGCATCCCTGAATCGGGGGGAGCTATTGCGGCAGGCAATGTACTCAAACGCTTTCTAGAGAAGCGGTTGGACCAATATGAGGTGGCTAGAAACGAACCGGAGCAATCCGGCTCGAGCGCACTCTCGCCCTACCTGCACTTTGGCCACATCAGTCCACACGAGATATTTTCTTCGTTGACGGAAAAGCTTCATTGGTCGCCAAATGCCCTTGCGAAGCCAAATGGCAAGATGAATGGCTTCTGGAACATGGGCTCCAATGCCGAAGCATTTATGGATCAGCTCATGACTTGGCGAGAGATCGGTTTCAATCAGTGTTGGCGAGAACCTCGATTCGATCGTTATGAATCCTTGCCGGTTTGGGCTCAAAAAACGTTGTCGGACCATGAAAGTGATCCAAGGCCTTGGATTTACTCACTAGAAGAATTCGAAGCGGCACAGACGCACGACCCGCTATGGAACGCAGCGCAAAACCAACTGGTTCGAGAAGGACGCATGCACAACTATCTACGTATGCTTTGGGGCAAGAAAATTCTTCATTGGACACCCAACGCTCGCGATGCCTTGCGAATCATGATCGAGCTCAACAATAAATATGCTCTCGACGGACGAGACCCCAATTCATACAGCGGCATTTTCTGGGTACTGGGGCGATTCGATCGAGCCTGGGGACCAGAGCGCCCTATTTTCGGCAAAGTTAGATACATGACTAGTGAATCGACGCAGAACAAGTTTCATGTCAAGCGTTACATCCAGATGTACGCGTGAGAGGACCGTTTCACTGAGTTCGAGTACGAAATTGAAGCCTCGTAAACTGGCGATCTACGAGAAGTGTCGGGCAAGAAACTTATTTTTTTCCCAGCAGTTCCTGGATCATCTTCTTCAGTTCCGCGACCTCTGTCCTCAATTGAGCGAGTTCCTGTTTGAGTTCGCCTGATTGGCCTGCCGAGCCCGCAATGGTTATAGAGCCGTTTCCATTCGCAAGGTTCTCCACAGGCGTCGACTTCGAAAAACCCTCGAGGGCCTTGGCCATGTCTCCATCGACAATAAAACCTCCGGAAGGCAATGAGAGACGGACACTATCCATCGCCAAATCTGAATCTTTCGTCTTCATCGGCTTCACGGAAAACTGCATATCCTTATCTCCTCGCTTGACCGAGACCACCACCTCTTTTCCCTGCTTTCCCGATTCTTGGATCACGGCAGTCAGGTCGACCATCTTTCGCAGCTCTTTTCCGTTTGCTTTCATAAGCAAATCCCCGTCCTCGATGCCCGCAGCTTCCGCAGGTGATCCCTCGATCACGGACCTGACTTCTAACCCAACAGGCAACTTGGATAGATCGGCTTTGTCGTCGATCTCTCCTTCTTTATCACTTAGCGACTGACACATAACGCCGAGTCGAAATTTGCTCCCCTTCGTGCCATAAACGATTTGAGTACGAAACGAATTCATCGCCTCTTTGGCATCCTCGACCTCGACCAAAATCCGCGCGCGGGCCTCCTTGGATATTCCGGCTTTCTCCAGTTCTTTCTCTAACCGTTCACGCATCCTCTTGACGGCGGGGATCGCCCCATCGTCCGACGTTACGATCACAAGTTCCTTCTCGACCACAGCTTTCTTTTCACCTGCCGATCCCTCCTGTGCGATTGCGTTTGGCACAGCCAGGCAAAACGGAATCGCGACCGACGGGAACAACCACCATTGGAAATGCCTAATCATTTAAAACTCCTTTATTTACAATACAGCAAAAAATTAAAACGTTATTGGTAGTAAACTAACGGACTGACAGCTATAGCCCATAAGGCTTCAAGCCCACATGCTTGACTGGGACAATCAACTGCCGTCCATCGTCTAGCTTACCCGTGTAATATTCTGGCCTAACGTCAAGCTCATACCCCTGGAGTCGAAGACGCTTGTTCATCTCGGCCATATCAAACTTCTCTTTCGCCAGATAGATTTCGCGGTCGATCTGGTTGAAATCGTAGATTGGAATCTCGGAAGTTTCGTCGTTTGGCCCCGAGACGACCATCCTCATTCTTGAGTCTTCGCCAACCATACCGCTCTTCGCGGGTTTCGTATTTCCTGAAACCGGAGAAGGCTTGCTGCTGGCCATGTGGTCCGCTGAGCCACCTGCCGAGCTCTGCTCTCCACTATTCCAAAGCGAGCCACCATAGAACCCGAGACCCATCAGTAAACTCGCGGCTAATGCCGGCAACCACGGTCGGTCTCGCAAACCATGGATCGAGGATTTCTCTGTGCGAGCGACCGGCTGAAATCCGGAACCGAACGGCTGCACCGAAGCTACTGTGGATGGACTCTGGATCCTCCCTTGGCAGGTGCTAGAACCCTGTAGTCCAACCGGAGCTTTGGAAAGCAATTCCTTCGACCACTGTTGCTCTTCGATCAGAGCCAGCGCCAAACCGCGCCAACCATCCGGCTGAGTGTCCAAACCCTTCAAGAAACTGGCTCGCGACTCATGCGTGCATTCTCCATCGACGATCGCTTGGATTTGTAAGTTAAAGTGATTGTTTGCGTTCATGGCTCCAGCAATTCTATTCATCATCCCCAACACCTGCGCGAAGCGCTCGGCGCGCTTTTAGCAATCGATACTCTACCGTTTTGATGGAAATTCCAAGATGTTCCGCCAGCTCTTGGTATCCCCAACCCTCCGTGTACTTTAACAAAAGGATTTGGCGATCCTGCGGGTCAATTCGCTGCATCACTTCGGACACGGTCAATTTCTTTTCCTTCTGCAAAAGCCATTCACCAGGTGCAAGCTCGGTCGAATGTTCCGAGGCTTTCCCTGCCGATATAGCACCTTCGACCAGCCTCCTCCGACGCCCCATCGTCCGATGATGATTGATCACTTTTCGCAACGCAATTCGATACAACCAAGGCGCTATTTTACCAGGGTCCGTAGGGCGGCACGACTGACTAATTGCTGCCAATGCGACCTCCTGCAACACATCCTCCGCCGCTTGATGATCCGCTAACCGCGCGTGAATAACTGTAGCCAACCAGCGACGGTTGCTTTCAAGGGCTTGGCCCCAGTCAATGGAAGCCTCTGGCGAACCATCCATGGGTATTCTCATTGCGGCGGCGGTCATAACACCCATCAAGTCACCCGCCGCTGAATCCCCCCTCAAAGAGTCACTCGAATTCCCGTAAATTCTTTGAAAACTCAGAGTTTTTTTCCCAATACTGAAAGCTTGCACCCATAGGTGGGGATTGGCTAGGGGATTGTTAGGGTTGGAACCCCGTTTCGAAGTGCCCACACGGCAGCCTCTGTGCGGTCGCTGACTTTCACTTTTCGAAGCACATTCTGCACGTGCTCTTTGACCGTTTCCAAACTGATGCCGAGTGTGTTTCCGATTTCGCGATTGCTTAGCCCGACAGACAGATGGGTCAGGATTTGCATTTCGCGTTTTGTCAGGCTCCCGAAGGATCGATTGAGTCCCAGCTCCGCTTTAGTTAAAAAGCGATTGGATTTGGCGAGCAAGGATTCGTTGGGTGGGATTCCCGTCGCGGATTCTTGGACCGATCGCAAGAAGATCGATGGGGACATCCGCTTCAGCACAAAATCATACATCTTCCAAGCCGATGCTCGAGCTAGATACGTTGGATTGTCTTGAAACGTGTAGACCAAAATTCGGCAGTTTGGATAAGACTGTTTCAACTCGCAAGCCATGTCCAGCAGCTCGGCGTCGGGGAATCGCAATTCTGAAATCATGAGGTCAAAGGGGCCGCTAGCCAGCTTCGTCTTTATTTCCGAACCACTGACCGCGGTTGCGGCTAACGAGAAGCCCTCTTTCGACAGCAGAACTGAGATTCCTTGTAAGGATACCGGGCTACACTCCGCACAGAGGATTCGCATGGACCATTGCCTCAATGACTTCTTGAAATTCGAGTTTGCACGTCGACTCGTCCTGAACGTATCGAGATTTCCATAAACTAATCGATTCAATATATCCGAAATCTAGCCTCCAGAGGACAGCGTACGCTCCTCACTACCCGATCGATTGAACGTACCCTGGCTGTGCGATACCGAACGAAAGTGGTTAATCCTCTGGCGATGGCTCCCATTCCCAGATGGTACGGTAGGCATGGATCGACTCGAAGTATTCGATCATCTTGGCGTAGAAGTCGTGCGCTGCCAGAGTGGCGCTGTCACCGATGACAATCAGTTTGCGTTTGGCTCGTGTCAGCGCCACGTTCATCCGCCGAGTATCTCCCAAAAAACCTATCTCTGCGATTGGATTGGATCGCACTAGGGTTATGAGAATTGCCTCTTTCTCTCTTCCTTGAAAACCATCGACGGTATCGATCTCAATGGCCTTGAATGGGCAGTTTTGGCGAAGCCATCGCACCTGAGCGGCATACGGCGCGATGACAGCGATATCACCTGGCTGTATCCCGCTTTGGCAAAGCACCGAAAGTTGTTTGAGGATCCATCCTCCCTCGTTGACGTTCAGCCGACTTTCACCATCCTCCTCTTGCTCTTCTTCCCAGCCTGCGCCGGCTGTATC
>Ga0335394_10002337_pt1 | contig 21319 bp, 15 predicted proteins | sample MAT03_FD_205741 | JGI IMG/M metagenome (GOLD analysis project Ga0335394, IMG submission 205741) | Freshwater microbial communities from Lake Fryxell liftoff mats and glacier meltwater in Antarctica - MAT-03 (spades assembly) (version 2) ...
GGTACGCTATTTCGCACAGTAGATAGCGTACCTACCGCACGCAGGACTCCAATTTTGGCACTTCTACAAAGATAGCGTCCCCCTGGGACGAGTCGGCTGGATAGTTAAAGAAGATAGGAGGATTACACAAAAAAATATATTTATTGTTTTCATAAGTGTGCGCTTTTTACTTGATTTCAAAATAGTCATCGTAAGCACCATCATAAAGGCCTTTAAGGCACACTTCAGTATTGCTATCATTCTTATTAGAGAAGTGACTACTCCCCTGCATAAGAACAGGCTCGTGGATAGAGTTGGGGAGGGACTTGGCACTGCTGGCTCTGACGATACCATCGCTGGGGTGGTCTATCCAGCCGGGCACCTGAAATCTCATGGTGATCTCCATGCAGGTGTAGCCTGGTGGCGTACCTGAAGAGGAGCCCATGGTTTGGATGGGAGGTGCTCCGTTGGAAGAAGTACACAGGCAGCCGGTTTGGGTTTTTGTGACAGTGGTCAGTTCGCGGACCCGGACGGCGGTTTTGAACTGATCGTTGGAAGTTTCCCACCAGACTACCCCTCGCGCCCAAGATTCAGCTCTTTTTTTGTATGCAGATACCTTGCCGGGATGCCATTTGCCTTTATGCCACTCATGCAAATGCCAGTTCCATTTCATTTTTTCCTCGTACTTGGTTTTGGCAGCCTTTACATCGTTCCACAGTGGCTGGTCATCATTGGCTTGCCAGGGCGCAAAATCGTTCGGACCTTTTGCATCGCCAAAGATGCCAGAGAACTGCATCGAACGCCAAAACACCGGCTCATCTTCGATCCCATAAAAAGCCATTTTGGGTTTGTCGGAGGCATAAGCGTTCAGGTCGTCGAGGTATGAGGCGCCCACTGCATAACTCTCATTGATGGCTTTGTCATAATCTTTGAGGAAGACGGAGGTCAAACCGCCTACTACCTCCTTACAAAAGGCGTTTGTTATGTTTTCCGCAACAGGTCCAAGATTGAGTAGCCAGAGTGCCAATACCGGAGTTTTGTCCTCTCGGGGGCCAGTTAGTAATTCCGTGCAAGCACTGATTGCGACTTTTTTAAAATCCTCTTTGCCATTAACAATGCCTGCTCCCAAGTGGGCACTTGCAAAGGTGACAAAACCGCCCATCCGATAAGGGTCACCACTTTCATCAAACTGCCGGTCCATTTCGCGGGCCATCAAACCTCCAAGGCTGCTGCCGATCACATAATTGCGTTCGGGATCAATGTTAAAGGTAGCGTTAGCGCCTTCGTTGGCTGCAAGCAAGCCCTGATAATTGGAGTTGTTGCGCACGATCAGGGCAGCAGCAGGCAAACTATTTTGCTGAAACGCGGTGTATTTTGGGAACATGGTGATGGCATTGGGATAGTTTGCGAACATCTCGGCACCCGCTACTGATCAGGTACCCTCATCGCCGCCCAATCCATGCAGATAATACACGATCCGCTTGCCTTCGACAGGTCCACCTGTAGGTGGTATCTCTGATGGGTCAGGGCCGATTGAAGCGATGGTAGGAAGGCTGGGGTTGCGGGTCAGAATGTTGAGGTCGTTGCATTCTTGGCTGGACTCAAAGAACATGGTGAGTTGGTTGGCTGTGTCAATTCTCCACTCATGGTGCTGCTCATCGCGGGTATTCACGAGGTAGTACCAGTCAAGCGGTTCCACGTCGTTTGTATCTCCGGTGGTGTGATACTCCCGGAAGGAGATGTTGAAACCTACAAAAGCCTTAGTGCCTGTCAAGACCTGTGCGAAGGCACTGTTCAGGTGAACCGAGAAAAGAAAGATGAGGAATAGAAAAAGTCGCTGTATGGTTACAGCAGGGCTAAAATGTAATTTGGGGCGAATTTTGTTCGCCCCTCCCCCCAATATCGAAGAAGATAGTTTGGGGTGTTTTGTAAAAATTTCATATTAAAAAAAAATTGGGTGAAAAAGGGAAAGTCGAAATTAACATTCATTTTTCGTGCTGTGGCAATTTCAACGCCCTCACAAACGATTCAAAAACACCATTACCAGTTTCGTAGCGCCGCGGCTTTCTTCCAGATATCCGCGCACGGCTTCGGAGGCTTGTTGATAAAAAACCGGGTCTTGCAGTTTTTTTAGCACCACCGCCAGTTCTTCCGAATTGTGGACGGGAAATGCTCCGCCCCGTGCCACGAACTGCCTCGCTTCTTCAAACTTCTCATACTTCGGCCCAAAAATAATCGGCAACCCGAAGGCAGCCGGTTCCAGCGTATTGTGGATGCCTTTGCCAAATCCGCCGCCGATGTAGGCGATGCTGCCGTAGCGGTAGAGTTGGTTGAGCATGCCTACGTTGTCAATGACTAGCCATTTTGATCCGTATTCGTCGGACAGTACAGTGCTGTCCGACAAATTGGTTGCCGCCTGAGAGTAGCGCAGCACATCCTTCAATTGTCCGCATAGCCGTAATACATTGGCTTCGGATGGCTCGTGCGGTGCGATGATGATTTTAATTTCCTGAAAATCAGGGGTTTCGAAAACAGGAAGAAGAATGTTTTCGTCCGCTTCCCAGGAACTGCCGACGATGAAAGCACTAGCCCCCCCCGGCCCCCCCATGAGGGCAGAGGCGATTGGTTCTAAAAGGTGCAGCGCATCGAAAGATTTGTAGTGTGAACAGACCCTTATTTCGGAGGTGCAGCGCACCGAAACACATCCGTACCGGTGCGCTGCACCTCCGAAATCATGGGAAAACCCATCGCTACAAAGATTTCGCGGCGCTGCCGCTATCAAGTGAGCAGAACCAATCGCCTCTGCCTCATGGGGGGGCTGGGGGGCGCAAAACCTCGCCACCACCTCATTTTCCGTCACCTGCGATGCTATGTTTATCACCCGATCCACCCGCGTATCGCCTGCTACCGTCGCGTTTTGAAAACCAATCCCGCGCAGCAAATTGGCCGAGACCTCATTTTGCACAAAAAAATGGGTGAAACACCCCAGCATTTTCCGCCAAAACCCGCCATACCACTTAAAAAACGGTTGTTTTTCCCGAAACAAAGCCGATACCAGCAGGGTAGGGATACCGCGTTTTTTTAACTCAAACAAGTAATTGCCCCAAAACTCGTACTTCACGAAGATCGCTGCGTCGGGCTGAAAGAGGTCCATAAAATCAGCGGCATTGCGCCGGGTGTCGGCGGGCAGGTAGCAGACCAGGTCGGCGTAGGGATAGTTTTTTCGAATCTCGTAGCCGCTGGGAGAGAAAAAGGTTAGCAAGATCCGTCCATCCGGATGCTGCTCCCGAAACGACTCGATCACCGGACGGCCCTGCTCAAACTCTCCGAGCGAGGCGGCATGCACCCAGAGCAATTTTGCCCGGGTGCCTTCTCTTTCAGGAAAACGATACCGTTCCCGCCAATTACTTCGCCCCTTCACCCACAGCCGGGCTTTGGGATGAAAAAAAGCAGCGAGGTGCATGCCGGACACAAAAAGGCGAATTGCAAGATCGTAAAGCAGCCGCATGATTAATAAAAAATCTCTGATGCTTTTTTCTGGTAAAACGGCAATGCCCAGGCTGCCCGGATGCCGAAACGCAGGTCGAGCCGCGAGCCGTCGAGTTTGCGCATGGCACTGAAATCCCAGTCGCGGAGCGAATGAGTGAACCCCTGGTTGAACTCAAAGCCGAGCATCCAGTTGGAGCGGCGTTGAGCGCCGAGGTGTTGCCAGCCGATAAATTGTTGCAGCGCAACACCGCTGGTCAGCCGGTCGTAGCCTTTGAGATAGTCGCCCCGGATCTGAGTCACCGTGCGCGTATCGTCCTGGATCCGGATGCGGTGCCGCAACATGCCTGCGCTGAGGGTGAGCCGAATGCCTGAGCGTTGATCGCTGAATGTCAGAAGTTTGCCACCGACCGCGCCAACATAGAGGCCGCGCTGGCGCAACACCACAGAAGCCAGCAATTGGTCGCTCCCGATGATATCACCTTGGTCGGTGCGGATGATTTCCAGCGGATCCTCCTTGACTTTACTGCCAAACAGCGAATGCCCTTCCAAGCCAAAAATCCAGTTGTTGGCCGTGATATACTCTACACCGCCACCAAAGGCTAAATTCTGACCGAAGCGGTCGGCCAGATCGCCGGCGGGAAGATGGCCTGCAAAGGAAAGTTGCAGCAAAATCGCTTTACCTTTGTTGCGCGGTTCGTCCGGTTCGCTGTGCTCGGGAAATTTTTGAGCGTGAAGCGTTGAAAAACAATACGTTGCGAGAAAAGTTATAAGTAGTTTGTGTAGCATGACGCAAGAACAAAAAATGACGGAACAACCGCACGACGATCAATTACGAATGATCCCAATGACGAAGGAACGATCAAAGACGAACAATGACCGCTATGACAATCACCGGCAAAAGTAACGCCTTCGCTCCCATATCCGCTTCCACGCTGGCCGAATTGCAGGCAGCAGTGAGCGAACACTACCTGTTGACGGATGAAACAACCCTTCGGGAACACGGGCACGACGAGACGGAAGACCTGCTGTTTCTACCTGAAGCCGTTGCACAGCCTGCATCCACAGCCGAAATCAGTGCACTGCTGCGCATTTGCGACCGGGAACACATTCCAGTTACTGTGCGCGGAGGGGGCTCCGGACTGGCAGGCGGTGCGCTCCCGGTCCATGGCGGACTGGTAATCTCAATGAAGCGCCTCGATCAGATCATAGAGATTGACGACCGCAACTTTCAGGCAACCGTTGAGCCGGGTGTGATTACCGAGTATTTGCAAAACACCTTAAAAGACAAGGGTTTATACTATCCGCCCGATCCGTCAAGCCGGGGCTGGTCCTTCATCGGCGGCAATGTCAGCACCAATGCAGGTGGCCCGCGGGCCGTTAAATACGGAGTGGTGAAAGATCATGTCCTCAACCTCGAAGTGGTATTGCCCAATGGCGACATCATCTGGACGGGCAGCAACACCCTGAAAAACAGCACGGGGTACAACCTCACCCAATTGCTGGTCGGGAGCGAAGGCACGCTGGGGATTATCACGAAGATCGTCCTGAAACTCCAGCCGCACCCTACCCAAAGCCTGCTGATGCTCGTGCCCTTCCGCTCGGCGGAAAGTGCCTGCGCGGCGGTGGCGGCCATTTTTCAGGCAGGGGTGACACCTTCTGCGCTCGAATTCATGGAACGCAACGCGATAGACTGGGCAGTGCGCTATGTCGGCGAGACACCCGTGCCGATTGAAGAGACCGATGCGGCGCATTTACTGATCGAAGTAGACGGCTTTCACCTGGAAAGTTTATACGCTGATTGCGAGACGATTACGAAGGTGCTTCAGCAATACGACTGCGGGGAGGTCTTTTTTGCCGACAATGATGCGACTAAAACAGCCATGTGGAAGCTCCGCCGCAACGTGGCGAACGCCGTCAAAACCAATTCGATTTACAAGGAAGAAGACACCGTCGTACCACGCGCCGAACTGCCGCGATTGCTCAAAAAAGTCAAGGACGTCGGGGCGTATTACGGCTTCGAGTCGGTCTGCTACGGCCATGCAGGCGATGGTAATTTGCATGTCAACATCCTGCGCGGAGACCTGAATGAACACACGTGGAATACGGATGTTACCACCGGCATCCGCGAAATTTTTCGTTTCGTGAAAAGTGTGGGTGGCACCATCTCCGGCGAACACGGGATCGGTTGGGTGCAAAAAACGTATCTGGACATCGTTTTTTCCGAAAAGGAAATACATCTGCGCCGGGAAATCAAACGCGTCTTCGACCCCAACGGAATTTTAAACCCAGGAAAAATATTTTAAAAACCAACAACCAACAACTAAGAACCAACAACCAACAACCTGACCACCAACAATTTAACAACATATTCATGTCTGACAATACCATTACCAAGACCAGCGATATCACGATCCGCGTCGGCCTGAATGCCGAGCAAGTACCGATGCAGATTGAGTGGGGGGCCAGCGACCGCAACGGCGGGGCACTGGAAGAATGTAAAGCGATGGCCGTTGCCCTGTTCGACAAAGAGCACCGCGACACCTTGCGCATTGATCTGTGGACCAAGGAAATGCAGGTTGCAGAAATGGACCGCTTCATGTACCAGATCCTGCGCTCGCTCAGCCAGACCTATTTGAAAGCCACTCAGAACAAAGAACTGGCGGAGGACATGGCCAAGTTTGCCCATTTTTTCGGGGAAAAGACCGAGGTAGTGCCGAAAGGAGAATGACCTGGCCGCGACAGTTTGGGCGACTTTGCGGAAATACCAAAACCAAACTTTGGGTCGCCCCGTTTGTTTCAGTAAATATCACAACGATGAAACAAAGCATTTTTCTCACCCTGATGGGCTTGGTCGGTTTTGGCTCCAACACGGCGCAAAACCCAACGTCCCAAAAAGACACATCTATGACGACGACTCAATCCGCTCCCGTAACATCTCCTGTCGGCCACACTGAAATCGCTACCCTGGGTGGTGGCTGTTTCTGGTGCATCGAGCCGATTTATCAAGACCTGAAAGGTGTACTGAAAGTGGAAAGCGGCTATACGGGCGGCCAAACAGACAACCCGACCTACCGCCAGATTTGCACCGGAACGACCGGCCATGCGGAAGTGATCAAGGTGACCTTCGACTCTGCCGTGATTTCCTATCAGCAGATCCTGGAAATATTTTTCACCTTTCACGATCCGACTACGCTCAACCGGCAGGGAAATGACTCCGGAACACAGTATCGCTCGGCTATTTTTTATCACTCCCCTGAACAAAAAGTTGTGGCAGAGGAAGTTAAAAAAGCCTCGCAGGCGATCTGGGACGACCCGATCGTAACGGAGATTACGCAGGCCAGCCAATTTTACAAAGCCGAAGGCTATCACCAGAATTATTTCAAGGACAATCCGAACCAGGCCTATTGCTCCATCGTGATTGCGCCGAAAGTGAGAAAGTTCAGGGAAAAATATCGGGAGCAGTTGGCGCATTAAGGAACGCGGCACCAATAACTTGTAAGTTTCAGATAGATTGGTTTTTGCTCAGATGGGCTATCTTTTTGAGCGAATAGTGGGGCTATTTAATCAAAAAGATGGGGCATCTGGGTGAAAAGAAAGCATATCAAATTTACAAGTTATTATTTGCCCGTTCCTAAGGGGTCAATTCATCACATCCACGTACCGCACCAGGTCGAGCAGCACCCGCAGGTCTTCATAAAATTCCCGGACCAGTTCGAAACTGACATTGCTCGTCCAGAGCGTAGGTTCCAGCAAATCCCGGTCCTGAGTCAGTGCGAGGTACACCTTGTCGCCGATGATGGAAAAATAAATCTCTTTCTGGCGGTTTTGCTCCTGATAGCGGCGGCGAAAATTGAGGATGGCCAACTGCATTTCAGGTGAGACCACGTCCTGAATCCGCACATCGGGTGTGGCATAAGTATCGAAAAACGCCTCAAAATCAGGCATCAAATTATTCTCCACGCGCCTTCCACCGAACAGGTGGAAGGCGCGTTCGCTTCTGATCAAATACTTGCGGTAGGCATCCGGCAACGCCAGCACACCGCCGTGCATGTCCCAACGCTTGAAGTCGGCTACCAGAAAAACGCCCCGGAACACGTAGTCGAGCCGATTGCGCACAGGCGAAAACTCGCGCACCCGCAGTTCAGACATCTCGTAAGGCGTTTCGCGCACCTGCCCCCGGATGAGGTCTTCCCCCACATAGTCCTGTGCTGAAGTAAAAATTTTGCTGTCGAGAAATTGTTCGCGGGAGATAAAGCCCTTCGGCGAATAGCCATCGAAGGTGTAATTCACGTCGTTGTCAATAAAATCCAGCAGGGCTTCCACGACGCGGGGTTTGAATTCGGCAAAATAGACCCTGACCCTGAACACGAGATAAGCGATCCACAATCCTACCGGGATCAGCAGCAGCAAGGTAATCAGGAAGATACCCAGGTATACTTGCACGACTACCACGCCTGCCACCAACCAGGCGGACAAAAACAGCAGTCGAACCAGCCGCTTCCGCCGCTGGTCGAGGTGCATCAATTCCGGGTGAATGCTTTGGTTGTAAAAAAGGCGGAAGTCTTGCATGATAAAGTAGCCTGGGACAAAAGAATCACTTTTCCCGCAACCTTACGACAATTTATTACAGGAAAAGGGTAATATATTTGCTGCGATTTCCAATCACGTTAACCAGAACATTCATGCGCTTCTTTCGGTCTCTGATTCCGTTGTCCAGTACAACGTTCTGGATTTGTGTGGCTTCTGCTTTTTTGCTTGGCAACCTGGTTACGCTTATGCTGACCAAAATCTGGCAGCCATTTCCTCTTTCCTCCTCTATTTACCCGAAGGCGTCAACAGAAGAAGATGAGCCTTTTGAATATTTCGTCACCCGGGTACAGGGGCATGAGCACGTAAAGCCATTGCTGTCAGTGGAGCCCGTGAGTGAATCAAGCAGGTTCGCCGATTTGAAGACGAATGTTGCAGGGTTGATAGACAGTTTGAAAAAAGTGGGAATGGTCAACCAGGTGTCGGTCTATCTTCGGGAGTTTGAGCATGGTGAATGGATGGTATTGAACGAAACAGAGCAATTCCACCCGGCATCCCTCATTAAAATTCCTTTGTTGCTTTGCTACTTGCGCATGGCAGAAGCCACACCGGGTTTGCTCAAGGAAAAACTCACCTTTCAGAAACCTGATTCCATCAAAATCAATACCCAGTATTACAAAGCACCCTCCATTGAACCTGGCAGGTCGTACACGATTCATGAATTACTGTATTACATGATCGCCTACTCCGACAACAATGCTACCTGGTTATTGGCCAGCCGATTCGATCCCTCTTTGTTGAAAAAATTGTTTGCTGATCTGGGCTTGCCTGAACCGGTGCCGGATGATATGAAATTCACTTTAACAGCAAAAAACTGTTCAGTTTTTTTCAAAGCAATTTACAATGTCGCATACCTAAGCCCGGAATATTCGGAGTACGCTGCTTCGATGTTGAGTAATTGTTCTTTTGAGGAAGGGTTTGTGAAAGGATTTCCCGAAGGCACAAAAATATGGCATAAATTCGGAGAGTGGCGCAGCCCCGGGCATGACTATGAATTGCATGAATCAGGCATCGTTCACATTTTTGGCCGTCCATACTTGCTTACCGTGATGACAAGGGGCAAAAACACGGAGCAATTGGCTGGAGCGATCAATGTCATTTCTAAAAAGACGTACCGCTCTATCGCTGCTATGTAACTTTAACGACTTGAATGCCCCTAAAATATCAGCGCACAACTGCTCTGAAAGTCCCTAAATCCGGCTGAACAGGTCGCTTTCGTTTCAACTCAAAATCATACACCGCCCGGCCCAGTTTCTCCATAAATGGCAGGCCCACCGGCTCGTAATCGTAGTGGTCATCATTAAAAATACCGTCTGCATTACAGAGGATGGTGGCGGCGAGTATAAACTCTGTATTATTGTCAAAATCAACGATATACGCTACATCTGTCAATGTCCCGTAGGCTTCTCCGATCTTGTTGAATGACCGAATGGCGCCACTTTGTAGGTGCTTTGATTGGCCAAACAGTAAAAATTTACTGTAGCCGTCGGTGTAGGTTGAATCGTACTTCGGGAAATCGCATTCGCGTGGGAAAATGCCCATACAATGCCGCACAAAGCGGTAATCATCGTCAGTCAGATCGAAGCGGTGAACGGGTGGAATGGCCTCCGGAAATATGATCGCCCGCAGCATGCGCTCCATATCGGTCAGGGCAAACCAGTTTTTTTTGTTCATCTCGAATGGCTGCTTCACCAGGCTGTCGGCAGCATTGTAATACCCCTTGCCTTTGCGGGTGTGGGACTGTGGATTGATCCAGGTTTGCGGATCGTTTTTTTCGGGTTCGCTCAGCACGGTCCCACGCTCGTCGTAGCATCGGATGGGACTGCTGTAACGGTTGTCGCGGCCTGGATAATTGAAGCGATGAACGATGCCCGTGCGTGTATATCCCTTGGCAATCAGGGAGTTGTTGATAGATTCGCGTCCTAAAAACTCGAATAAGTGGTTGTAGGCCAGGTTATCGCTGACCGTAAAAATCTGCCGGATGTCATGAGCAATACTCGGCTTGTCGTCAGGTGCAGTCGGGTCGGTCTCGTATTTTTGCTGAAAAGCCCGCAATGAATCGAGGCGATAGGGCGTGTTGCGCGTGAGTCGCGGATAACCGCTGCGGCGGAGGTGGTTGATCTTTTCCAATGCCAGCAGGGCGAGCGGCATTTTTACCATGCTGGCCGGGTAAAAGTAGCGCGTCGAGTCCAGGTTCCAGGTATAGGATCTGAAGATGGGTTGCTGCTGTGGATCGCGGTCAATCTGGGTGTAGATGATCTGTACCTCATACAAACCCTTGTTTTTTAGCACCTTGCTGCAAACAGAGTCCCGTTTCAATCCCGCGATCATTTGCTCCAGGGGATCGCTGGCGGAGGCAGATTTTTTGCCCGCCGTGCAGGAAGCAAAAAACAAAAGGGCGCAGGCGGCCCAAAACGGAATCAGGTTTCTCATGTCAACAAGATTTTTGGACTTTGGACTTTGGACAATGGACCTAAAGCCAAAGCCGGAAGTGTAAAAATCCGCGAAAATCCGCCCCATCCGTTCAATCCGCGTTTCCTATTCCCACTCGATCGTCGCCGGCGGCTTGGTAGAAATATCGAACACCACGCGGTTGATGCCTTTTACGTTGTTGATGATCGCGCTGCTGACCTCGGCCAGAAATTCGTAAGGCAAGCGGCTCCATTCGGCGGTCATGCCGTCAGTGGAGTTCACTGCGCGCAGCGCGATCGTCTTTTCGTAGGTACGCTCGTCGCCCATAACGCCCACAGACTGAATGGGTAATAAAATTGTCCCGGCTTGCCAGACTTCGTCGTAGAGGCCGTGTTCGCGGAGTTTGGAGATGTAAATCGCATCGGCCTCCTGCAACATCTGTACTTTTTCCGGGGTAACATCGCCCAGAATACGGATGCCCAGCCCGGGTCCCGGGAAGGGGTGGCGATGCAGGATATTGACCGGAATGCCCAATTCTTTGCCCACGCGCCGCACCTCGTCTTTGAACAGCATTCGAAGCGGCTCCACGATCTTGAGTTTCAGTTTATCGGGCAAGCCGCCCACATTGTGGTGGCTTTTGATCGTCACGGATGGCCCATGTACACTCACCGATTCGATCACATCCGGGTAGATCGTGCCTTGTCCCAGCCAGGCGGCTTCGGGATGGGCATTTGATTCTTCCTCGAAAATATCAATGAAAAGTTTGCCGATGATCTTGCGCTTTTGCTCTGGGTCGCTCACGCCTGCCAGCGCGTCCCAGAACCGGTGTTTGGCATCCACCCCTTCGATGTTCAACCCCATGCCCTGGTAGGATGCCAGAACTTCTTCAAATTCATCTTTGCGCAACAAACCGTTGTCCACAAAAAAGCAGAACAACTGTTTGCCAATGGCCTGGTGGAGTAGGGTAGCGGCCACCGTCGAATCCACACCGCCGGAAAGTGCCATGATGACTTTCTCGGTGCCGATCTGCTGGCGCAGGCCCGTGATCGTGTCACCTACAAAGTGGGCTGGCGTCCAGTTGCCTTCGCAGCCGCAGATGTCGTGGACGAAATTTTTCAACATCTCAAACCCCTCCAGGCTGTGAAATACCTCCGGATGAAACTGAATGCCGTAGACCGGCTCGGCAAAATGCCCTTCCACCGAACGGAACGCCGCGTAAGGAATGGTATCGGAATTGCCCATCACTTCGAACCCTTCCGGCAGTCGCAGGATGGTATCCGAATGACTCATCCACACCTGCGAGCGTTTTGAAATGCCTGCAAAAAACGGATCGTTGGGCGCATGTTGTTGAAGCATCACTTTGCCATACTCGCGTTTGTCGGATTGCACCACTTCGCCGCCGTAAAAATCAGCCATCAGTTGGGCGCCGTAACAAATGCCGAGCAGCGGTTTTTTGCCTGCAATCTTGTCCAGATCCAGCCTCAAGGCATTGGGCCAGCGAACGGAGAACGGACTGCCGGACATAATAACGCCTTGAATGTCAGGCGTTAATTCAGGCAGTTTGTTGTACGGTACAATTTCACAATAGACGTGCATCTCGCGCACCCGTCGGGCGATGAGTTGGGTGAATTGCGAGCCAAAATCGAGGATAAGGATTTTCTGCATAAAGTTGCCCCAAATGTTGTTTCGGGAAATAAGGTGCAAAGGTAGCGAATGCCCTTTCTGATTACTGCACCACCGGCAGCAACTTGAAAATAAACCCGGGTTCTTCCACCGCTACGTACAAAAATCCGTTGCGGTCCATTGCTACACAGCGCATCCGGCCGAGGTTTTGCAGCAATAGTTCGTCGCCGGTGGGTTGGCCATTGCGCATGATGCAGCGGTCGAGGTATTTGAATTTCAGCGAACCTACCAGCAGATCACCTTTCCAGGCCGGGTAGCGGTCACCGGTCACGAACAACATGCCGCTCGGTGCAATGGACGGCACCCAGTATTTCAGCGGCTGTTCCATGCCTTCCTTGGTCGTCAGGTTGGTCAATATGCTGCCGTCGTAATTGATGCCGTAACTGATCACGGGCCAGCCATAGTTGCGACCGGGCTGGATGCGATTCACTTCATCGCCGCCTCTGGGGCCGTGCTCATTCTCCCAGATTTCGCCGGTTTCAGGATTGAGTGCCATTCCCTGCGGATTGCGGTGCCCCCAACTCCAGATAGTGGCATGCGCTGGATGGCTTTTGGCGAAGGGGTTGTCGGTCGGGGCCGTGCCATCTTCGCGCATCCGGTGGATTTTGCCGCAGTCGCTGTCCAGCGATTGTGGATTGGTCTCATGCTGGCCGCGTTCGCCTACGCTTACGAACAGGTAGCCAGACCGGTCAAATTCGAGCCGCGAACCGTAATGGTGGGTGGTGCGCGCCCACGGGGTCGCCACAAAAATATCGCGACCATCCACCAGCCGGTCGCCCTCCAAGCGGGCACGGTAGACAGCGGTTGTCGCATATTGGGCACCGGAGGAATCCCGAAACTTGGAATAACTGAGGTAGAGGAGGTTGTTTTCTGCAAATTTAGGGTGCACTTCAACGTCCAGTAACCCACCTTGTCCTTTTGCCAGAACGTCCGGTGCGCCCATCACCCGACGCGGTTGCCCGCCGGGCGAAAGCCGGTAGAATTGACCTTCCCGTTCTGTGAACAGCATGTCGCCGTTGGGTAGAAAAGCCATGCCCCATGGATTCTGTACGCCTCGCGCGATCGTATCGAGCCGCACCGTCATGGAAGCCGCTTTGAAAATATTGGACTTGGGTGTGTTGCTCTCTGCAAAATTGTAGCGGTCGCCGCGACCGGGTGAGGCGAGCACATAGTCGGCGAGCACCTCAATTTCCGATGGTTTCAATGCAGCACCGAACGCAGGCATCCCAACTTCCAGATTGCCCATGGCAATGGTTTTGACTACTTCCGGTCGGGTGTTGCCGTATTTCCAGGTTCGACTGACAAAGGCGGCTCCCTGTTCGCCGTGGCACGAAGCGCAGAGGGTAGCGTAATGGGTGGCGGCGTCCGTGTCGCCATGGGTTGCTCCGTTGTTTTTGGAGGTCTGGCAGGTGGCGAGCAGCGCCAACGCGAGGAAGGAGAGGAGGAGGTGTTTCATGGGGTAAAGGTCTTGGTATCTCTTTAGTTTTTACGCTTGTATGTTAAATTTTTGATGTAGAAAATCTCGTAAAACCTGACTTATGCTGTTTCCAAGAAAATGAATTTGAGGCAAAATTAGCGCATTACATTCCTTTTTTCAATCTAAAACGTTGTTCAATGTTGTTTGTGATTTTAAAAAATGAAGCATCAGAAACCTGACTTTTTCAAAAAAATACTTAAAATAATATCAGTTGTGTGTTTTTATCTTTACCCATGCAAATCTTCCAGTCTGATTTGCTCCCATCGCTAGCGCAAGGTCTACCGGCAATTGTCCTTGATCTAGTTTCGCACCAAATTTTTTTACAAATTTTTAGCCAATTTTTTACATGAAAAACAAATCTTTCAACCATTCAACCATTCAACCATTCAACCATTCAACCATTCAACTTTGTAGTTCTCTGGGTATTGCTGCTTTTATTGCCTATTTGTTCGATTAAAAGCCAGGATTGCGATGATCTGCCCCCATTTTTCTTCGAATACAATAATGAGAGTGTCAATACTCCACTGTCTCTCCAAGGGGGAACAACGGTTCGGATTAAGGGTACAGTTAATTTTAATGCTAATGTGACAATGGTCAATTGTACGATATTAATGGACCCCGGGGCTGTCCTTAATATCAATAATTCTACTTTTACGATGCAAGACGCAGACAACAATGCGGCTACTGCAAATGATGCAAGCGTTATATTCGCATGCAACCAAATGTGGCAATCCATTAACGTTAATCATGGAGCTGCAATAATTTGGCGAAACTCTCTTATTCAAGGTGGAAGGCAAGGTGTCGTTTTTGCGCCTAATTTCAACAACGCAATTACAGAGTTGACTGGGAATACTTTTCGTAATAATTCCGTCTCCATTACTGCGGGTTCTGTTAAAAACTTAACATTCTCCGCATTTAGAGGCAACGAATTTTATGCTGCTGGTGCTCTGCTTACACCACATACAGCGACGGAACCTGTCTATCATATATGGCTTTCAAAAGCAATTGGTTCTATTGGAACATCTGGCTCAACCAATATATTTAGGGATGCATCTACGGCAATCAGATCGATAGATTCGAAAATTACAGTCAATAACTGTTCTTTTCTAAGAAATCTTAGAACTGATTGGTTTGGTATTAACGCTGGTATCTGGGCGACAGGGTCCAGCGTGACCATGCAGAATTTTTTCACTGGTGGTTATAGTTGTCAATTCACCAACAATCGTAGAGGAGTTTACTCAGAACAGACTACGCAGCTAACTGTAAAAAATGCTTACTTCTCTACACAATGGGAGACAGATATAGAAGTAGTAACCTCTATAAATCCTTACAATTTAAATATATCAAATAACATTATAGATGTTTTGCCTTGGGTTAATTACAAAAATTCAATTTTTGTAGAACGAGCATGTATGCCTGATGGGGATGACTTACACACTCGCATTCAGAGCAATATCATTACAATGCAATCTCCTCCAGTTAACTATGGGCTTAATGGGAACGTACATCTAGTAGAGGTACGTGCCCAACTTGCTCCGACGGATAAGGCAGTAATAGCGAACAATCAAATTACCTGTACTTATGGAAATGGTAACTTAGGTAGCCCATTTGCGCGTACGATTGATGGTATCTGGGTGCAGGATGACGCAGATGGATATCAAATTTCAGGCAATATTATTGATTACGTGCATCCAACAGGCCTCCAGCCCAACCAACCTATTGGAAGTGTTGGAATTGGTCTAACCCTTGTAAAAGGGGTGAATAATATAGTTGGGCCCAATAATAATGTTACAACCAGTTCATTAGGGGCTAATCAGCCTTTTGGACGAGAGGCTTGGTTACATTGCGGCATTCACATTGACAATAGCCCAGGTGTTTATGTATGTAAAAACGAGACAGATCACCCACGCCATGGATATCACTATGCTGGGAACTGTGCGATGGGTGAATTTGGAAGGAATACCATTCGGAGTGCTCACTATGGCCTTCTCTTTTCCACAAATGGAGGAGCTTCCAATACTCAGTTCCAAACTAATCACGATTATAGAATGAATATGTGGCCTAGTGGTTCTACTTATTTTGAGAGAAGTGCTCTTTGGGCAATAGGACCCTTGGGCTTATACTGGAGGGTAGATGGATCATTCAATGCTGAGCATTTGCCGCCTAGTGGTTCTGGTACACTTATTTCACCGCCATCTTGGTTTGGTAATGTGTCGAATGCTGGCGAATCTGGTACTCGCATTTGTGATGCTGTCCTACCTCCGACGAATGGCGGTGACGAACCACCAGCAGGAGATATGGCTGTTAAGTTTGTAAATGGTGAATATGTGTTCTCTGATACCCCATCTGCTTGGGATTTTGAACGTAGTTTACTTAAACAGATGATTCGTTTCTCTACAAGTTTTAGTGGCAATTTGGTCGCCTCTCAATATTATTCAGGCAAAGTGAACTCTGCAATTTGGCAATTTGCGAAAGCGGAGCGAATGCTGCATGATGCAGCAGAAGTATCCTCCTCCTCGCAACAGACACTTGACCAATTATATACGACTTCAACCATTTTGGTTGATAGCATGAGCCTGATTGAAGAATGGGAAGCCCAAGATCTTCTTACCAATAATGCTTTCTGGCAAAGCATGAAGAGCAATTTATTGTACCAAATAAATGAAAAACAAGTTCAGATAGCCAGTTTACTAAGTTCAATTCGTTCTCAGCGATTGGCAGATATGGAAACTGCTTACACCTATATCAGTAACCTGCCTACTACTAATTCACTTGAATCTAATTACAAGACTCTCTTACTGCTGCTTGCAAAACAACACACGGAAGAAGAATGGTCGCAAGCAGATAGCATCGCACTTCGCGCCATTGCTTACTCTTGTATGTGGACAGGCGGTGAAGCGGTCACCATGGCACGCGGCATGTTGCCGAGATCCGAAGCATACTCTTTTGTAAAGGAAGGGGAGGATCCTTATTGCCAAATACAACATAAAAGCAATACGAGTGCTCCTACACCGGTTCTATTTGAAGTGAACCCCAACCCAGCTAGTGATCAATTTTTAGTGACATTCAAACAAGACTTTTCTGGTAAAATTGAACTTGTTGATATGGCTGGCATCGTGGTGCAATCTATACATGTAGAAAAAACCGTTCAACAAAGTTTGAATGTACAGAAAATAGCGAATGGTGCTTACTTGCTGCGTGTAAAAAATGATAACGGTTATGGGCAAATTGTGAAAATCGTAATAGTGAATTGAATAGAAACTTAATGCGCTAAGCGAAGCCAGTGCGATTAGTAACGCACTGGTTTCGCTATTTTTCACATTTAAAAACCTTGCTCTGCTATCATGTTGAGAAACAATATTTATTTGATTTTTCTGCTTCTACCCACTTTTTTATTTAGTCAATCGAAGCACGATTATACATGGATACTGGGTTATCCTACGGGAAACACTAGCCAGCCTAATAATGAAAAATTCGGAGGTATGTTCCTTCGGTTCTCTGAAGACTCCTCATGGGTAGAGCAGTTTGATATATTTGCCGGACCCGCCAGCGCAGTTGTAAACGATGAAGAGGGTGATTTTCAATTCTACACGACTGGCTGTGCAATATTTAATAAACAGATGGAAGTCATGGAAAATGGAGATGAAATTAATTTAGGTGGAGTATATTATTATAATTACTGTGTTAAATACAAGGAGTATCCAATAGTCAGAAGTGGTACTTTAGCATTAGCCGTACCTGATACAAAAGATAAATACATACTATTTCACCTTCGAGCTGAACTAACTTCAGATACAACTGAAGAATTCGACCGTTTTTTTTACACAGAAGTTGACCTGTCTTATAACAACGGCTTGGGAAAAGTAACTGCCAAAAACCAAATTCTGGTGCAGGATAGCCTACACGATGCTGTTGCCGCTGTACGACATGGAAATGGCCGGGATTGGTGGATCATAATACCCCGTGGGGTCGGCCGTGAGTTTTGGGAGATATTACTTACGCCGGAAGGGCTTGAATCACCTATTCTAAGGACTTATCCCGCTTCACCGTTTACCATCAAAATACCCCGCCTGGACATGCCTCCAGGGCATTATTTTGTTCCCAACGAATACGCTTGGGAATCCTGGGGAGCGCAGGCTATGTTCTCGCCAGACGGGACAAAGTATTGTAGAGGACTTAAGGGAAGCGAATTTGAGATTTATGATTTCAACCGTTGTACCGGTGATATGACTTTGTTGCGTAGGGTGCCTATGATGCCCAATCCCTGGCCGGATCCTACTTATCCGGATTATCCAATAGGCGCTTGTGGTCTGGTTTTTTCCCCTGATAGTCGCTATTTATATTTGAACAATGTACTGGCAGTATACCAACTGGATGTAAGTCCTGAACAAATTCAAACAGCAGAACCGTTACTGATAGAATTATGGGATAGAACTACTGAAGAACCTCCATCCCCTTTTGAGACGAATTTTTTTCAGATGCGGAATGCGCCTGATGGAAAAATATACATAGGGAGTACAAGCACTACTAAATCTCTTCACGTTATTGAAGAGCCGAATAAAGCAGGAAAGGCGTGCAATTTTAAACAACATGGCCTTAAGTTACCTCGATGGCATTTCTGGGTCATTAATTACTTTCCCAATTTTCGTCTTTATGATTTATCCGGCAGCCCCTGCGATACGTTGGGTATCAATGGATCTGTGGATACCGGAGAGCCGCCAGAACAAGAAGATACGGAGTTGCATCTATGGCCAGTGCCTGTATCAGATGTATTGAACGTGAATTTTGGTAATGCTGATCCAGGCCGATGGCGGATCACAGATCTAAGCGGTAGGGAATTGCTTCAAGGTGCACAAGCAAAAGGAATAAGCTCAATGAATATTTCTACATCAATGCTATTAACAGGCACCTATGTTTTTTCTTATCAGACAGATAATAGTAGTGTTAGCAGTCGTTTGTTCGTTGTGATGAGGCAGTAATTTAGGCTGTGTTTGAAAAATCAGGTACTAAAAAATTGCTTCGACGGTATAGTGTCGGCGTGACTGCCAGTCACGCCGACACTATCGTAGATGTTCAAATTCGCAGCCTTATTCCCCCATACCATCCCAACCCCGCCCCCGGCTCATAATACCTTCGCCCCACCGCATTCAGCCGCACATTGGAAAAGTAACGGCTACCACCCACATTGTTCAACCCGGCAAACGGCTCCACCTGCATATTGGAAAACGTAAACAGCCAGCCGCCACGCAGATTCAGCAGGGTATAGGGGGCAATGCGCTCCGTATTGGCATCATCGGCGAAAAAGCGACCTGAATGCACAATTTGTGCCGCGACATAACTACCCCTGCGGTGTTGCCAGCGTGGTTCAATAAATGCTGTGAAATTAGGCAAACCCGGCAGTGATTTTTCTTTAAAATCGGAGGCTCCAACCTGGTAGTCCTCGTAGCGAAAAATAGTAGCGGTACAATTGGCCGTCATGGTAAAAGCGGCGACCGGTCGCCAGGTCGCGGCTGCTTCCAATCCACGGCGCAGCGAGCGGCCTGCGTTGCGATAAAAGGTGCGCCCGGGTAAGGAATCCAGTTCGAAAGGTACAAATTCACTTCGCGCCTGGGTACGAAACAGCGCGACTTCAAAGCGCAATTTTCTGAAGATCAATCCTTTCAGACCGACTTCAGCGCTGAGCGCGCGCTGCTGGCTCAAATCTGGATTGAAACCGCCGCGTCCGCTGGGATTGGCGGACAATTCGGTCAGCGCAGGGGTTTCAAAACTGGTGGCAATGTTCCCATACACCGCGATGTTGGGTGAAATCAACCAATTCAAGCCGAGGATGGGACTCAAATTGCGCAGTGTTCGTGTATCCGAATCATCACCGTCGCTGGTAAAATAGTCAGCGGCGCGGAGTTGCACTGCATCAAAACGGAGGTTGGCTGTCAGGCTGATCTTTTCCCGAAGAGAGAGTTGATTCAGCCAAAATGCGCCTGCGTTGCGGAAGGTTTCGCGCTGGTCGAAGACAAGTGCCCTGCGGGCGCCGTCCTCGTTGTTGTAGCGCTGGCGGTCGTCGCGCTGGGCATCCAGATCGAAGCCAAGTTGGGTTTGCCAGGTCAGCGAACCCAAGGAGTGCTCGTGTGTCCAGTTGGCACCGCCGCCTGCATAGCCACGTTGCAGGGCCACGATGCCGCTCATCGCAGTAGGCAGTTTGTTCTCAAAGTCGCGCAGGGTATGAAACACGCGGATCTTCAAGCGGCTTTTTTCCGAAAACCGGTGATCGAACACCACACCTGCGCGACCCTGCCAGAGTCGTTCGCCAGCCTGATAGCGCAGATTGAGGTCGCGGGCGGAGCGGCGGACCATGTCGGCTTGCAGGAGCGTGAGCGCACCCGCATCGTCGGCTTGGGGGCTGTTGGCGTAATTGACAATCAGGGTAGCCGTCGTACGATCGCCGAAGGTGTAGCGGTATTTTCCGTAAAAGAGGGCCGCCCGCATCCCGCTATGGTCGCGATAGCCGTCAGTTTGAGTCCAGGCGGCATGGCTGAGGTGCTGGAAGCGTCCGCGCTGGCCTCCAAATTTAGACTGGTATTGCTGAAAACCGAACGATCCGGCCGACATCCGTAATGCTGCATAAGGCCGTCCGGCGGGGTCTTCGGTGTAAAAAGCGACCACGCCGCCAGAGGCATTGCCGTACAATCCGGCGGCGGGGCCGCGCACCACTTCCACGCGCTCCACAAGCCCCAGGGCCAGGTTGTCCACTTGCCCCTGACCATCGGGTGTACTTTCCGGCAGGTCGTCCACCATCAGCCGCAGACCCCGAATCCCAAACGCCGACCGTGCTCCGAAGCCCCGGATGGAAATGCGCAGGTCTTGTGCAAAGTTGTCGGCGTTGAGGCTGAACACGCCCGGTACGGCAGGCAAAAACTCTTGCGGACTGAGCATCTGCCGGCCATTTTGTGTGGCGGGCAGCGATAGCGTACTGAGGCTGTACGGCGCGGTCAATTCGTTGGTTTTCAGGCGGGTGGAAATAACAGTAGCCGGTGCGAGCAAGGTGGCGGGGTCTTGCGCGGACAAGGTATCGGGAAGGTTTTGGGCGAGGATGCCTGTAATAGCGGGGACGGAAAGCAGGGGGAGCAGGAAACGACGGAGTGCTGTCATGGCGTGGTTGTTCTTGAGGCCGAATGTGCCCAGCACAAATATCTCGCAAAAGGCTCAAAGTTTCTCGCAAAGGGAGTGTTTCTCGGTAAGGAACGCGGCACCAATAACTTAGTCATTTTAGGTCAACCATTTTTTCATCAGACAACACTATTTTTCTGCGAATAGTGGGGCTATTTAAAGAAAAATAGGGGCCGTATGATGGAACAAAGGGTGGCATCAAATGACTAAGTTATTGGTGCCGCGTTCCTAACTATCCAGCCGCCCCTAAATACGTATGATTTCGGACCTCGGAGAGGTCAAAGGTTTGTAGAAATGCATCGGGTTGACATTAATTCCCGACCTCGGAGAGGTCGAACGTTTGTTTCAACGCTATTTTCTGCAAACCTTCTACCTCTCCGAGGTCAGGAAAACATTGAAATGCTACATTTCTACAAACCTCTGACCTCTCCGAGTAGGCTGTCCAAAGGGCGAAAATTTATCTTGCACATTTCAATTGAAAAACGATTCACGAAATTGTATTAATTGGTTGAATATCAGTAATTTGTA
>Ga0335394_10002339_pt1 | contig 21316 bp, 17 predicted proteins | sample MAT03_FD_205741 | JGI IMG/M metagenome (GOLD analysis project Ga0335394, IMG submission 205741) | Freshwater microbial communities from Lake Fryxell liftoff mats and glacier meltwater in Antarctica - MAT-03 (spades assembly) (version 2) ...
CGGGCGCGAGGATCTTCGCGATGCCGAAGTCGAGGATCTTCACGAAGTCGTAGCTGCGCTCGCGCTCGGTGACGTAGCCGTTCGACGCCGCGCCCGTCGCCATGCGCACGATGTCGCGCCGACCCGGTCGCTCGAGCAGCATGACGTTGTCGGGCTTGAGGTCGCGGTGGATCACGCCGAGCTGGTGCGCCGCCTCGAGCGCGTACGACATCTGGTTGACGATGTTGAGCCCGCGGTGCAGCTCGAGCGCGCCCTCGCGCTCGATGAGATCCTCGAGGCTCTTGCCCTCGAGGTACTCCATGACGAAGTACACCAGCCCGTCGGGCAGCACGCCGAAGTCGGTGACGTCGACGATGTTCGGGTGGTTGATCGACGACGCCGCCCGCGCCTCGCGCAAGAAGCGGTTGACCGCGTCCTGGAACCGCGCGAACTGCGGATGCAGGATCTTCACCGCCACCAGCTTCTTGATGTAGACGTGCTCGCCGCTGTAGACGGTGCCCATCCCGCCGCGGCCGAGGATCTTGTCGAGCCGGTAGTTGCCGACCGCGCTGCCCAGCCGAGCGAGATCCTGCTCCTCGACCAGCATGGACGAGTCGTTCAAGCAGAACCGCTCCCCGGTGGGGAAGCGCGTATGGCAGCGCGGACAGACGCGCACGGGGCGGATTGCCTCCTACGTCAGAGTCGGTAGCGGGCGAAAAAGAGCAGGAAGCGATCGTCGTAGAACTTGTCGGGCATGCCATCGCCGTCGAGGTCGGTGCCCTCCGGCAGCTTGAGGTTGCCGAAGCGAAATTCCATGCCGGCGTCGATGCGGTTGGTGGGCGACAGCTGCACCGCCGCGCTGGCCGGCACGACGACGTTGGCGGCGCGGAAGTCGAAGTCGGGGATGATCAGGCTCGCCTTCAGGATGAGCGCGACGATGGGCGCCGGCTGCACCACGATGCCGACGTTGGGCGTCGCGTCGGGCTTGCCGTCGAAGTCGATGGAGAACAGCGTCTCGAACGCGGTGACCGCGACCTGCTCCTTGGGCGCGTAGCGGAACGGGATGCCGATCGGCAGGTAGACCTTGGGGTCGGCCCCGCCACCGCCCAAGACCGACAGTCCGGCGCGGAAGTCGACGAGATCGTAGACGATCGAGCCTTCGAACGCGGCGTTGACATTCCAGATGGCGGGACCGTCCTTGCCGCCAGCCTTGATGATCGAGAATCCAGCGCGGAGCTCGACGTTGTCCTTGAGGCCGTAGCGGCCGTCGGCGGCCACGCCCCCCGACTCGAACGCCTTCGCGTTGCTGATGTCGAAGCCGAGGCCGAGCTTCAGCTCGGTGATGCCCTCGGTCAGCGTCAGCGGGCGCTGGATCTCACCTTGGGGGTAGGTCTTGATCGTGAACAGACCGCCGGCAGTCACGGCAGGCTGGTCTTCGTCGACCTCCTCCTCGTCGCCGGCGGAGCTGTCGTCGTCATCGCCGCTATCGTCGTCGGCGCTGTCGTCGCCGTCGTCGTCGTCGTCGGCCCACGCGACGTTGGGACCCAGTGCCTTGCACAGGGACCCCAACACGGGGAACAGACCGGCAGAGACTCCGGCGATGAGGACCAGCGCAAGGCGCAGGTGACGCGTGCGATCGAGCATTTTCCCTTCCTCCGTCGCGAGGTTAGTCCCCGGCGCCCGCGCTTCGCAAGCGGCGGCGCAGGCTTCCTCTCGACGCACGGCCCGAAACGACGACGGCGCCGCTCGTGAGAGCAGCGCCGACTCGACTCGAGCTGAGGGAGTGATCACGCCGAGCCGCAGGCGCTCGGCCAGCGGCTCACTTCTTCTTCGCCATCTTCTTGGCGGGCGCGGCCTTCTTGGCGGGCGCAGCCTTCTTGGCGGGCGCGGCCTTCTTGGCGGGCGCGGCCTTCTTGGCGGGCGCGGCCTTCTTGGCGGGCGCGGCCTTCTTGGCGGGCGCGGCCTTCTTGGCGGGCGCGGCCTTCTTGGCGGGCGCGGCCTTCTTGGGGGCAGCGGCGCTCTTCTTGCGCTTGCTGCCACCGACCTGGCGCTCCTTGCGGGCGATGTCACCATCGCCGTCGACGAAGTACAGGTACTTGCCGTAGTCCATCGTGATGCCGGCCTGGACCAGGCGGCTCGCCTTGCCCTTGGGCGCGCCCGGCTTCTTGCGCGGCACGGCCCAGATGTCGCCGTCCTTGACGTAGTACATCAGGTCGTTCTCACGCTTGATGCCAGCCTTGTGAACCTTCTCTGCAGCAGCCATTGTCAGTCCCTCCCGATAGGGTGGTAATTGGTAGTCCCTCGCCGGATGCGGCTCTGAGGGATTGCGCGGGACGCTACGGAGGGGGTCTGACATCGAATCCTCGACGAGGGCTCGACGGAGCCGTCTGCGGTCCTCGTCGAGCCCGCGGATCGCGGAAATTCCTCGTCGGTAACACCCGGTTTTCTCGACGAGAAATCGCCCGGAGCTGAACGGGCGCGCAGTCCTCGTCGACGAATCGAAAATCTTCGTCGAGAAAACGTCACAGATGCCGGGCTTGCGGCCCTACCCAGGGCGATGGCGAACCAAAAATACCAGGGCGAGCCGATCAAGGTCGCGACCGGCAGCACCGTCACGATCGAGCTGCCCCCCGAGGTGCTGCGGGTGCGGATGCAGGGGCTCCTCTTCGAACGGGACAAGGCCTTCGTCCTCCCCGGGGCGATGCGCGGCCTGCGGGGCGTGGTGGGGCTCTACCAGGGCCACCCGGCCATGGCGGCGGTGGTCACCGGACACGCCGATCGGGTCGGCGGCGACGAGTACAACCGGGCGCTGTCCCAGGAGCGGGCCGAGGCCATCGCGGCCTACCTGCGCGACGACGCCGAGGCCTGGATGGCCTGGTACCGGGGCAAGCCGGCGTCGCAGCCGTGGGGCCTGCGCGAGGACCAGCACATGCTCTCGGCGGTGCCTGACGAGACCGGCACGCCGTTTTACCAGGGCCCGGTCCACGGCTGGCCCGACGAGCCGACCCGCGATGCGGTGCGACGATTCCAGGCGTCGCGCGGCTTGGCTGTCGATGGCACCCCGGGTCCCGGCACCCGGCGCGCGCTGGTCGAGGCGTACATGGAGCTCGACGGGACCACCCTGCCGGCCGAGGCGACCGTCGCGCTGCTCGGCTGCGGTGAGCACCACAACGCGGTGCCCACCGATGACGGTGTCGACGAGCCGCGCAACCGCCGCGTCGAGATCTTCCTGTTCGACCCCGCCCAGGTCGACCCGCCAGTCCCGGGACGCTGCCCGGGCGCCGGCTGCCCCTACGAGGCCTGGCTCAAGCGGGTCTCGGCGACGATCGATTTCGACCAGGACCTGTGCGAGGTGCTGGCCCAGGTCACGGCCCGGCAGGAGGACGGCAGCCAGCTGCCGCTGGCCGGCGCCGACGTCCACCTCCGTCGCGAAGGCTTCGCCACCCGGTCGATGGTCAGCGACGACCGCGGCCTGGCCTGGTTCCAGGAGGTCGTGGCGGGCCGCTACACCATCGTGGGCGAGAAGCAGCACTACACCACCGCCACCTCCGAGATCGAGGCGCGGTCGGGCGGCCTGGCGCCGTCCGAGGCCGCGGTCCAGCGGTCGAGCTTCGTCGGCGAGCCCGCCGTCGCCCCAGGGACCGGTGGGACCCCGCCGGTCCAGCTCCAGCTCAAAAAGGACGTGTTCCGGGTCCGCTGGGTCGACGAGCCTGCCCTCAAGGAGCCAGCCCGGGAGAAGGCCTTCGCATGGAAGACCGACGTCATCCACTACCGGCGCAGCGACGGGGTTCGCAAGGACCTCGGCGAGGCCGACCACGACGCCGACGGCGTCTACCAGGTGCCGGCCCAGGGCTCAGCCAAGCTGATCGTCGAAGCGGTCGAGCGCACCGGCCCCCACGCGACCCCGGTCCGCTACCGGATGCGCGACGGCAAGGACCTCGAGGTGCTGCCCGACACCACCGTCGACCTCAAGCTCTCGACCCGAGTCCGGCTCTCGGTCTGGGTGTTCTACCCGCCCTTCATGAAGGGCCTGATCAAGCAGGACGACGCCAGCCTCGACGAGGGGCTCCTCGACAAGTTCGCGGCGTCCCGCATCGACGACCTCTCGCTGGTGTCGACGATCGGCTGGGACGAGAGCGGCTGGGACGTCGCGGTCAAGCAGGACAAGGTCGCGGACTTCGCGCCCCGGGTGACCTGGCGCGACTTCGCACCCGGTGGCGTGACGGGCCGTGCCGCCAAGTACCTCAAGCGCCTGGTCGACGCCCTCCATGCCCGGGGCCGGCAGGTCCAGGCTGGCTGGGCCAGCGTCGACAAAGGCACGTCCAGCGGCACGTACAACCGCAAGTGGACGTCCTTCCTCAAGCAGGCCTCGGCGGCGCAGATCGACGCGCTGGCGGCCGACGCGGTCGACTTCTTCTACCGCCAAGGCATCGAGGTCGACGGCATCGGCTACGACTTCGAGGTCAACTCGCTCGGCGCCGACCAGGCGGTCAACCTGGCCCGGCTCTACGAACGCACCGCCGCGGCGATCCGGGGCCGGAGGTTGGACGGCTTCGTGACCTACGCCAACGCGCCGTTCGCCACCGATGGCAAGGGTCAGCTCGGCTTCATGAACGTCCAGCCGTACCGGCTGGCGCGCGACGTGCCCAACCTGTTCCCGCGGCCGATGTGCTTCGACGAGCACACCGCGTCCCCGGCGACCATCCGCACCTCGGTTGCGTGCGTGCTGCGCAAGGCTACGGACAACGACGGTGGCGGGCTGCACCCGTCGCAGATCCAGTTCGGCCTGTTCGCTCGCGAGCTCGAAAAGAGCAACCAGTTCACCGCGCTTCTCGACGACAGCTTCCGACCCAACCGGATCGGCGTGATCCTGTATCAGTTCCCCCAGCCGATCATCAAAGACCAGATCCACAACATCGTCGACAACGCCCCGATCGAGAAGTTCTTCACCGACGCGGCGGCCTGGGATGCGCTGCTCAACCCGGGGGAGGCCGGGCCCGACACCGACGGCCAGCCGTTGCAGGTGCCGCGCAAGCTCTAAGGTCGCTTGACCCGCGCGACCGCCTTGCCGCAGACCAGGATCTGGCTCTCGCTGCCGGGGCCGAGCGGGCCGCCGCCGAAGTCGCCGAAGCGATCGATCATGCGGAGGCCGGCGTGGGCCACCAGCGCCTCGAGCTCGGCCGGGAAGAACTTCCGCTGCGACAGGATCACCACCTCCTCGTCGCCACCGGCGACCGGCTGGTAGTAGATGCGGATGATCGCGATCTGGCTGACCGGGTCGTAGTCGTGATTGGTCGTGTAGAGCGTCTGGGCGCCCGTGGTGGGGTGGGTGAAGCGAGTGCGCGACCAGCGCCGGCCCGGGTCGCGGGCCAGCCAGCTCGGGTCTGGCAGCTGCACGTCGAAGGCGAAGCGGCCGTCGGGCGCCAGGTGCTTGCCGACCGCGCGCAGGCAGACGTCGACCTCGACCCGCGTGTAGAGGTGCTCGAGCACGTTGAACGCCGCGATCACCAGCCCGAAGCGGCGACCCAGCGCGAAGTCACGGAGGTCGCCTTGCACCGGCGTGATCCGGGCGGCGACCGACCGGGGCAGGCGGGCCCGCCGGGCCTCGAGGCCGGCCAGCATTGCCGGCTCGCCGTCGAGGGCGACCACGTCGTGGCCGGCCCGGGCCAGGGCCGCCGTGACCCGTCCGGTGCCGCAGCCGAGCTCCAAGATGCGCCCGGGGCCACCCAGCACGCGCTCGGCCAGCTCGACGTAGAACGCCACGTCATCGCGGCGCCGCCGGTACTCGTAGTCGTAGAGCGTGGCGTCGCGGTAGTGCTCGTGGGCGCCCAGCGACACCGCCAGCGCTCGGTCTACCTTGCGCGGCGCTTTGCCAGCGCGACGGGTCACGAGGCGGGTGCGGCCACGCCCGGGCCGTCGTCAGGCCGCCGGCGCCGACCACCACGCCGCCGTCGGCGTCGCTTCTTGCCGGCCTCGCCGTCGCCGTCGCCGTCGCCGTCCCCGTCGAGCTCATCGCCGTCGAGCTCATCGCCGTCGTCGCTGGCCAGGATCGGCACCTCGCCGCCCCGGGCCGCGGTGAGCAACGCGTCGAGCTGGATGGCGTCCTCGAGCGACTCGCGCCCGCCGCCGGCGGCGTCGAGCGGCTGGTTCTTGGCGCGCGCGGTGGCCACCCGGCGCAGGCCAAACAGCGCGTAGCGGATGCGCTCGGCGTCGCGGCGGGCGACGTTGAGCTGGTCGATCAGCGGCTGCGACAGCTCGATGACGGCCTGGTGGGCCTCACCGGGCCGCAGGTTGGGCGCGGTGACGGTGTCGGCGACGAACGGGGCGATCAACGCCGCGATCATGAGCGCGTTGGCCGGTTCGGCGCCGCGCTTCACCAAGGCGTCGAGGTGGTCGAGCATCGACCAGGCCAGGGCGCGGCGGCGCTGCAGCTCGGCGGCGTCGGCCAAGAAGCTCACCTGCAGTGGCGGGCGGCGGGCCTTGGCAGGGGCGTCGTCGCGCCAGACCCGGTGCCAGGCCTGCTCGTCGGCGTCGAGCTGCTCGTCGTCGAGGTGCTCGGGCTCGTCGTCGTCGCTGGGGCCGTCGTAGAGCGAGGCCAGAAACGGCGACAGGATATCGAGCGTGCCGGTCTCGATGGTCAGCTCGATCGAGCGCCGGGCCGCGGCGCCGCGCATGAGGCGGTAGACCTCCTCGACGACGCGGGGCGGCGCGCTCTTGCGGATCTCGGCGCGCTGGCGGAGCAGGGCGGCGTAGGTCGCGGGCTCGATGGTCAGCTTGCAGCGCGCCGCGAACTTGATCGCGCGCAGGATGCGGATCGGGTCCTCGCGGAAGCGGACGTCGGGGTCACCGATCGTCCGCACCATCCGGGCGTCGAGGTCGGTGAGCCCGTCGACGTGGTCGATGACGTCGTCTTTCTCGACGTCGTAGAACAGCCCGTTGATCGTGAAGTCGCGGCGGCGAGCGTCCTCGGTCTCGCTGCCAAAGACATTGTCGCGGCGGATCAGCAGGTCGCCATCGTCGCCGTCGTCGTCCTCGCGCGGGTTGGCGCGAAAGGTCGAGGTCTCGATGATCTTGGTGCCGAAGAAGACGTGGGCGAGGCGGAAGCGACGGCCGATGATGCGGCAGTTGCGGAACAGCGCGCGCACCTCGTTGGGCGTGGCGCTGGTCGCGACGTCGAAGTCCTTGGGCTTGAGGCCGAGGAGGAGATCGCGCACGCAGCCGCCGACCAGGTAGGCGGCGAAGCCGGCCTTGGCGAGGCGTCGCACTACTCGCTCGGCATCCGCGTCGATCAGCGCGTGGTCAAGCGCGGGCATCAAAGGCCTGGGTAGCACAGCAGCGGATCAAGGGGCAAGGAAGCGGCCCGGCGACCGGCGGGTGCCCACCCCGAGCGCCGCCGGGATGGGAGCCGCCACGGCCGGCAAAAAAAAACCGCAGGGCTCCGAGTCATCACGGCCGGCAAAAAAAAACCGCAGCGACCGGGGGGACAGTCGGCTGCGGGAGCCAGCGAACGCCGAGGCGTGCGGCTGAGGCATTAATAGGGCGCTTCACGATCCCTGGCAACCGAAAATCCGCCGCGAGCGCAAAACGAAGTCTAAAAATGCAATGTGAGGCACCAATTGGTGTCCATGCGTCGATATCTGAGGCGTAATATCATACGGTTACTGACGTCGAGGGAATTCCATCCAGAGCGGAACGGACCGCCGGCGGGCGGCAGGTCACGGTAGCTCCAGCTTGAGCATGTCGGGCCACGGGTCGAAGAACGGTGTGGCGTCGGCCGCCAGGTGAAGCGCTCCGTCGCCGATGAGCGGGCTGTACCCGTTGGCGGTGACCATGACGGTATAGGTGCCGGGCGCTGGCACCGGCTGCTTGAGATAGACCTCGCCGTCGGTGCCCGAGCGGCCCCACGCGATGACCTGGTCGTCGAGGCGGTTGACGTCGAGCTGGCCGGCGGTGACACCGGCCCGCATCACCATCACCAGGGCTCCTGGCACCGGCCGCAGGTTGGCGGCTGCCACGACCTTCGTCGAGAGTCGGATGCCCTCGGCCTCGGCCTCGATGGCGGTCGGCTCGAGATCGGTCGAGGTGCGGCCCTCCCGCGGGGTCCAGCCGGCCCGCACGATCGCGAACAGCGGACCGGCGGCGGCGATGGGCCGGACCAGGCCGGTCTTGGTGGTCTGCACCGTCGTGCCGGTCGACGAGGTGGTCACCCGGATCGCGCTGGCGATGCCGATGAGCACGCCGTCGTCGTCGACGACCGGGCCGCCCGAGTTGCCGGAGCTGATGGTGGCGTCGGTCTTGACGTAGTGGTCGGCGGCGCCGACGTCGTCGCCGGTGAGGCCCTGCACCGCGCCCTGCACGACGGTGAGCCCGCCGCCGCCATTGTCGGGATATCCCAGCACCCAGAGGCGCTGGCCGGGCGCGAGCGGAGCTTCGAGACGGCGGGTGAGCGCGGGCCAGGCCGCCGACATGCCGGGCGCCCAGGGCCGACCGTCGAGGTCGGAGTCGCACTTCACCAGCGCGAGGTCGAGCTCGGGCGCCAGCTTCGACGCGGTCGGGTGGCCGGCGCAGATCAGCTCGGGCGGGCGGGCCCGCGACGCGTAGCGCGCGATCAGGAAGATCGGGTGTGGCCCGCGCTGCGGGTCGACCAGCAGGTGGTGCGCGGTGAGCACCGAGCCGTCCGCGCCCACGATGGTGCCCGAGCCGCCGCCGACCGCACGCAGCTGGCCATCGACGACGTCGGCGACCACGACCATGACGGTGCGGTTGAAGGCGGCGCGCACGGCGAGCGGCACCTGGGGCTGGAGGCGGCCCGAGTAGGTGTCGAGCGACGTGCCGGTCAGCGACGCGACGCGCAAGGTCGGCGTGATGATCTCGGCGAGGCCGGCGATGCGCTGGGGCGGGCCGTAGAGCGTCACGGCATACAGCCGCTCGCGGTCGACGGTGGCCAGCTCGATCGCGGCGCCGATGCGGGGCTGGTCGCCCTTGTTGGGCGCGAAGGCGTAACGGAACGAGGTGCGCAGCCAGCTGTGGCGGCCCAGCGTGATGACCCCGCTCGAGTCGGCGGCGTACAGCTCGCCCCAGCGGGTGCGGCGGTCGAGCTCGAGGCTGGTGATGACGTTGGCCCAGGGCGGGCGGTCCTCGATGCGGACCTCCATGCGGACGTCGGAGTCGGTCGAGGAGGTGTAGACGACGTGGTAGGGCAGCTCGCCGGCCGGGCGCGGGCGCAGCGTCGGGGTTTGCACCAGGCGCGGCGCGATGCGAGGCACCTCCTCGGGCGCGAGCCAGATCGCCGGGCGGGTGAAGGTCAGGCCGCGGGTCGAGAAGGTCTCGACGGTCGGCGACACCATGTTGCGGTGCGAGAAGCCGGCGATCGCGACCACCGCGACCGCGAGCGCGATGACGATGAAGTCGTGGCGATGGTAGGGCGAAGCCGGGCCCAAGGCGGAGGCGACCTGGCGCGTGACGTCGGCCATGGCGGGCCCGACTGCCTGAACGCCGTGCCAGACCTTCTCGGTAAAGGTCTCCTCGGCGGCTAGCGGCATCGAGTCCGAGGCGCCGGGATCGACCTCGAGCGGGCCATCAGCGGGGCCGGGATCGATCGCGGCGACGGTGACCGTCTCGGGCTGCTGGTCGTCGTGGTCGGTCACGGGGTCCCCACCTTGCGAAACGGAGAGCTCGGCAGGAGCCGCTGGACGAACAGCATGAGCAGGCCGAACACGCCGAGCGCGAGCAGCGCGGCGTACCCCAGGCTCTTCCATGGGTGGCTCACCAGGCCCTGGGTGGTGACCCAGTTGTCGACCAGGCTGAACTGCCCGTTGAGCACCGCCGCGAAGATGAGCCCGAGGAAGAGCAGCACGCCGCGCGACACCGGCCCGCGCCGCGTGAACTTGGCGCGCCCCAGCACGTAGCCGAGGAAGCCGGCGAACGACGCGTGGGCCAAGGTCATCACCACGCACTGCGCGGCGCCGGTCGACAGATAGATGGTGCCGCCCACGCCCTGCAGCCGGTGGAAGTTGACCCAGACCGCGAAGCCGGTGCCGACCGACATCATGTAGACGACGCCATCCATCGGCTCGTCGAACTCGCGCGACGTATAGATGGTGTAGCGGACCGCGGCGTACTTGCAGAGCTCCTGGGCCAGCCCGACCACCAAGGTGGCGTAGACGATGCGGTCGAGGGAGAACCCTCGCAGCCCGGGCTGACCGATCGCCACCGGCGGCGCCAGCTGCGCGATCAGAAAGTCGGACATCGGCGCGGCGACCAGGCCCCCGAGCAGGAACACCCCGGCGACAAAGTGCATGGGCTCGGGCTCGTGGCGGTCCTGCAGGTAGAAGAACCCGAGCCACAGGCTGGCCGGGATGCCGGCGACGATGATCGCGAGCACCGGCGACAGCTTGATCGGCCCCGACAGGCCGACCGCCTGCTCGATGACCCAGGCCAGGCCGACGAACACCAGCAGGCCGACCACGAGCGCGAGCTTCGAGCCCACGAGCAGCCGAGCGCGGCGCAACGACCAGCGCGGAAGGGGTGAGGCCACGCCTTATTGTAGACGGCAGGACCGGGCGCCGCGACTTTCGGCGGCCGGTGGTAGAGTCGCGACCTCGATGACCAAGAAGCCGCCCGTCGCGCGCGAGGCCGCACCTAGCCCCAAGCTGATCCCCTCGCAGCCCTCGGCCAATGGGGCCGACGAGACGCTCCTCACGCTGCCCGAGCTGGCCGCGTATCTGCACCTCGACGAGAAGACGGTCTACAAGCTGGTGACCACCGGCAAGCTGCCGTCGGTCGGTGGCGAGCGAAGCTGGCAGTTTCGCAAGCACGACGTCGACCTGTGGCTCGAGCGCGAGCTGCTCGGCGACGAGGAGAGCTTCACCGAGATCCCCGACGGCATGAAGTTGCCGCTCGAGGACCTGCTGCCTGACACCGCGATCATCATCGACCTCAAGGCCAAAAATCCGGTCTCCGTCATCGAGGAGCTGGCCGCGCGCGCCTACGGCAACGGCTGGCTCACCGACAAGCCGTGGTTCGTCGGTCACGTCGTCGAGCGCGAGTCGCTGTCGTCGACGGCGATGGAGGGCGGCGTCGCGTTCCTGCACACCCGCGCCAAGGACAAGGGCAAGATCGTGCGCCCGTTCCTGGTGTGCGGCCGGTCGTGGGAAGGCATCCAGTTCGGCGCGCCCGACGGCCGCAACACGTTCCTGTTCTTCTTGATGGGCCTCAAGTACGACAAGCTGCACTTGCCGATCCTCGGGCGCCTGGCCCGCGCGATGCGCAACCCGCAGACCATCGCCAAGCTGCGCGCGATGTCGTCGCCCGACAAGCTGCGCGCGCTCCTGCTGCGCGAGGACGAGCAGGCCCGCAATGGCGTGGTCCCGCCGCCGTCGCAGCCGTCGGACTTTGCGCCGCGCCTCGACCGGACGATGCGCCTGCGCGCGATCCGCCGCATCGGCGCGGTCCACAAGGCCGAGGCGATCGCCGCCGCGGCGCCGCCCAAGGTGAAAAAGCCGCGCGCGAAGAAGAAGGTCGTCGCGCCCAAGCCGTGAACCAGTCCTGACTCAGGAGCTACCGATGGACGCCAGCCAGCAGCAAGCCCGTCTCAAGATCCTCGGCAACGCGTTGCCGTCCGATCTCGGTTCCGCCGCCCCCGCGCTCCAGCAGCGCCACGACGGCGAGGCCATCACGCCCGAGCATGAGTCCGAGGCGGTCCGCCTCCACACCATGCTCGAGGTCGCGTTCCTCGCCGCCGCCGCCGATGGCGAGTTCTCCGAGGACGAGATCCGCAATCTGTCGGCCAACTTGCAGTCGTGGCTGCAGACCGACCTCGACGGCGAGTTCCTGGCCGACGTCTTTGGTGATCTCGGCGAACAGCTCGCGGCCGAGGGCTTCGCCGCCCGCCTCGCCGCCGCCGCCGCGCTGCTCGACACCGAGTCGCGCCGGGTCGCCTACAAGCTCGCCTGCGTCACGGTCTTGTGCGACCTCGAGGTGCGGGACGAGGAGCTCGACGTCCTGGGCCGCATCGCCACCGCCTTCGACATTCCGGAGGCCGAAGGCCAGGCCACCTTCGACGAGCTCGACGCCACCGTGACGGCGCTCGCGCAAGCCTGACGGGCGCTGCTAGAGTAGCGCCGTGGCGCAGCCGATCCAGCACACGGTGTTCACCTACGCCGAGTATCTCGCGCGCGAGCACGAGACCGACCTCAAGCACGAGTGGCTCGAGGGCCAGGTCTTTGCGATGGCGGGCGGGACGCCGGAGCACGCGCGGCTGATCGCGGAAGTCTCATATGCGGTGCGAGGCGCGCTGGATCCGAAGCGCTGCCGTGTCTTCGCCGCCGAGCTGAAGATCCGCGTGCAGGCCAGTGGCCTCGCGACCTACCCCGACGTCGCGGTCGTGTGCGGGCCGCTCGAGCTCGACCCGGTCGACCCCAACGCGGTCGTCAACCCGACGGTGCTCGTCGAGGTGCTGTCGCGCAGCACCGAAGCGTACGACCGCGGCGAGAAGTGGTCGCACTACCGGCGCATCCCGTCGTTGCAGGCGTACCTGCTCGTCGATCAGCTTCGGCCACGGGTCGAGATGTTCGAGCGCGTCGGCGACGGCTTCATGCACCGCATGGCCGAGGCGGGGCAGGTGCTCGTGGTCCCGACGGTCGGCGCGCTCGAGATCGACGGGCTCTACCCGCCCGACGTCACGAGGTAGCGGCTGACGGCGTGGCCGTGGTCGCGTCGACGGCCGGGGCCACAGGGGCGGCGGCGGCGCGACGGGCCCGCTTGGCGCGGTCGGCGATCTCGCGGGCCGTGCCGACGTAAGGCACGCGGGTGCCCATCAGGTTGTCGAACCACGGCTTGGTGACGCACCAGTTCTGGTGCTGATCGGGACCCATGTGGTGGTCGTAGTGCCAGGGCACGTGCTCGCGGGCCCACTCGGGATCGAGGTGCGACTTGCGGTGGACGCGATGGTAGTTGACCAGCGACCACCACATCGTCCCGACGAAGAATGGCGCGACCGGAAACAACGGGGCGTACAAGAGGCCGGCAGCGACCAGGCCCAACACCTCCTTGCCCTGGGCGTGCCAGCCGTAGATGCTGCGATGGTAGCCGTCGTCGGCGCCGTCCTGCTGGCGCACCGCGCGATGGTGCTCGTAGAAGTGGTAGCTGAACGGCGCGCCCTTCTTGAGGCCGAGGCCGTGCAGCAGGTATTTGTGCGTGAGCCACTCGGACGCGTTGGCCCACAACAGGGCGATGGGAATGCCAATCATCGACGGTTATCCTCCCGTTTGAAATACTGACCAACTAGTCATACTATCGAACCATGACCCCGTCCAGCACGAAACGTCCGGTGCGCCGCGCGCTCGCCATCGGCTCGCCGAAAGTGCCGCGTCGTGCCGTGCCCAAGCAGCGGCCCGGGCAGCCCGGCGGTCCGCGCGACGAGGCCCGCCGCGAGCGGGTACGCGCCCTGTGCGGCGCCGCGGTCAAGCTCTTCGTCGAGCGCGGCATCGACGCGGTCCGCGTCGACGACATCACCTCGGCGGCCGAGGTCGCGAAGGGCGCGTTCTACTACTACTTCCGCGACGTCGAGGACCTGACCGCGGCGGTGTTCGCGCCGGTCGCCGAGGCCACCGAGGCCGCGTTCACGCGCTGTCGCGACGAGCTGGTCGAGCGCGCCGAGCTGGCCGGGGTCTACCAGCGGCTGGCCGCCGATCTGGCCTCGGTGGCGGTGGCCCACCTCGACGTGGTGCGGCTCTATCTCCAGGAGCGCTGCGGTCCCGATCGCGGGGCTCGCAAGCCGATCCGCGCCTGGACCCGGCGGCTCGAGGCCGGCACCCTGTTCCTCGTCGAGGAAGCCCGCCGTCACCACGCCATGCGCGAGGAGCTGCCGCCCGGCATCGTCACCCACGCCGTCCTCGGTGCCGCTGAGGCCGTGCTCGGCGCCGCCCTCGCCGGCGGCGAGCTCGGCGACCCCGCCCAGATCGCCCGCCACCTGATCTCCCTCGTCCTCGAGGGCACCCGCCGCCGCTAGTCCCCCGCCCGGAACCCGGACGTCCGGACACTCCCCGTACTGTCCGGAACCCGGACGTCCACCCCGGGGTCCGAACTCCAGACGTCCGCGGCGCGGTCCGGAATCCGGACGTCGTGGCGGGGAGGCTCGGCGGGGACCTGGCCCCGGGTGCCCAGCACTGCGAAGCAGGTGCTGGGCCGGTTAGACACGAGGGGAGGGTCGGCGACGACCCTCCCTGTAATTCAGTTCGCGCCGGGCTTCTTGACGAGGAGCGCCTTGAACTCGTGGGGGACCAGGCCCATGAGGCGATCTTCGATGCGGTCCCAGCGCAGCTCGCCGACCTGATCGAGGTCGAGCTTGTCGCCGACGCGCGCGGCGAGGACGTCGCGGGTGTAGCCGACCTTGGCGAGCTCGACGCCGGCCGCCGCGGCCATGGCGCGCAGCGCGCGGAAGTGACTGCGCGTGGTGGCGAGACCTTGCAGCGTGCGCTCGAGATCGATGAGGTCCATGACGAAGTCGATGCGGGCCTCGAGGCCGAGGGTCTTGGCCGCCTGCGCGAGGTGGCCGAAGTGGGTCGACAGCTCGGGGTGGTCGAGGTGGAGCGACAGGGTCGGCCACTTGGCGCGATCGCCGAACTCGGTCACGACCGCGGTGCCGTCGGGCGCGAGCCAGCGCGCGATGCGGACCATGAGCTCGAGGGCGCCGGTCATCAGGTAGAACGGCTCGGGCGCGTCGTCGAGGATGACGCCGAGCTGCGTGACCAGCTCGCCGGCCCGACCCAGCGCCGCCAGCTTGTCGGCGTCGGGCTCGCCGCCGTCGAGCTCCATGCCGACGTCGAGGCGCGACAGCTGGAGCGCCGGCAGATCGCCGACCATCTCGTTGGACAAGATCAAGTCGAAGCCGTCGGCGGGATGCTCGGCGGTGAGCGCATCACCGACGACGATCGTGATGGGCAGGCCGGCGACCCGGGCGCGCTGAGCCTCGGCGAGGCGTGGCGAGATCTCCTGGATCGTATAGGTCACGTCGAGGCCGCGGGCGACCAGCGCCTGGTACGCCGCGCGCGCGACGTAGCCGAGGCCGCCGCCGATCTCGAGGACGCGGATCCGACCCGACGCGGGCAGCCGGCCGTCCTTGGCGAGCCCGTCGACGAGCGCGGCGCCGTAGGTGCGGCCATGCAGCGCCGGGTGGGGCTCACGCAGGAGGTGCGACAGCGTCGTCTCCTGATGATCGAACTGAGCGTCGGCGTCGTCGATCTGCTGGTAGTACGCGTCGGTCGCGACGTCGCTGGACGGAGCCTCGAGCGGCTGACCCGGCGTCCACGACGGGTACGGCATCGTCGAGATGAGGTAGCTCGGCGTCGTCGACGGCCGCTTGGCGTACATCGACATCGGGAACGGCGTGAGCTTGAGCGCCTGAACGTCGGAGTGCGTGAGCTTGTTGACCAGCGCGGCCAAGGTCTTGGCGTCGTGCTTGGCCCGCAGCTCGTTGAGGCGGAGCTCGCCATCCATCGCGTCCCACATCGCGGTCTCGGCCGGCGTCAGCTCGAGGCGCTGGATCGGTCGATCGCCCCACGCGGTCCACAACGTCACGCGATCGCCCTCGCGCCGCCAGACGTTCCACTTGCCCTTGACCGCGATCATCGGCCAGATGCCACCGACCTCGTCGTCGTCGGGCTCGATCAGGCAGGCCTGCTGGTAGAAGACGTCGACGAACTGCTGGGCCTGGCCTTCGAAGCGGCCTTGGTTGGCCTCGACGACCTCGGCGGCGCTGCGCGGTTCGGCGAACTCGGCGAGGAATTCGACCAGGTCGGGCGACATCTGCAGCAGGTAGCCGTAGAGGTCGTGGAAGAGATAGACCGCGCCGCGGTGGGCAAAGGTCGACAGGTGAGCGGAGCGGCGGAGGACATCCGGCGACGAAGCCATCGGTCGCGTTGGTACCACGGCCGCCGCCATGGGCGCCCGCGCGCTTGCTACCATCGGTGTTGCGCGATGACCTACCTGTACGAGACCGAGGAGCATGCCGCGCTGCGGGCCCAGGCCCGTCGGTTCGCGACGGCGGTGATCGCGCCCCACGCGACGGCCTGGGACGAGGCCGAGGAGTTTCCGCGCGACCTGTACGCGACCTTGGCTCAGGCCGGGCTCATGGGCATCGGATACCCCGAGACCGTGGGCGGCGGCGGCGGCGATCTCGGCCATGTGCTCGCGGTCTCCGAGGAGCTGGTGGTCGCCGGCACGTCGGTCGGGGTGGTGGTCGGGCTGGGCAGCCACGGCATCGCGGCCCCGCCGATCGTGCGGTTCGGGACCGACGCGCAGCGGGCCCGCTTCGTCGCGCCGGTGCTGCGCGGCGAGCAGATCTGCGCGCTGGCGGTGACCGAGCCGGGCGGCGGCAGCGACGTCGCCGGCCTCACCACGCGGGCGGTGCGCGACGGCGACCACTACGTCGTGACCGGCGCCAAGACCTTCATCACGTCGGGCGTGCGCGCCGACTGGGTGCTGACCGCGGTGCGGACCGGCGGGCCCGGTCACGGCGGCATCTCGTTCCTGGTGATCGAGCGCGGCACGCCGGGCTTTCAGGTCTCGAAGAAGCTCAAGAAGACCGGCTGGTGGGCCTCGGACACCGCCGAGCTGGCCTTCGACGGCTGTCGGGTCCCGGTCGAGAACCGGGTCGGCGGCGAGCACGCGGCCTTCCCGATGATCATGGCGAACTTCGCCAGCGAGCGGCTCATGCTGGCCGGCCAGTGCGTCGCGATCGCCGAGCTCGCGTATCGCGAGGCCCGACGCTACGCCAAGGAGCGCGTCGCCTTCGGCAAGCCCATCGCCGGCTTCCAGGTCATCCGCCACAAGCTCGCCGACATGGCGACCCAGCTGGCGGCGGCCCGCGCGCTCACCGGCGAGGCCACGGTGCGGGTGCTGCGCGGCGAGCAGGTTCCCGGGCTGTGCGCGATGGCCAAGAACGCGGCGACCGACATGGTCACCGCGGTGTGCGACGCCGCGGTGCAGATCTTCGGCGGCGCCGGCTACATGCGCGAGACCATCGTCGAGCGGCTCTACCGCGACGCCCGCCTCTATCCGATCGGCGGCGGCACTCGCGAGATCATGAACGAGATCATCTCGAAGACCGAGGGCTATTGATGCGCCGGCCGCTGCTCGGGTGCCGCGACCAGCCCGAGCCCGACCGCGAGCCGGTGCCGGTCGCGAAGCGCCCAGCCGGGTTTCTGCCGCGCTGATCGGCTGTCGGCGCTGCCGGTGGCGCGCATCCGATAGCCGAGACACGCGATGTAAGCTCGTCGGTGCGGCCGAGCGCGTCGGGGATCCTGGTACCGTCGCGCGGCATGCCCGAGCAGCCGTATCCGGTCGTCGCGAGCCACCTCGATCGGCGATCCGAAGAATATCGCCGAAATCATGACAGCGGGACCGCCGCGGTCGCCAAGCTGCACGCCGCGCTGCGCGACGCCACCACCGGCGGCGGCGAGAAGTACAACGCGCGCCACCAGGCGGCCGGCAAGCTGTTGCCACGGGAGCGCGTCGAGCTGCTGCTCGACCGCGACTCGTACTTTCTCGAGCTGTGCCCGCTGGCTGGCAAGGACGTGCCCGGCCACGCCGCCGGCGCCAGCGTCATCGGCGGCATCGGCCTGGTGTCGGGCGTCGAGTGCCTGATCACCGCCAGCGAGGCCACCGTCAAGGGTGGCGCGATGAGCGAGGTGAGCGTGTGGAAGTCGGGTCGGCTCAGCGACATCGCCGGGCAGAACCGCTTGCCGTCGATCTCGCTCATCGAGTCGGCCGGCGCCGATCTGCCCAACCAGTCCAAGATCTTCGTGCCGGGCGGGCGCGGCTTTCGCGATCTCACCCGGCGCAGCGAGGACCGGGTCCCGACGGTGTGCCTGGTGTTCGGCAGCTCGACCGCGGGCGGCGCCTACATCCCCGGCATGAGCGATTACGTCGTGATGGTGAAAGACCAAGCCCAGGTCTACCTGGCGGGTCCGCCGCTGGTGAAGATGGCGACCGGCGAGGAGTCGGGCCACGAGGAGCTGGGCGGCGCCGAGATGCACTCGCGGGTGTCCGGGGTGTCGGACTACCTGGCCGCCGACGAGCACGACGCGATCCGGCTGGGCCGCGAGATCGTCGCCCACCTCGACTGGCGCAAGGACGGCGTCGCGCTGCCCCGGGCGGTCGAGCCGCCTCGCTACGATCCCGACGAGCTGCTCGGCGTGGTCCCGACCGACGCCAAGACGCCGTACGACGCCCGCGAGGTCATCGCCCGGATCGTCGACGGCTCCCGCTTCAGCGAGTGGAAGCCGCTGTACGGCTCGACGCTGGTGTGCGGCTGGGCCCACCTGCACGGCTATCCCATCGGCATCCTCGCCAACAACGGGATCTTGTTCTCGGAGTCGGCCCAAAAAGGTGCGCAATTCATCGAGCTGTGCAACCAGATCGACGTGCCGCTGGTGTTCTTGCAGAACATCACCGGCTTCATGGTCGGCAAGAAGTACGAGCAGGAAGGCATCATCAAGCACGGCGCCAAGCTCATCAACGCGGTGTCGAACTCGACGGTGCCGGCGATCACGATCATGACCGGCGCGAGCTTCGGCGCCGGCAACTACGCGATGTGCGGACGGGCCTACGCGCCGCGCTTCCTGTTCACCTGGCCGAGCCATCGCATCGCGGTGATGGGCGGCAAGCAGCTGGCCGGCGTGCTCGAGATCATCCAGCGCGACGCCGCCACCAAGCGGGGCGAGACCGTCGACGAGCAGAAGCTCGCCTTCGGCAAGGCGATGGTGGAGGCCCAGATCGACAAGGAGTCGGACCCCTACTTCGCGACGGCGCGGCTGTGGGACGACGGCATCATCGACCCCCGCGACACCCGCACCGTCATCGGCATCGCGCTGTCCGCCAGCTACACGGCCCCTGTCCGCGGCACGACGTCGTGGGGAATCTTCAGGCACTGACGATGACGACCATCACCACTGTCCTCGTCGCCAATCGGGGCGAGATCGCCTGTCGCGTGCTGCGGACCTGCCGGCAGATGGGCCTCGGCACCGTCGCGGTGTACTCCGACGCCGACGTGGTCGCGCCCCACGTCGCGCAGGCCGACCGCGCGGTGCGGCTGGGCCCGGCGCCGGCCCGCGACAGCTACCTGGCGATCGACCGCATCCTCGACGCGGCCCAGCGCGCCGGCGCCGACGCGATCCATCCCGGCTACGGCTTCCTGTCGGAGCACGCCGGGTTCGCCCGCGCGGTCGCCGCCGCTGGCCTCACGTTCATCGGCCCGTCACCGACGGTGATCGAGCTGCTCGGCTCCAAGCAGGCCGCCAAGCTGCGCGCGATCGCGGCCGGCGTGCCGGTGGTGCCGGGTTACACCGGGGCCGATCAGGCCGTCGAGGTCCTGGCGCGCGAGGCGCTCGCGGTCGGCTTTCCGCTGCTGGTCAAGGCCTCGGCCGGCGGCGGCGGCAAGGGCATGCGGATCGTCCGAAAACCGGACGAGCTGAGCGACGCCCTCGACGCTGCCAAGCGCGAGGCGCTCAATGCCTTCGGCGACGACACGCTCATCCTCGAGAAGTACGTCGAGCGGCCGCGCCACGTCGAGATCCAGATCCTCGGCGATCACCACGGCACGCTGGTGCACCTGTGGGAGCGCGAGTGCTCGATCCAGCGTCGCCACCAGAAGGTCCTCGAGGAGGCGCCCTCGCCGGCGCTGTCGCCCGAGCTGCGCGCCGCGATGGGCGCGGCCGGCGTCGCGGTCGGCCGCGCGGTCGGCTACACCAACGCCGGCACCGTCGAGTTCATCGTCGCGCCCGACGGCACCTACTACTTTCTGGAGGTCAACACCCGCCTGCAGGTCGAGCACCCGGTGACCGAGGCGACCACCGGCCTCGACCTGGTGCGCGAGCAGATCCGGGTCGCGCGCGGCGAGCCGCTGGGGTACGACGCCGCGCCGCCCCAACGCGGTCACGCCATCGAGGCTCGCCTCTACGCCGAGGACCCGGCCCACGGCTACCTGCCGACCATCGGCACGCTGGCGCGCTTCGCGGTGCCGAGCGCGCCCGGGCTGCGCGTCGACACCGGCGTCGAGAGCGGCACCGCGATCGGCATCCACTACGATCCGATGCTGGCCAAGGTGATCGCCTACGCGCCGACCCGCGGCGAGGCCGCCGGGCTCTTGGCCTGGGCCCTCGAGCGCGCGACCATCGCCGGCGTCACGACCAACCGCGACCTGTTGGCCCGGGTGTTGCGCCATCCCGGGTTCCTGGCCGGCGAGCTCGACACCCACTTCCTGGACCGCCACGCCGAGGAGCTGCTGGCGGTCGACGCCACCGTCGGTCCCCGCGCGGCGCTGGCCGCGACCTTGTGGTGTCACGAGCAGGCGCGCGGCACCGGTCCCCAACCCTTCGTCGAGCCGGGCTGGCGCAACGTGTGGTTCGCCGCGCAGCGCTCGACCTGGAAGGTCGGCGGCGCCGAGCTCGCGGTCGGCTATCGCCACCACGGCGGCGCGCGCTTCACCGTCACCGTCGGCGACCAGGCTGCGCGCGAGGTGCGGGTGCTCGACTGTCGCGGCACCACGATCGCGTGGGAGGACGGCGGCCTCGCCCGGCGCGCCGAGGTCATCGCGACTGGCGAGGCGAGCTGGCACGTGGCCGGCGCCGGCTGGGCCGCGGACGTCGTGCGCGCGCCGCGGTTTCCCGACCGCACCGCCGCGGTCGCGCCCGGCAGCCTGGTCGCGCCGATGCCCGGCAAGGTCGTGAAGCTGGGCGCGGCGGTCGGCGACACCGTCGCGGCCGGCACGATGATCCTGGTGCTCGAGGCCATGAAGATGGAGCAGCCGGTGAAGACCCCCATCGCCGGTGTCGTCGACGCGATCGTGGTCGGGCCCGGCGATCAGGTGGCGGCCGACCAGCTCCTCGCCGTGGTTCGCCCCGCGTGATCCGCGCGCTGGCGCTGGCCGGGGTCGCGCTGGTGCTGGCCGCGTGCTCGGCGCCGAGCGCGAGTCGACCGGTGCTGGCGCCCCCGTCGCGCGTCGACGAGCCGACCCGGCCGGCCCGGCCGGTGCCGCCCGCGAGCCTGCGGCTGCCCGCGGGGGTCGCGCCCACCGGCTACCAGCTCGCGCTCGCGATCGATCCCGAGCAAAGCGAGTTTCGCGGCACCGTCGAGATCGGGCTCTCACTCAGCGCCCCGACCGACGTCATCTGGCTGCACGCGGTCGCGCTGACGATCGAGTCGGCCACCCTCACCGTCGACGGCGCGCCCGCCGGCGGGGCGATCGAGGTCGTCGCCGACGAGGCCCACGCTCGCATCGGCCTGGCGCTGCCGCGGGTGGTGCCGGCCGGCGCGGCGACGGTGCGCCTGGGGTATC
>Ga0335394_10002341_pt1 | contig 21309 bp, 15 predicted proteins | sample MAT03_FD_205741 | JGI IMG/M metagenome (GOLD analysis project Ga0335394, IMG submission 205741) | Freshwater microbial communities from Lake Fryxell liftoff mats and glacier meltwater in Antarctica - MAT-03 (spades assembly) (version 2) ...
CCAGAAATCGCCATTCAAATCGGAGACTTGCCCACAAGCAAAGAACTCCGAAACTGGCTAGACAAAACCCAACCCAAACGCTACATAATCGACCCCAGCCACCACAACTTCGATCCCCTACACGGCAAAACAATTCACCTACGAACCTCCATAGAAAATCTCGCAACTATATTAACTCTTGTCCCCCCCCTTAAGAAGGGGGGGTTAGGGGGGGATCGAACCTCTGCCGCAAACTCTTCTCCAGTCCCCCCCCTTACCAAGGGGGGGTTAGGGGGGGTTCAAACCTCGCCATCAAACGAATATCTGCAACTTTGGAACAACGCGGAAACCAAAGTCAGCCAAGCAATCGACCAGAAAATGGCAGCAATAAATAACATAATCGAACCAAAAGTTTCTTGGCTGCTTTCCCAAATATTACCAACCGAAACACCAATATTTATTGCTAACAGTATGCCCGTGCGAGATGTCGAGTTTTTCTGGAAGCCGAACAACTTAGAAATCAAACCTTTTGTCAATCGCGGCGCTAACGGCATCGACGGCACACTGTCAACAGCTTTAGGAGTAGCCCACCACAATCAAAGCAGTATATTGCTAACAGGTGATTTAGCACTTTTGCACGATACAAACGGTTTTTTAATTAAAAATAAATTTGTCGGTCATCTGACAATCATTTTAATTAATAACAACGGCGGCGGAATTTTTGAAATGTTGCCAGTTGCCAAATTTGACCCGCCCTTTGAAGAGTTTTTTGCCACGCCGCAGCATATCAATTTTGCTAATTTGTGTGCAACTTACGGCGTGGAACACGAGATAATCGACGATTGGGAACTGTTAAAACAAAAAATTTTGGCGCTGCCAAATAGTGGGATTCGGGTCTTAGAATTGCCAACTAACAGGCGTACAGATGCTAAATGGCGGCAAGACAATCTCGGTAAATTTGCTGCGGACTAAGATAAGCCGCCGACTGGAAGTCGGGGCTACACATACGAAGTCCGCCTCCGCGGACTAAGAGAAAATTGTACAAGATAAGCCGCCGACTGGAAGTCGGGGCTACACATACGAAGTCCGCCTCCGCGGACTGAAAGAAAATTGTACAAGGAGTATTTAGACTGCTGGTTGAGCTAGCAGCGCATCTAATTCTCCATCTCCATCAAGTTTGTAAATGTCATCGCAGCCGCCGACGTGTTCGTTGTTAATAAAGGTTTGGGGCACGCTGCGCTTTCCGTTAGCGCGTTGGGCCATTGCACTTCTGGCCGCTTCATCGCCGTCAATTTTGTATTCCGTGTAATTTACGCCTTTCCACCACAGCAAGGTTTTGGCGCGGATGCAGTACGGACAGGTTTGCCAAGTATAAATCTCAACATTGGCTTTGATGCGATCGGGCGATCGGCCCAAAATGGGATTGAGAAAATCAAGCATTTTCGGTACTGGGGTAAAAATTCAACTGATTGAGGGATTAAATCATTTTAGCGAAACGCCATCAGGAGCGCGTCCTACCAAAGGTTAGGGTGACATGGAATTGCCCGCCGCATCTGTGATGCTGTGATTCGCATCACACATTCACTCTACTCGGATCACTTAGGTACACCCTAAATAATCACCTTCGGAACCTCATTAATATCACTGATCTTTTCTGGAAACCGGGGGATTATGAATATATCGAATTCAACCGCACTGCCATGAACCCTTTACAACTCCTCCCCGGCGCTATCTCTGAAATGATCGCTTCTGTAAGCGACACAGGCGTTTTGACTTTGGCCGATCGCTACGGTTTGATGGCCGCTACTTTGGACGAGTCCCTCAATGACGAAGATAGAGGCTGTGTCAACCGCCTGCTGCGGGCAGTGCTCAGAGGCAGGGTAACAATGGTGAACGAACTTTCAGCAGCAATGTAAGGTGAGTCAGCGGTAGATAAAGATGGCGAAATTGATTGGCAGTCGATCGCCCGCCGGAGTCCCTGAGACTTGATATAACGGCAACTTGAATTCGATTTAAAGTTTTCTCCTGCAACAAAACAACGGTTTTTTCGATGTGCAGCCTGTTACGGGCTGCTTTTTGTTGGAATTATACACGGGTTGTCAGAAACCGGGTTTTTCACCAAAATACTGGATTCAAACCCTTAATCTCGGTAAAAACCCGGTTTCTTGAGTCCCTGTGCGTTCTTGGGGAACGGCTAATCGGGGATGTCGATGTCGTAATGGCGGCAGAGGGCGATCAGTTTTTGTTGGAAGCGATCGCGCACGCTGTCTGGAGAGACAATAACGCAATCTTCGCCGTAACGAAATACCTCCCGAATCAGCCAAAAAGGATTAGAGACGCGCCGCACGACTTGGCGGACATCTCCGATGACTCGATCTTCCTCACTGATATGTTTTGGCCTGCGTTCGTAAGCTTTTACCATGCCACGACAAAAGTGTAAGTACACTTTTAGAAAATCTAAGCCTTCGTCGCGCCACAGTCCGTCCATTGGCTCAATAGCTTTGATGCGATCGAATCGCAAACACCGGTTGTGAACAAGTTCGGGATAGTCGGGATTTTTGAGATCGTCAGTCTCTTCGCACCAGATTTCCAAGTAAAAGCGCTTTTCTTCAAAGGAAATCTCCGCGTAGCGCACTGTAAACTCCAGTTCCTCGTCTTGAGCGTTCAAATACACCAGGCGGAAAGGTTGGTGGTTATTAATGTGTCGATCGACTTGAGTTCGCCATGCCACGCTAGGCTGATTAGCTAGTTGTGAAAGCGATTGGCGCATCGGCGCTTCGAGGTCTCCTTGGTCTAACAGCAGACTTAAAAGGGTTTGAGCTTCTCCGGCGTGACCTGAATCGGTGAGGATTCTTGTGGCTTGCAGTAGCGCTTCCACCTGAGTCGGTCTCAGGGTAAAGAGTTTGCGGACTTCCGGTGTTTGTTGGGCGATCGCGACGATCAACCCCGAAGGACTGGGACTTTTGCCCCAGAAAATGTTCAAGCGACGAGCTAGCTCCTCTAGCTGCTCCTTGGTTCCCGGCGGAACTGACAGTGTAAGTGTCTCTTTTTTTCTAGACATTTTTCAAATATACTTGCATTATTCATAATTGTCTGCCATACTCTACTTATTGTACTTAAAAAAGCGTGACAGCTTAAGGCAGCCTGCCATGAAAGAAAGTCTTACCGATCGCCTACTGCAACTGATGTCCGATGGGCAGTGGCACTCAACAGAGGAACTGGTGGCAAAAATCAGTCATCGGTTTTCCGCAACGCAGCACGTTTTGAAGAAACGGGGTTACAAGTTTGATAAGCGCCGGATAGAAGGACAGCACCACGAATATCGGTTGGTGACGAGTCCGAAAGCGATCGCTTCTTAAAGAAAATTTCTCAGATATTGGGAGTAATATCTATTACTCCTAATATTATGCTATCGGAGGCAGATTGATGATTGGAAAGCAACTCTCTTTGTTTGATGATTGGGGCGAACAGCCTCAAAAAGTCTCAAATCAAGATGCTATGGATGAGATTACTAACTCTGACATCATCATACTTTTGAGTGCTTTAGCCGCTAAGGTTGTCTCTGACCGTCAAAGGTCAGAAATAATTACTAAATTGGCAACTTATTCTGAAGCGGTAGCGATCGCACATTCCTTCAGCGACTCCAAGCTAATTAGGGAACTCAGGCTGAAATCTAACCTAGAAGCTAAGAAATTACCAAAACTAACTTTCAAAGGCGATCGCGTTATCTATCAAAATCAAGACATTGGCAAAATTCAGATTTTATATAAATCGCCCTTACCAGGAGAGTTGCAAGCACGATTATCTATTGACAGCGCCATAGACCGATTTTTAGAGTATTTACAGAAGCACTATCAAATTGCAATATTGAATGAAAGCGACTATCACGCACAGGTTTTCATTCCCAAAACACAAGAACCAGCATACTTTAGTCAATATTGGCGAGACTTCATAGAAAATGTAGCATTCTCTACCTATGGCGATACCAAATACCAGTTACCAGGATTAGTCCAGACATTCATTGTCATGCTCAATACCGTTACTCTGGCTGGCCGCGGTTTCAGCACCTTAGAAATCCCGATTTTGACACAAGATCAATCCAATGTCTTAGCCGCTTGGTATTTAGCAGTAGTTAGGGAGGTAGAAAAACGTCAAACGGAGCGTCAAAAGCAAATTGATGCTCTCATACAAGAACTGGATAATCCAGATTTAAACGCAAAAGAGCGGACACCTAAAGAAAACAAATTGAAGGAAAAGGAGGAGATGCAGTTAAAAGAAGCGAAAAGGTACAGCGAGTATTTTCAAAAGTCTTTTCGTAAATCCTTAGACGAGCAACAGTCTATTTGGCAAGAGCTAAATACAATTCAAGCTCAACTGGCTGATGTAGGATTAACCAAAGCACAGAGCAACAAGTTACAGAAACAGCAAGACAAGCTAGTTAGTCAAATCATTTTTACTCAGGAATCTGTCCAGCATAAAATTCGCTTGTTCACAGAGTCCAATGGCGACCCATTTAAGTTTATTGAGTGCGATCGCAAACAAAAGCCAGAACAATTTAAGCAGATTGCTAATTTTTCCAAACTCTTTACCAAAACTGCCACAGACCAGATAAACTCAACTCGTGGCGATATTTTTACTCAGTGTATTTGGGAAATGTATCGCCTTTTGGAAAATAAACCCAGTGCTCCATTTCCCGAACCATTGCTGACGGAAAACCCAAGAAGACTCGAAGTGCGATCGGCTGGAGATGACGGTAAAGAATTTTGCTATTCCTGCGGCGTTACTATCGAAAATGCTAAATGGAAAGTAGCTCGATTTATGTTTGAGCGACCTTCACAGCGTCGTCAATCATCCTCAAGCGAAGATCGACCCCATATTTGTTCATCCTGTTCAGCCTTAGCTTTTGCTTCACCGCTAAAAGTTACCGATGAAAGCATTATTCTGAAACTTGAATCAACCGATAGAAGTGAGCCGGCTAAACTCAAAGTTAAAGAATACATCAGAATGCTAACTAATAAAGAGTTGCATTTAAGTGCAGGTCGATATATAGTTCTGGCTTCAGATAGAACAGGAGGAGGCGATTTAGCATCTCAAAAACTCGGTCAAGTTCAGTATGCACTAGCAAAAGTAGCATCGATTTTCCCCCTTGAAGTTTTAACAGATTTTGATTGTTCGCTGATTCCTCAAGGCAGTCAAGAAATTCATTTAGCAAGTCGGCACTTAGTTTTCATTAAAGGATTGATGGAATGCTACGGTCAATCTATTGTAATCGCTGGCAAAGAAATCAATCTCAATCTCGGCGATGCCGTCCGCTATATACAGCAAGACTTACCATTTATGGCTAACTACGATCTCGCTAAATCAGCTAGCATATCAAACAATTTGCAACTGGAGAAAGTTCGCGAACTATACTGGACAATTATTCAACTAGACTTGAAATCACAGGGAGTTGCAATGGATTCATCAAACCAAATGGCAAAAAGAGCAAAACTCTACAGAGATGTAACAGCGTTAACAGGCTTAACCTATGCTTTTGTGCAATCCCTAGAAAGTACAGCGAAAAAGGCAATGAAGTCAGAAGATGCTGAAAGAGAAGTGAGCAAAATCATCGAAAAAGTAGATGATGCTGTAGCTTTCTGTTACTATGCAACTCTTGGCGAAAAGGAAAAAACGAGGGTAGAAGCAAGGCTTTTCCGCAATACTGATAACTACTTTGTTTACGACCAGACTAAGCAGTTATTAGAGACACTAGGCTTGGGCAATCGCGAAGGAAAAGATGCAGAAAAGTCGCAAATTTGGCTAACGCTCTACGCTGACGATGTGATGAGAGCTTATACATACTTTGCTGAGAATGGCTACAGCCAAGACCGAGAGTGGAATGAGTTAACTTATAACTTGAAACTTTCTCTCTACACTCGTTTTCCTGAATTGGTTCGCAAATTGAAATCTACAACGGAGAAAAAATAATCATGGCTGCTAAAAAACCTGAAACAACGAATGAACAACCTGAAAATGGTTCTGAGACGGCTAAGGAATCTAAAGTAACAACTGGCCTACCTAAAACCGATGTGAATCATCCTCGGATGCACTTTGATATTTATGCCATACTTGAAGGTTCACAAGAGCTTTATTTTGGGCATGAAGTACAAGTTAATGTCAACTTAGTTGAGATAGTTAAGCTGACAACTAAAGACGGTAAATCTCTCGAAAAATGCTACATCTCTCCCACTAAACGGCGCGGTGTTGAACGTCGCTGTTTGCTCTGGGCACCTGTGAAAAGTGGGGAATTGTTAGGAGATAAACAAAAGTGTGGCATTCCCAAAACCTGTGCTAAACCTGACTGTCCTATTTGCGCTCCCTACGGCGCACTCGATCCAGGAAAAAGTACATTAATTGGTCGCGTTACTCACGGTGGCGGTGTTGCTGTTCAAGATATTTACCCAGTCGAGAAACAACGGGCAATGCACCCTGCACGTTTGGTAAATCAAAAGGATGAAACGCCCATACCATTTAAGCGCCAGTACAATCAGCCTGGTATTCTTTATCCGGTTTACGATCATGCTTTGAGTGTAACTGACAAAGAGTTTTCTTCTGTTGCTTACGCTTTTCTAGATGCTTTGCCGCGCATTGGTTCGGGGAATCCCAAGGGAATCGCGATCGCTGAATCCGAGAGTCAAACCCCTTTGCTAGTTGTCGATCGCTATTTAGTGCCAAGAGGGAAACGCCCGATTATTTCCCCATCTGTAACCGATCCAGAACAAGCGATCGCCGATTTTATTCGCCTTGCTCAGTATCCAGAAAATGACACTGAACATATCCAATTAACTTACTTCGATCGCTGGATTGGCAATGCAGCATTGGATAAGTTACAAGAATACGCCGCGAACTTTGTTGCAACCGTTTTACAGGCGTGATATGTACTGCATAAAACTTACCATCACACCTACGGCAGCAATGACATTTCGCATTCTGCCGGGGTCAATTCTCAATATTGCCACCTATCCTTTTGTACCACCGACAACCCTATCGGGATTCTTGCGAAGGTTAGGAATGCTGAGTATAGGGTTAGAAATTCCTGAAACTCGCATCAACAAAGATGACCCGCCATTTTATGCTTTACCGCGTCATTATGTAGCTTTAGGCGCATATCCTACGTCAAATTCTTGGCGAGGAGTGCATAAAACCTATCGCAAAGGAATGCGCGAGTTTAATCACGATATGTTTTCCCGATTGTATGTAGAAAAGGACAAGGCTAACTTTCAACTCCACACTTGGGAATATTTAATTGTCGAAGAACTAACGGGTTACATCGTCAGCGAATCTTTACAAGGTTTAGAACATTTCCTCGACCTAGAAACCTACGGTTGTAAACTGGGTAAAGAAGGCTTCGCTGTTGTCACAGAAGTTTGTCAAGCCATTAAATTAAGACGCGAAACAGTGGCAGCTTATCCATCAACAATTGTCCCGATGGAAGCACTGTTGCAGACTTCTCAATTTGTGGGAGGTTGCGACATTTACAACTTGTACCGTTACAACTGGTGTGCTGGTTCTGAAATTGATTCCGAAACAGAGGGATTCTTAGACAAAAATCGTACTCCTGTAGATGGGTTTATTCCTTTTGTTGCCGCTTACTACCCGAAAGTTGTTAACTCTGCACCTACCCTTGATTGCTACACCGACGGAGAAATTTATCTCCCCGTTTCCCTTGTCAACCTGCTGAGAGATTAAGTTTATGGCTAAGTCAGAACGTCAGCGTCCCTATAATTTTGGTCGCGTTTTTTTTCCTAGCGAACCCAATCCAGAACCAGCGATTCCTAATGAGATTCGCTTTCAGCCCCTTGGAAATCATGTTGGCAATGTCATCAAGTTAGTTGAATACTGGGATAAACATGATTTTCCTTGTTCCTCATCCTTTGAACGGGTCAAGGAAGCAGCCAAAATTCACGATAAAGGCAAACCGCAAAAGTTTGATCTGCGAGTTGAGACTACCAGCAAAGGCAATTTCAAAAAATACATTTACTCGTTCAGAGGGCATCGGTATTTAGCAGAAAGCAAAGATGCTTGGGCCGAGTCTTTGGCTAAAGGACATCACGATTTTTCGGTTAAAGATATCTGTCGCGATGCTTATCAATTAAAGAAACATCCAGAGTATGAGAAAATTCTCGCCACAGAACCCTTAGCTTATGCACGAGAACTTTACATTTTGGAGATGTGCGATCAAATTGAGGCCGAGTTAGCTTGTCGGGTAATTGGAGATGACGAGCAAGCCGAGTCGCGTACTTTCATGGATTATACAATTGCTCAGGATGATTCCGAGCAAAATGTTTATCGAGTTGACCCTTGGATTTTCTCGCCAGATCAAATTGAGTTAACTTTTGAATATTGGCTGTTTCGTCTTTCTGAAGATGAAAAGGCTGAGTTGAAAAAATGCCGGACAGAAAATCGAGATATTGACTTGGGGAAAAAGTTAGACGCAATTGCTAAAAAATGGTGGCAACAGCAGGAAGGTAAGCCTGATAAAGGAGAACCTCGAAAAGTGACTCTGAAACCTTATTTGTCAACAAAACAGTTTCAAAATCGAGATTGTCAGTTTTGGTATCAGCAGTTGGCTGGATTTACACCCAACCCGATGCAACAGAAACTTTTTGACTTAATTGAACAGACAGAATTTTCACCGTTTTTATTCAAATCTCCTACAGGTTCGGGAAAGTTTGAAGCTGTTTTATTTCCGGCATTGTCAAAAAAATGCCGTTTAATTTTACCATTACCTGCTCGGAGTTTAATAGAAGACCAAAAACAGCGAATACAAGAGTATCTCAAGCGTTTTTCTGCACTTAATCCAGAGCGGGAAATCTCTCTAGTCATCGATACTGGCTCTCAAATGCAACGCTGGGTTTACCGCAACGGACAAGAAGAACCTAAACCGAGAACTTACAATCCCAGACGGCATCTTTATAAGGGAGATGTCATTTTAACGACATTGGACAAATTTCTTTATCGTTATTTTGCATTTGGGGATAAGCAAAAGTCATTTGTGTTTCCGTTAAGAATTCACAGCAATAAAACTACCGATGAAAAAACTATCATCTGCTTTGATGAGGCTCATAGTTACGATGAAATAGCATTTACCAATTTTCAAAGTTTAGTGCAGTCACTATATGAAGCTGGGCGATCACTCATTCTGATGACAGCTACCATGCCGCAACAATATGTTGATCGCTTCGATTACTTGGATGTCATTGATTGCATCGATCATCCCAGTAATGCTGAATCTCTCCGCCAATTTCAACAGCAAATATTAAATCAAGCTTATCCAGAACAAAGAGGCTTTGAGTGGCTTACTCAGATTCAAATAAATGAACAAATTCCAGAGCTTTTCCCTCAGCAAATTGCTGAACTGGTGGTTCAGGAATGGAAAGCAAAACTCAATCGCCGAATTATTGCGGTTGTTGAAACTGTCAAAGATGCAGCAGCAATTTACGAGGAAGTTCGAGAACAGTTAATTAATGACCTCGCAGGCGGTGCGGAAAATTTTTTGTTCCTCTATCACGGTAGAATTGACCAGCATATTCGCCCGGAATTGTACCGACAATTGAAAAGTCGAGATGAAAATAATCACCCTTATATTTTGATAACCACCAGTGCGATCGAAGTGGGCTGTGATTTGAATAGTGAGATATTAATCTCTGAAATTTGTCCGCCAGAAAACCTGATTCAGAGAGCGGGACGCTGCAATCGTCGGGGTAATATTTCTGATGCTAAGGTGATATTAGTGGGGAATACTATCCAAGAGTTTGCTAATACGTTGGATGAATCTGGATGGCAAACTTATCAAGAGACTCTGCAACAGCTAACTCAGTTTGAAATTAAGAAAATCGCTGAATGTATTTCGCGATCGCCTCACATTGACGACTATCGAGTAGTAGAACTATTTTCAATGTTACATGACTATGTTTACAGTGCTGACTTAACTTGTCAACCCGCTCACGAAAAAGGCTTAGTGGTTACTCGAAGTTGGACACCATCTGCAACATTAATTTATGACGATGGCACTCACACAGAACTTAAAGATATGCCTCAAGTGACTGTGCCAATTGACCGTTTAATCATTAAAAAAGACAAGAGTAATCAGTATGCCAATACTCATGTTTACGAACAATTTTACGACCAAGAAGAAACGCGCTGGAAACTGCGAGATTTACACTGGGGTGTTGCTTATCAGAAAGATATCATTATCAAAATTCATCAGAGTAATGATGGTGCTTCAATCTATGAGAGTTTTCAGGAATACCCATATAACCCAGAATTAGGTTTTGTAGAACTGCCGGGAATTTTTATCAAGTTGAGAACAAATAACTTTGATGAAAAATTGCTATATCAACATGACAGTAGCGATCGCAAGAAATCAGTAATTATCACATATACCAAGCCATTAGAGGAAACAACCTAAAAGCGATCGCACTTTACTCAACACAACCAACCTCTCACAACCATAACCATCATGCCGCACAGCCTCATCCTCAACCTCCTCCCACTCTCCCCAATATCCCCCGGATACCTAACGGGAAGACACCTTCACGCCCTCTTTCTCACCCTCGCGAGTTCCGTTGACAAAGAACTCGGCGACTACCTCCACGAAGCCGCCGCCGATAAAGCCTTCAGTCTCAGCCCTTTACAAACTAAAAAATGCCCTTTCAAAAGACACCATTCCCTGCAATGGGAACACCCACAACCCATTCCCGAACACACCCTTTGTTGGTGGCGAATTAGTCTATTGGATGACACTTTATTCAGCAAATTAACTCACCTGTGGCTGAATCTCAATCCCTCAAAGCCGTGGCATTTGGGCCCTACTGATTTGTTGATTACTAAGATTCTGGGAACGCCGCAAGTAGATCAGCCTTGGGCTAATGCTTGCGATTACTCTCAATTGTACGAGCAAGCATCGGAAACCAATCGATTGATTGCGTTCAGTCTGGCAACTCCGACTGCGTTTCGCCAGGGTAAATTTGATTCGGTTTTGCCGACGAGAGAATGCGTTTTTAATAGTCTTCTCAGTCGCTGGAATAAGTACAGCGGTATTGAATTTTCCCCGCTATTGCTGGATGCAGTTTTTTCGAGTTTTGTCAATATTAAAACTGAAATGTTGACTAACTATCACAGCAGTTTTGTCGGGATTGTTGGGGAGGTTAGCTATCGGATTTTAGGGGATGTGGAGCCGTTGGCGATTAAACAAATTAATGCTTTGGCTGATTTTGCTTTGTACTGCGGGTTGGGGAGGAAAACACCGATGGGTATGGGTATGACGAGGCGGATTGTTGTTAATAGGAGTTTAACGTAAAACCCATCGATTCCACCCGGCGGTTGAAACCGCGGCTACACAAACAAAACCCGCCGACGCGGGTTGAAGATTCCACCCGATGATTTCTGATCTCCGAATACCCTCTTCGTCCGCGGAGGCGGACATCGTTTGTGTAGTCGCGATTTCCAATCGCCGGGGGTCTAGCGGATCACTAATTCCAATTACTAATCTCCTACAAACCATCAAAATTATGAAAGATACTGATGATTACATTTCGATCGCACTTCTGAACCAATACTCCTACTGCCCCCATCGCTGCTGGCGAATGTCTTGCGCGGGAGAATTTGCGGAAAACCATTATACCATAGAAGGGACGACTTTGCACGATCGCGTTCACACTATGGGCGAGATCAACCGCGATGACACTTGGCAGGTGCGGGCGATATGGCTGAAGTCGGAGCGCTACAGGCTGATTGGTAAGTCGGATTTGATTGAATCGGAGAATGGTGAGTTGTATCCGGTGGAGTACAAGCGCGGCAAGAAAGGGGAATGGGATAATGATGAGTTGCAGGTGTGCGCTCAAGCTTTGTGTTTGGAGGAGATGACTGGGAAAAGTATTGCGACTGGATATGTGTATTACGCGCAGTCGCACCAGCGGCAAAAGGTGGAGATTTCTCAGCAGTTGAGACAAGAGGCGATCGCAACTATTGAAAAAGTCGCTGCTCTTTGGCGATCGGGAAATATCCCGTTACCAGTTTACAGCGCTCGGTGTTCGGGATGTAGTCTTTCTTCCCAATGCCTGCCCCAAGCTGCTAGCAAAGTCAACCGCTATCAAGAAGCAAGTTAACCTGCAAATAGGAGAATTCACAATGGGAACTGTTTACATTACGCCAGAAGATGCTTTTATCGGCAAATTAGACGAACGCCTTACCGTTAAAGCTGACAAAAAAACTCTCATCGACGTGCCATTAATTAGAATTGACGGTGTTGTTGTATTGGGACGCGCTACGGTTTCTCCGGCTGTGGTTGTGGAATTGTTGGAACGTCACATTCCTTTAAGCTTTCTGACTGCAAACGGACGCTATTTAGGGAGGCTGGAACCGGAAATGACTAAGAATATCTTTGTGCGAAAAGCTCAGTGGAAAGCTGCCGGTGAATCGGAACAAGCGGTGCATTTGGTCAGGGGGTTTGTACGGGGAAAGCTCAAGAATTACCGGACTACGTTGTTAGAGTGTCAGCGCAAATATTCTCAACCAGATTTTGAAAAACCGATCGCACAATTGAAAGAAGTAATTGCATCCGTTGATAAAACTTCAAATATTAATTCGCTGCGAGGATTAGAGGGGGCGGGTAGTGCGACTTATTTTGGCTGTTTCAATCGGCTGATTCGGGTGCCGGAATTTAGCTTTGAAGTTCGCCGCCGCCGTCCGCCTACCGATCCGGTAAATTCTCTGTTGAGTTTGGGATATTCTCTGTTGCGACACGATGTTCAAAGTGCAGTGAATATTATCGGGTTCGATCCGTATTTGGGATATTTGCATTTTGAGCGCTACGGGCGTCCTTCTTTAGCGCTGGATTTGATGGAAGAATTTAGACCTTTGGTAGTTGATGCTGTGGTGTTAGCAGCGATCAATTTGCAGAAAGTTTCTCCTAGTGATTTTACGGCTGAACCTTTGAGTGGCGCGGTTTCTTTGACAAAAGAAGGGTTGCACAATTTTTTGCGGCTTTACGAGCAAAAGAAACAGTCAAAGTTCAAGCATCCAGTTATGGGAAAGCTGTGCACCTATCAAGAAGCTTTTGAAATTCAAGGGCGGCTGATGGCTAAGTATTTGATGGGTGAAGTTGACAAGTATCCACCTTTGTTTTTGAAATAGGGAGACAATCAAGTTATGTTTGTTCTGGTTTGCTACGATATATCTGAGGACAAGCGCCGCACTAAGATTCACAAGATTCTCAAGTCTTATGGGGAATGGAAGCAGTATTCGGTGTTTCATTGCGATGTGACGGATACTCAGTATGCCCGGATGCGCCAACGTCTGGGCCGGGTGATTAAGTCTGATGAGGATAGTATTCTGTTTCATTTTTTGTGCGCTTGCTGTCAGGGCAAGATTGAGCGGATTGGCGGCCGGGCACCGCTGGATACTACGATCTTTATGGTGTGATTTTGCGTCTGGCTATGGGTGTTGAAGGGAGGGGGTGAATTTTAATGGCTGAGAGCTTTACTAGGACTGGGTTTGCGGTGGTTTGTACCTGTCAGTGGTCAGACGCAAATGCTGAAAACTTTACTGGGAGAGAGTTTGAGGTCTATTTGAATTTTGCCCCCTTGACAGGGCGATCAGTGAAATGGTATATTGATTTCATTCAGACGCAACTGAACCTTGAAAACCTTATAGTTCAAGCCTCCCAGACACCGGCGGCCGCAATCACACTAAAACCCTATTAGGGATTGAAACCAGTAAAATCACAACAAAAGCCTATAACATCTAGCCGCAATCACACTAAAACCCTATTAGGGATTGAAACTGATTGGTTATAGAACCTAGATCATATACTGTGAAGCCGCAATCACACTAAAACCCTATTAGGGATTGAAACTTCTAGTTCTAATTCCTTACAGATAGCTTCTACGCCGCAATCACACTAAAACCCTATTAGGGATTGAAACTCAGAGTATCTACCTATTACTTTATTAGTATTATCGCCGCAATCACACTAAAACCCTATTAGGGATTGAAACACTAGACTCTAATCCTTATCAGAGTGCTACCAGATAGCGCCGCAATCACACTAAAACCCTATTAGGGATTGAAACACTAAGCTTTATCAGGGATGGCTAGGATAATTTAGCCGCAATCACACTAAAACCCTATTAGGGATTGAAACCTAGAGTATCAATTGATAATTGCAGTAGGCTCTCGCCGCAATCACACTAAAACCCTATTAGGGATTGAAACTCACATAAGCATTGAGAACATCTATCTAATTTTTTAAGCCGCAATCACACTAAAACCCTATTAGGGATTGAAACCTGAAACCTATCTTAAGACCAGATAACAGGTATAGCCGCAATCACACTAAAACCCTATTAGGGATTGAAACGTGTGTTTCCTTCCCTTGCCTATGTACTTAATATAGCCGCAATCACACTAAAACCCTATTAGGGATTGAAACAGAGATAGATAGTGCATCTAATACTATAGCAGCTAGCCGCAATCACACTAAAACCCTATTAGGGATTGAAACTGAGCCTACTTTGTTGGTTTTTTCCCGACCGGGGCCGCAATCACACTAAAACCCTATTAGGGATTGAAACTATTAGCATTTGACCAAGAAAGATACTCTAATTCTAGCCGCAATCACACTAAAACCCTATTAGGGATTGAAACACCAGATAGCTCTATCTTCCCATTCAATAGCTGCTATAGGCCGCAATCACACTAAAACCCTATTAGGGATTGAAACCAAAATTCCAATCTTGAAAATATTTACTATTCTGCCGCAATCACACTAAAACCCTATTAGGGATTGAAACTTCTTAACTCTTATAGTCTCTCATGTATCTCTTAAGCCGCAATCACACTAAAACCCTATTAGGGATTGAAACTTCTTAACTCTTATAGTCTCTCATGTATCTCTTAAGAGCCGCAATCACACTAAAACCCTATTAGGGATTGAAACGACAGACTCTAAAGGGATTGATATATTAAGTACATAGGCCGCAATCACACTAAAACCCTATTAGGGATTGAAACCTAAAATTAGCTGTTCTAGGTTCCGATAAAACTCCACTGGCCGCAATCACACTAAAACCCTATTAGGGATTGAAACAGAATTGTCTAGTGGACAACTGGAACAAAAACAATGCCGCAATCACACTAAAACCCTATTAGGGATTGAAACTTTCATCGTGACAGGAGAAAAACCACAAACTAAAGCCGCAATCACACTAAAACCCTATTAGGGATTGAAACACATCTCTGTAAGAATCGTAAATGTATCCTCTTAAGGCCGCAATCACACTAAAACCCTATTAGGGATTGAAACACAAAGTACAGCAGCAGGAAGTAGGGGTGATTGGCCGCAATCACACTAAAACCCTATTAGGGATTGAAACATTGAGGAAGTTAATCCGTCCGCGCCAGTGACAGGCCGCAATCACACTAAAACCCTATTAGGGATTGAAACTCAACTGGGGCGATCGTATCTTCAGCACAATCTGCCGCAATCACACTAAAACCCTATTAGGGATTGAAACCCCAGAAGAGCCGAAAACTGCCGTCACTTCTAAGGCCGCAATCACACTAAAACCCTATTAGGGATTGAAACCGTTGAAGCGATCGGGATATCGTCGGGCGATCGACAGCCGCAATCACACTAAAACCCTATTAGGGATTGAAACAGTATCTGGGGAGATTTGCCTTGAGTCCACTGGCCGCCGCAATCACACTAAAACCCTATTAGGGATTGAAACACTGCGGTGGAATAAAGGAGCCAATAGGGAAGAGGCCGCAATCACACTAAAACCCTATTAGGGATTGAAACAATTCTGTATCGTGGCTAATTTGCAAATCTGACGAGCCGCAATCACACTAAAACCCTATTAGGGATTGAAACGGGAAACTTATTGAATTACCGATTCCGGGGCTCTTGCCGCAATCACACTAAAACCCTATTAGGGATTGAAACGGAATAATACCAGTAAGGGTCGCTTTTGCCTAGAAGCCGCAATCACACTAAAACCCTATTAGGGATTGAAACTAGAAAATACTTGCGAATCTCCTTACCTTTAGCAGTTCCCGCGCCGCAATCACACTAAAACCCTATTAGGGATTGAAACCCCGGCAGTTTTCGCGCCTGATTTTACCTTGAGCGCCGCAATCACACTAAAACCCTATTAGGGATTGAAACTTTTTACTTGACATATCAAGATTAGTATGGCATACTGCCGCAATCACACTAAAACCCTATTAGGGATTGAAACGGTATTAGGTGGGTTAATTGCGGTTCTGTTCGGCCGTGCCGCAATCACACTAAAACCCTATTAGGGATTGAAACCCGCTGATCACGACTGATGGGTATACTACTTTCAAAGTGGCAGAGCCGCAATCACACTAAAACCCTATTAGGGATTGAAACATTCAAGTATTGCTACTGCACCTGCTACCACACCTTGCCGCAATCACACTAAAACCCTATTAGGGATTGAAACCCATTCTGGATATTGCGAATGTTAGCCAAGCGTTGAGCGCCGCAATCACACTAAAACCCTATTAGGGATTGAAACATTCGGTATTGGTTTCCGGGTAAGTGATTTACGGGCCGCAATCACACTAAAACCCTATTAGGGATTGAAACCTAACCTGGAACGAAGTTCAAAAACTTCATACCAGGCCGCAATCACACTAAAACCCTATTAGGGATTGAAACATGAAAACTGATAAAAGTTGCTCATTAGAATATGGGCCGCAATCACACTAAAACCCTATTAGGGATTGAAACGAAATTGGTGGCAGTATTTACTCCGAAGCTGAAGCCGCAATCACACTAAAACCCTATTAGGGATTGAAACAGCAATTGTTGGAGTTCGTCGCGGACTTTTTTTGCCGCAATCAAACTAAAACCCTATTAGGGATTGAAACATGAATCACTTGTTCAATATTTTCCTATTGCATTTGGTTTGCAAAAATACCTAAAACTTTATTGATATCCTTCAGGTAATACTCTGTCGCATCAACTTTGAGGTGTTTTTCAGATAATTCCAAGAACCTCCAAATATTCCCCGAAGTAACTACTCCTAAAACAACTGGAATTTGATTTCCCTCCCGATCGTTAAAAACTTGAGCGGCTAACATTTCTGAGGCGCATTGACCAATTCCCGCCCCAATATTTTCTTTTTTAGCCTCCACCAGAACAATCACAGGAGATTTTAGAAATAATTGTTCGGGAGATTTACTGATGATATAGTCGCAGGTTCCGTTTAACCCTCGTTCAACGTCTACATTAAAATCAACTCCCGAAAACAAGCTGATTTTTGAGCCAAGCTGTTTTCTTAAATCCAGCAAAATCGGTGCAATAATCATTTCCGATCGCGCTTTATCAGTATTAATTTTTAAAGCCAATTGTGCATTGTCTTGTAAAAATTCTGTGAGTAATGCACTAGGCTCCAACTCAGGAACGTTGGCAAAAAGGTCTACATCTTCTGAAATAGTTAAATCAAAAGCTTTTTGCACTTTTTCTAAAGTAAAATCACTGTAAGACATCTAAAATTTCCAGATTCTGCGTATTACATTATAATACAATACGGTTTACTTAAGACAGATCCCCCCTAACCCCCCTTAAAAAGGGGGGGACAAGAAACCTCTCAAAGTCCCCCTTGCTTTCGGGGGATTTAGGGGGATCTCCGGGGCATAAATAGTGTTAAGTGAACCGTATTACATTATAATAGCGCCATTCGTTTCATTGACGTGCGTAGCGTTCGCCTCGATTTAAAGCCGGGCGTTCGCCTCGATTTAAAGCCATCGCCATTGTCATCCCCACGCCACCATAAGCCACAGCTAATGCTGCTAAATCTGGCTTCAGGAATTGGGCCGCAGCGCAGCCCAAAAATCAAGCTGCAATCGCAGTGAGTGGGAGATATTTAGTCTGGCGTTCAAGTTTGGTTATACCAATTTTAAAAATCCTTGCTACAATACTCTTAGTTGAATTTGTTTACTCAAATATTGTGGCTGGTGCGTCGATCGCTAAATTTTTCATTTTTTTCGGATACTATCGATGGCGACACACCCTACAAATATTGTTGCATTAATTTTTCACGCTTGGTATTACTCGATGGGTGATTCTCAGCAGCAAGCCGCAATCAAATTAAACCCCTATCAGGGATTGAAACGGCAATGCACGATTCCAGCCACAATCAAACTAAACCCCTATCTAGGGATTGAAACACCGAAACTACAAAATTATTGGCTCAAAAATAGACTTCCCCTCACTCTGTTTATCCCCTCCAATAACCTCAAACAATCGATCGACTCCACACCGCCAAGAAAAATGCTCAGCCACAAAAGCCGGGCCCGCAACCCTAGCATTTGCAGCTATTTCAGGCCGTTCGATCGCAATGAGCATCAAATCAGTCAAATGTTCCCACTCAGGAGCTAACATAAATAAAGTTTCCCCCTCAATTACCACAGCCGTAAACTTACTCTCGATCCGCAGTGCAAAGTCCGATCGCGTAAAATCATCCGTAGGGCCGCCCGCAGTGCAGATTACCAGCAAACCGCAAGCCGCAGCCTCCAACACCGGCAGATTAAAACCTTCCGCCAAATAGGGAGAAACATAAACATCCGCAGCTTGGTACAACTCAGCTATTTCAGCAAAAGATAGCTGCGTGCCAGTATAAAGCAACCTCGGTAAAACCCTCGCTCTTTCGGCATCGTCGAGCACCACTCGACAGGCTTCCGCAATCTCGTCTCTGGAAGGATAAAGCAGTTCAGAACCTTTTAAAACTAATCTCGCATGGGGATATTTGTCAACTACCGCAGCGAAGGCTTTTAATAAAGGGCGAATGCCTTTGCGATCCGTTTGTCCGCCGATGTTTAAAAATATAAAATAGTTTGACCAGCCGAAATTGTCCCTGAGCGATTGACGCCGATCGCCCGTAGCAGGATAATAAATCTGAGGATCGACTCCCAAAGGTACAACGGCAATGCGATCGGCCTCAACCCCGCTGCGAATTAAGCCCGCCTTTGACCACGCCGAAGGTGTAATAATTTTTACTTGTGAGTTAACCGGAGTTTGGACGATCGACCTCACGCCGATCGCATCCAATACACTACGGGTAATTATCCCCCATTCTGTCGCTGCAAATACCCAAGTTTCGGCGCTGCGGGATGCTGAAAAGTCCCACGGGCAGTGCATTCGCAGCGTCACCTCGGCTGACTGATTTAGCGCAGGGCTCGGAATGCTGCGGAGTAATGTTTCATTTGGGCGATCGAACAAACTAATTTTTGTTTCCCAAGCTGCGTCTATGTAGGGCATATCGCGGTGAAAAAGCTCTATTTGTCCTCGCGGGCGATTCATCATTTCTAGCAGTTGAAATTGATTTGCTACGCAATAGGAATGATAAATAAAACGCCAGCCTTCAACAATTATCTGCAACTCACAACTCCGAGTTTAAAAATCAAAATTTTAAATAATTATTAGCAATTGGTAATTAGCAATTATCAACTAGAAATCAAGTAAGTAGTTACAAATACACATTCGATGGGTCGGGCGGGTTTTGCATTCATCTTCTAGCTTGTATCAGATATTCTTCGCTAAACCCGCCCCTACAAGATCCTATGTTTTTTATCTTTACCTATTTACCAATTTGTGTCCGCTTGAGACTAAAACCATTGAAAAATCTCGCTTTTAGTTAAGTTTCGATCCCCCCTAGCCCCCCTTGAAAAAAGGGGGGGACAAGAGCAGTCAAAGTCCCCCTTTTTAAGGGGGATTTAGGGGGATCGAGGCTCGGGTGTAAACGACAGATCCAAAAGGTTTTAGGCTTAATTTTCCACTAATGCCAATTACCTATTACCAATTACCAATTCCTTACTTGATCACTTGCCAATCCATAATCCGCCACTGTCCCTCCTGACGGATTAAGTCGTAGCGCACGCGCAGGTCTTCGTTGCGAGAACTAACTAGCCGATCGCCATCGAAGACTTCGGCTTTTTCGGTTACTTGGGCTTCTACTTCGGCGCGATCGGGATTAGTCGGATTCGTCTTAACTCCTCTAACTTGCAGGCTGTGTACGTAACGCTGATGGGCGTTGTTTCGCTTCTGAGCCTCTGCCATCAATTGCCAGCGGGACAAAGCCGGTTCTGTCAGAACTTGCTTTAATTCTTCGACAGTATGGTTGGGCCCCAAAGCCGCTGCTTTCGCCGACAGCCAGCTTTGAACTATTTGTCCCGCTGCTTCGTCCGTGATTGCTCCCGATACTGGGGCGGGGGCGCTAGGCTCTGGGGCTGCGGCTTCTAAAGCGGGGATTTCTATGGGTGCTGCTTCCAGGCTCACGGAGGCTTGCTCTCCTTCGAGAGATGGGCCCGAGGGGCCTTGTAGAGCGCTGGCAAATAGACTCAATATCCACCACAAAATTAAGAGGCTCAAGACGCCTGCGACGATAAACAGAGTTAGCCTGTTTCGAGGAGGCATGGACTTGACTTGGGCGGAAATTTGGGCTGCGATGGTGCGCGCCCGATCGGTCAAATCACCTTTTCCTGAGCTGCGCCGGCTTGAACTTGGGTTCCTCCGCTGTTTGGCAGTGGGAGATTCGCGTCCCGCAGTTGCTGTCGGATTATAAGTAGCCGCGCCTAGTGCTGCCGCCGTTGCGTGGTCTTTCGGGGCTGAGGCTGCGGTAGAGGTGTCGGCCGGTACGCGGGGGGTGAAGGTGACGTTACTAGCTCCCTGCTTGGCTGCGGGGGGCTGTGGGGGAGTGGGCGGACGATCGCCCGTTGGTTGCAGCCGTCCTTGGGGTTTGCCCGATCGGGGCTGGACAACAACCCATTCGTTGGCATTTTCTCCATCAAGTGGCAAAGCTTCTAGGTAAGCTTGTACTTTCGGGTCAGCAAAGTAATCTTTCAGAGAAACAGACTGGGAAGCCAAGTCGCGGAAGTGAGGAAACACTTCTTCTTGCAGCCAGTGTTCAGCGTACAAGCACAATCCCGGCAACAAGTCGGGAGAATCTTGGGAATGTTCGCGAATGAAGGCGAGGGGTTCTTTTTCCGAACTGAGTTCTAGGGCTCTGCTGGCTTCTTCTGTTTGACCCAGCAGGAGGGAACACACGGCTTTTTCGAGGTGAACATCTTGGCGGCGACCGAGCTGCATCAGCATCAGCTTGGCGCGGCGGATCATTGATGGCCCTCTGGCAGCAAATCCTTGGGCTAACAGGGTGTAGACCGAGAGGTAAGTAGCGACTGCGGAGGGCCGGCCGGCTTCGGTCTCAAATAGGGTCTGTTGCTCACTGCTGGTTAGGTGTTTGCGCAGTTGCTGGACGA
>Ga0335394_10002345_pt1 | contig 21289 bp, 20 predicted proteins | sample MAT03_FD_205741 | JGI IMG/M metagenome (GOLD analysis project Ga0335394, IMG submission 205741) | Freshwater microbial communities from Lake Fryxell liftoff mats and glacier meltwater in Antarctica - MAT-03 (spades assembly) (version 2) ...
AGTCCGGTTACCCGGTCCGCCCCTCCGCTGAAGGCCGAAGTAATTGGCTAAACTTTCTTCGTGAGATACTTGCATTCTCTATTCCAAACCGGTTTTATCCCGGCACACTGTGTCCCCATGTCTATATGTCTATCCCCCCCATGTCTATCCCCATGTCTATACCCCGCTGAAACAGTGGGCTATTCTCGGGTGTCCCTGGCGGGCCTTGATCACGGATTCGGCCACTCCGCCAGCAGAAAGCAGTGCAGGAATCTGCGTAACTCCCTTACAACAAATGCTTTGCAACCACTGCTGGCTACCATACATTTCCGCAAGTGGCCAGGTTCGTGATCAAGGCCGCCAGCACGCATGAAGAACAAAGGCAGTGCCTTCAAAAAAAAGTTGCAATTCGTCCGATAGATGACTTGCCCCCCCCCCCAATATTACCCTACGATGAAAACTGACCAGTCCTTGGCCCACGCGATACCCTACGCAGAGGAAGAACGATGAAAGTCGTTTACCATTCCAAGCCCACGCTGTTACCTACCCCTATTTGGCGTAGTCTGGTCGCCCTGTTTTATCCCTTCCTATTCGCCACAGTCCAATCATCAGCTGATGATCTGCAGGCCGTGGGGGCTGCGATACGAGCGGCAAATCACGATTACTACGCATCGGTGAATACACTTCATGTGGAGTTCACTATTGACATCGCGCATTTCGGGCCCAGCGACATGGTAATGCCTAAAGGAGTCATCACATGGATCCAGGCCGGTCGGAAAGAATTGTTGCGAACCGATCCTGATTACGAATATCAAAGAGAGGATGCGAAAGCGTGGATCGCATGGAATGGAAAGGAGGGGGTGAGGCTGGCGCATTTCAGATATGACAGAAACGTTGTCTATCGCGCCACGTGGAGTGACGTTTTTCCCGACGAAATATCACAGTGTGCGATTCCTGCTCTTGCTCTGGGATGGAGATTGCGCCCTTTCGCGCCGAGCGTTCTTAAAGGGCAATCGGTCAGCGCCTTGCTGGAGAAGGCGGACCCATCGACCATTTCCAAAGAGCCTGCACGCATCCTTATCGGGCCTGACGAGTACGTGGAAGTTCCCGCTTATAAATGGCCCATCAAGCGAGTTCCTTCTGAAGTGCCAAACGGATCCGTACATACGCTGACAGTCTGGTTTGATCCTGAAAACGGCTGGCTGCCTCGCATGTGGACCTATTACCCCGATCTCACCTCGTCTGGTCAAACACCGGCAGATTCTCAGGCATTTGCTGCGGCAATTGGGGATTACATGGACGTACCAGATCCCCTCATGGGTTCGACTCGACGTTTTCCAAAAACGATGTATGTGTACGGGCCTGGATATCAAAAATGTGTCTTGCAGAGTGTGTCCGTGAATGAGCTCGTTTCTGACTCAGTCTTTGAGCCTGCCCTTACTCCTGGCGCTGAAATCATTCACAACGAAGGAACTCGGGATGAACTACGATCCAATTTCGGTGGACCGGATGGCGAAAAAGTGCATCAGGAACATCTCGCTCGGGAATTGGCGTTCATGAACCAGCAGGATCCACAACCACCCTCGCCGTCGGATTCTATTACTCCAATACCGGGCGACGGAATTGCCGTTGATGCTTCGCCCGGAAACGAGCGTTCCGCATTGTGGCGTTCCATCATTCTCGTCGCTTCTATAATCTCTCTCGTCGGAGCTGTGTGGTTCCGATTCCGTTTCAAATAGCTCTGTCGAAAAGGAGTGAATCCATGGTTCGAGTTTTGATGTGTTTGGGTCTACTGCTCAGTGGATACGTGGTTAACTTGTCCGCTCCATTCGACCTTCATCCGATCCAGGATTTGCACTCGATCCGAGGTGGTGAAGACGTGTATTGCGCATTCCCGTACCCTGTGCCGATTGGAGGCTGCATCGGCGCGTGTGTTCCTGCGGGTACTGTTGACATGTCACCACCTGGAATGCCTCCAATGCCTGTTTCAGTTTGGAAAAGATGCCTGACGTCACAGGGCGACGACAAGTGCTGGCAGAATTCGATGTCCGCTACTCGGTGCATCAAGACAGATACTCTCTGCCCGCTGGTATATAGAGGCCTCTACACGGACGCTCAATGCGTGAGTCTATACACGACTGTCTGGATCCCGTGTGGCGATCAGTTCGTGAAGGCCACAAGCGGCACTCAGCCAGGCGTGGATTGCACGGGAATTCCAAATCAAATCAAATAGCAGGACCACACCTGGAGTAGTCAAGAGTTGCTTCTGTCGCTCAGCGGATTGCTGAAATGATCAATAACCGCGAACCGGTACAATTCTCACTGATCGCTGTGATCGTAGCTGCCACGGCTTCAATCTGTTGTGGTGCCGACGGCGAGCGTAGATGTGGGGCACGAAGTCTCCAGATTGTCCTTGGCTGTTATGGTATTGATGCCCCACTAAGCCAATTGGAGGATGGATTGCCCCGCCAAGGTGACGACTCAACGTTTGCTGAGCTGGCCGAATTTGCAACCACGGAATTCGGCCTTTTCAGTTCTGCAGTGCGGTGGACTGGAGCGCCGTTTCCCAACGCCCCGCCGGCGATTATTCCTGTTGCAGGAAACCAAGGTCGGCTCCATTTCGTGGCCGTGGTGCGGTGGGATGATGGGAAAGCCATCGTTCAGAACGATACTTACTTGCGTCCAATGAGTGAGTCTGACTTACGAGTTCACGGCTGGGATGGAACAGCTCTCCATTTCGCCCGTAATCAAGTAGTCCTTGATGACATGGTTTCGGGTGCTGCTTTTCCGCACCGCCTTGCACGTGGAGCTGCGGCTTTCTTTGTTTTGGCGAGCTTGGTCGTGGTTTTTCCCCGCAAGTTTTTTCCCCGTAAGTTTTTTCGGCTAGCCACCCGTTCATTTTCTCGCTCCGCTCGAGAGACAAAACGATGAGGCACTTTCTGAATCGGAAAGTGCAACTCCGCGAGGGGTTCACGTTGATTGAGGTCCTGGTAGTCACCGGTCTGATCGGAATTCTTGTTGCGCTGTTGCTCCCTGCAGTTCAAGCTGCACGTGAACGTTCTCGATTGATCTCGTGCCAGAATAATCTTCGTCAGATTGGCCTTGCGTTTCAGCAGGTCGAAAACACATACGGCGCATTTCCGCCAATTCGAACACGCACGACACATATGCCTCAAACACTGGTTGATTTGTCGAGGCTCAATCCAAAGTCAGCGCACTTTGACCTCCTGCCGGGGCTGGAACTCACAAACGTCTACGAAAAGGTTGTCGTTGAAGATGATCAATGGAGCGGAAACGACCCTCTCCAGAGCAGCAAGAACGAACTCCTTATCAAAATGCGGCTTCCGATCTTTGTATGCCCCACCGATCGAGTGCCCGAAGCTGGCATTAGTTATTTGATTTGCTTGGGCACTTCGACTGGCGGGGAGTCCACGCCTGCATATCGTCCCCCAAATACGCTTCTTCCAGGAGTGGGTGCAGGCGTTTCCGCGGCCAGGATTTCTGACGGACTATCAAACACGGTTGCCTTCTCTGAGCGACTCATTGGGGACCACACGCCCGATGACTACAATCCGGTTCGAGACTGGGCGTACGTTCCAAGTCTGTCGGATGCAATCAGCAATACTCCACCGTTGCTGCCGGATACGATCAAGCACCTGTGTCGGCGAGACGTTCGCCCCGGACAACCACACGCTTCGTACAACAGCACAGGATGGCTTTTCGGGATATTTGGAATCACTGGATACAATCACGTCTTACCACCAAACTCGTCGATCGCAGATTGTGCCACTCCGGGTGGCGGAGTGGGTGCGTATTCTGCCAGAAGCCATCATTCCCAAGGTGTCAACTCGCTCCTCGCAGATGGTTCGGTTCGGTTTTGGTCTGAATCAGTAGACATCTCGCTATGGCGAGCTGTGGGGACCATTGACGGCGGCGAACCAACTGAGTAGCGGACCACGGAATGGACAAATTGCGCATATGAAACACCACTTCAGCCTATATGTTCTGGTCGGTGCATGTTTAGGATGTGGAACCAAACCCGCCAGACTGACGATCGAGCCGCCCACAGTCACCGTTGAATACTCGCCAACAAAAGATCGACACGACGTTGAATTAACGCTGAGGAACAACGGCGACGAACCCTTACAGATTTTGGGAGTGCGCACCTCCTGCAGTTGTACGGTCGCAAATCTGCCCAAAGATACGCTTCTCACGGCGCAGCGATCGACGAAGCTCGCGCTGGAGGTTTCCCCTTCTATGTTTGGAGACAGTGAATCGACTATCACCGTAGTGACTGATTCTATCCTCCAACCGGCTGTAGACTTTAAAATCCGAATGACGGGGTCTGACATTCCAATTCCGCATCTCCTCAGTCAGACCCAACAGATCGAGTTATCCGGATACAAAAGCGGAGAGTTGCTAACCGGTACGCTGGAAGTTCGGACGGTTGAGCGTTTAGGGAAGGAATCCTGGATTGCTGGCCTTGAATCAAACTCTGATGTGGTCAAAAGCCAACTTCGCACTCCAGTCGAAGAGGCGGACATGGGTGGCGGCATCATCAGTCGGTGGTACGTTTTCGAAGTTTCCGCAAGTTGCCCGGAATCAGAGGTTCTTAACACAAAGCTCAACCTGCAGTTCCGAGAGATGCATCCGGATCGACCGACATCATCCAATTTGACAATTTGTCGGCTTGAAAGAGTCCGATGTGTTCCGAAAGAACTGATCGTAACGTCGCTTGGAAACGACCATTCCTGGGATTTACTTGTCTTGTCTCCTGATCAAGAGCCGTTTACCGTTGTCTCTGTGGAGTTCGTGTCTGCCGATCAGCGAATCCCACTTCCCAATCAATTCAATCAGCCATCAGTCGCTCACAAGCTTCAGATTACGTATCCAAATCCAGACCGAACTTGGCTAAACAATCCCACCCATGTGGAGATCCAGACTACCATTGACTCGTTGCGACTCAAGGTACCGATCGTCCAAGCTCGCCAATGACCAAGCAGCCTATGACACCCCGGCGAATTTTCAGGTGCGTTAATCCTTAAGATTTTGGCGGAGGCTGAAGGGCAGATTCTCGTTCTGTTGGTTTCATGCGACAAGGTGATTTGTGCTGTAAGTTGTTTGAGGGCCTAAAAAGTTGCTATGCGGGAAGCATGGTTTTACCAAAAGCGCGTACCGGTAGCACGACCGGTTTGGCGGTTTCAAAAAAATGGTTCAAGGAACTGAAGAGGTGAAGACAGTTGGCTCATCTCTGACGAATGGATGAGTTGTTCTCGCCAACCTGGTCTACGAAGGGCTGCCTAACCGCACAATCGTCATGCGACATGGGCATGTGAAGAACGCTCAGGGCTCTGAGCTGCTTTATTCGACGTTCACCTCTCGACTGAGCTCCATGCTTTTTGAAGAGACCTTGCGCATCTCACATGGACACGAAGTCAACACGCTTACTGCTACGGCCATGAGGACAGCGACGTTATCGAGCCGGTTGTCGTTCACAACTTCAGAACCCTGAGCTATGTCGATTTTGAGGCGTCATCATCCTTCGCCGCAATGCCAGGTCGAGCCAGCACGGCCACCAGCAAAGTGCTCGGTTCCTGAGGTCCTTTTTGACGCTTGCGGCGGGCTTTCAAAGCTGCCGCCTGGAGCTTTGCGCCTTCCTCAAGCCGCCCGGATTCCGGAAGCTGTTCGGCGGCACGTTTCAGGTCTCGCACGATGAATCCCGGCAGTCCCTGTTCGAGATGATGTCGAATCTGACATTGCAGTTTCGATTCCTTTTTTACCAGATCGCGTCGATGACGGGCCAGAATCTGAAGCTGCTGCTGAATCGGATCGACAGGCTTTTCGAGCAGGCCGAAGCCATTGACGGCGGCTCTGAAGATGGTGAGCGACAAAGGGGTCAGCGACGGTCTTGAATAAGGTCAATGGCAGATTCGAAAAAAGATTTTCGAAATCGATTTTTGCTGCATCTGGGCGGAGGGATGCGACAGGGGTGTAGGATTTTTTGAGGCATGTGGTTTCAGTGCTCGATGAGTTGCAGTTGTTGAAACGTGGTAAGATCGTGAGTATTATTTCGGTGGCGGGTGAAACGGAGCGCAGCTCTGCGGGGACGCAACTGTGCGAGGGATAGCCCGCTGTTTCGGTGCGTCGATGACGCTTCGGCGGCGTTCTTGTGACAGGCTCATCAGAGCGCCGTTTTCGTTTGTGCAGTTGCAGGATCCTGCCACAGTTGGTCGGTGCTGACGAGAGTGTTCAGGATGATGATCAGTTTTCGCATCGCGGCGGTGAGCGCGACTTTTTTGAGTTTTCCTTTGGCCAGCAACCGCTGATAAAAGGCTTTGATTCGAGGGTTGAATCGTGTGGCCACGAGAGTCGCCATGTACAGCGTGCGGCGAACCCCGGAACGCCCTCCTGCGGTTTTGCGTTTTCCGCTGGATTGTCCGGAATCGTTATTCATCGGCGCGACTCCGACGAGCTTTGCAATTTTCTGGCGATTGAGTTTTCCGAGTTCCGGCAGTTCGGCCACGATCGTGCTGACTGCTCTTGATTGATGAGATCCAGGATCTGGCGTCGGCGTTCCACGAATCCACCGAGCTTGATCTGTTCGTCCGACTGAACGACCTGCGGCGCGGGCTGTACGACCTCACCAAACAGCACGATCGTGCCTGCGTCGATGGGATCCGTTTTCGCATCGCGTCCAATACCAATTGCGAAGCTGCTGACGCGGCGTGGATTGACGACGGCCAGTGCAATCTGGTGCTGGTGAAGCAGTTCCACGAGAAGCGATTCATAGCCGCCAGTGGCCTCCATCACGACGATGGTGCCCGTTCGATCGGTAATCGATTCGATCCACTGAGTCAGTTCTTTTTTGTTGTTGCCGATGGTCTTCACGGTCGAACCATGATTGTCAGCGATATCGATTTTCTTTTTGGCCACATCGATACCCACAACTGTTGTGAACTGATAATCTGAATTGTTCATTTTGCCCCATCCTAATATTCGAGCTCGCAGAATATGCGGCTCATGCGACGGTTCGGGTTTGAAATGAAACGGCTTACGATCACGCTGCCCCACGGCCTCAAGGACCAAGGTCTCATCGATCTGCAAGCCGCTGTCGCACCGGGACGGCCGTCTCAGTGCGACTTTCTTCAACAAAGAAGATTCGAAATCTGTGCGGTTGTCAAGTACTCACTCTGCAAGGCATTAGTACTCACTCTGCAAGATATTAGGTCTCAATTCAAAGAGAATTGCGGTAGGGACGGTCATTGCTGACCGCCCCCCGCACAGATCCGTACGTGACGAACTACGTCATACGGCTCCTCCGTCAGGTCAAACGATCGCGCTGCTGAGCAGCGATACCTGTCGTGGCGATCGCGCCGCTCCAAGTGATGCGAGATCCGGCGCTGAGTCCGGTACATCGACGGCAATTCGACAACACTTCCCTTCGGTGACTTCCTTTCCTCGACGGACTCCGCCGCTGCGGTTGCAGTTTTGTTCGCCCGGGTCGATGGTACTACGAAGTCATCTGACTTCCCAACAGCGTTCATGCCAACATTGCCCTCGGAGAGGTTCGTTGGCCGCTCAAGGAGTGATCCGCCAAGCGGCTTTGCACCTGAGGCTGATGGGATCTCCCGGTTCTCGCGTTTGGAATGTCCACGCATGCACAGGTTCTATGACTCCGCCGTGTCCGTCGATGCCTTGCCATAAACGGCAGCGACGATGTAGCCTTCTCCCTGTCAGGACAGGATCGGCACACGAAAGTGGGGATGTCGGAGCTCAATGGCTGGCCTGCGTTACCCTTCCCACGGACGCTCAAGACAGACCGGTTACCCGATCCGCCCCTCCGCTGAAGGCCGAAGTAGTTGGCTAAACTTTCCTCGTAAGTTACTTGCATTCTCTATTCCAAACCGGTTTTATCCCGGCACACCCTGACCCCCTTTCTTTAACGCTCAGAGATTCATTATGAAGGGCCTCTTGAAAGTCGAGAAGGAAGCGATTAAGAGAGGCGATGATGTTGAAGCGGCTCTGAGGGGGCAGTTGCAGGATTGAAAGACGCAATTTGAAGCAGGCGTCGATTTCTGGAATTAAACTCAGGAGAAAAAAAGTGATCCCCAAGACCATACCGGTAAAAGATTTCTGGCGGGCCATTCGGACCAGTGACGTGAGTGAACTGGAACGGCTGTGTGCTGGGACGAGATTGCCAAGTTTTGATGACAAGGAACAAAAGAATCATCTCCTTGCAGAGGCAATGAAAGCGAACAGCGAGATTTCTGTTCTGCAGTTTCTTGTCAAGCACGGGGTTGATCCTAGTGCAACAACCCATCGCAGCGGTTTTCCTCCTCTCTGCCGAGCAGCAACTTTGGGACGTGTTGACTACTTGGACTTCGTGCTTAACCTGGGAGTCGATCCGAACCGCGGTCTTGTCGATCATCGCGTGACGCTGATCGCTCTGTCCAGCCAGCACCCACCTCAAAAACATCTCGAACTTCTAGCCCCGCTGATTCGGCACGGAGTGGATTTGAATTGCCTGTTTCCATTGTTCGGCGACAAGTCCAAATCGTTCACAGTCCTGGATCAGGCATCGGACGAGGGTGTTCGCAGCTTTCTTCGTGAGCACGGTGCAAAGACGGCAAAGGAACTTTCCGAAGGAGTTTCACAACCGACGAACACGCAGAAGAAAACACCGCAGGATGAAGTCATTGATTTCATGCGGAGCGTGTTCGGTGAAGTGGAGCCTCGAACATTCACAGACATCCTCAACGCAGGTTCGGGAATTGCAGTGCATGTCATTCAGCCCAAAACGCCCAAAGGTGAAATCACGCTGTTCACGACCGGACTTTCACACCATCATATGAAAGTTCCAAAAGGCTCGATGTGCAGCGGTTTTGGTGAACTTTACATGCAGTTGCCTGGAAAATGGAAGTTGCACGATAAGGACTCGAAATGGAAATGGCCCGTTCAACTCATGCTTAATCTGGCGTCCTGGCCGTTCAGCCAGGGCGGTTTTTTCGACGTCCCGGTCACTGTCATTTCCAACGGAGATCCGCCAGTACGACTCCATCCAAGTGTGCCATTCGAGGCGACAGCATTATTGGCCGACAAAGACTTCACCCGTTCCGATGGTCAAACGATCCATTTTTTGTGTAATGCCCATCTATGAAGCAGAAGCTGCCATGGCACGCAAATTCGTTCCGGATTTCCTGAAGGGCCTTGATCAAGCCGGAGTTGGCCGAATCCTCAACGTGAAACGCGCCAACATTGCTTCCTCGTGAAGTTCTTTCGAATTCGATCACCGAAGCGTCCATTCTCATCGCTGGTCGCGGCGTGGCCGCGAAGTCCTGCTCGGCAAGCAGGACGTACCGAAGCCGGCGACTGCAACCGGATTCTCTAACGCCAGTCGCACCCTACAAACTTGACTGCGGACACGTTAGATTTCGTCCATGCCTTCTGCCGATGATCCCCAGACCGATACTCCCACTGATGGTTTCAGTAACCTCAAGGAGCTGACACGAGTTGCGTTGCCGTTGATGCTGAGTGCGGGGACTCAATCGCTGATGAATGCTGCCGATCGCATCATTCTCGCAGGCTGTTCGGAGGACGCCCTGGCGGCGGTGACTCCAGCTTCGATGCTGCACTGGACAATTGTCTGCGTGCCAATGGGCACCGTGCTGTATGCGAACACCTTCATCTCGCAGTTTGATGGTGCGGGGCAGAAGGATCGGATGCTGAGCTCATTCTGGCAGGCCGTCTGGCTGGCGATCGTGAGCGGGTTCCTTCTCTGGATGTTTTTACCGTTCAGCCGCATGTTCCTGCCGTTGTCGGGGCATTCGCCGAATGTCGTCGAACTGGAAGCTCAATATTTCAATATTCTCTGCGCCGGAGCCCCCATTCATATGCTGGGGACCGCATTGAGTTGCTTCTTCAGCGGTCGCCGCCGGACAACGGTTGTGATGCTCAACAGCATGGCCGCCGTTCTCGTGAACGGCGTTGTCGCGTACATACTTACCTATGGAGCTGGCCCGATTCCCGCCATGGGCATTCGCGGCGCGGCGATCGGGACGGTGGCCGCAAGGTGTGTTGAACTCGCCGTCTATGTCGTCTGCATTCTGCGCGAAGCGAGACGCGACGATTTGCCGTTGTGGTCGATGTGTGTGGTTGATCGTGGACTGTTGAAACAGTTTCTGCGATACGGAGTCCCAAGCGGACTGCATTTCTTTGTCGATATTTCCGGCTTCACGATGTTTCTGCTGATAGTCGGAAACCTGAATAACCAGGCCCTCGCGGCGACGAATATCGCCTTCAGCATCAACGGGCTGATTTTCGTTCCACTCCTGGGATTCGGGACGGCCATTCAGACTGTGGTCGGCCACCACATCGGTGCGGGCCGCATTGATGCAGCGCGAGCGACGACAAGAAATGCGGCAATCATGGGCGTCGTGTGGACCGGAACGATGGGACTCATCCTGGTGCTGTTCCCCGAATTGCTGTTGCGCCCATTCTTTCTGCTGGCAAATCCCGAGACCATCGGCAGTGCGGATATCGCAACGCTTGCCAAAACCGCTGCGTATCTGCTCAATTTCGTCGCCGCGTATTCGGTGTTTGATTCGTTGGCGGTTGTCTTTTCGTCCGCCCTTCGCGGGGCGGGGGATACGGTGTTTCCCATGATGATTACACTGCTTTCAAGCTGGCTGATCATGGTCGTACCGGCATTGATCATTATTCAGTCCAGGCATGCGACAGTGCTGGCGCTGTGGTTGACCTGCACGGCTCATATTTCATTCAGCGGGATCTGTATGCTGCTTCGATATCTGTCGGGGCGGTGGCAAAGAATTCATCTGACAGCAGAAGTGGCTGACTGAGGAGAACGAATACGTCATGGAAGTCAAAGATCGTGTCATCATTGTCACTGGTGCTGGTCGCGGAATCGGAGCGGCGATGTGCCGAACCTTTGCCGAGGAAGGCTGCAAGACCGTCGTGGTCTCTGATCGTGATGAATCTGCTGCCGCCAGCGTCGCTCGGGAAATTGGTCGGCAAGCCGTCGCCAATCGCTGTGATGTGGGGATCGAAGCGGATCTGCAGCAACTCGTCGCGAGTACGATGGCACAGTTCGGCCGCGTGGACATCTTCTGTTCCAACGCGGGCATCACAGTGAAGGGTGGTCTGGAATCGGGCAATTCGGACTGGCAGCGAATGTGGGACATCAATGTGATGTCGCGACTGTTTGCCGCGCGTGCCGTTGTGCCGCACATGCAGGAACGCGGCGAAGGCTACCTGATTCACACGGCATCGGCAGCCGGACTCCTGACGGAGATCGGTTCCGCATCCTATTCTGTGACAAAACATGCTGACGTCGCGATGGCTGAATGGCTGTCTGTCTGTTACGGACGCAGTGGCATTCGAGTGTCAGTCGTCTGCCCTTTGGGTGTCGAAACCGATATGCTTGACGAATCCGATCCGATTCATCGCTACCTGCATCTGCATTCGATCACCGCTGCCGATGCCGCGAGAAGTGTTCTGGAAGGAATTCGAAGGGAGGAATTTCTGATTCTGCCGCAGGCTCAGGTCGCCGAGTTCTTTGCAATGAAAACGGACAACTACGATCGCTGGATTCGTGGATTTCAGCGTCTTCGCCAGAAACTGACGCGAGAACAAAATAATGAAACGTCGTGATAAACTCTTCTGCAGCGTTCTGCTGGTAGTCGCAACGGCAACAGCGTGGAGAATCCTGACACCTCGGGATGCCGTAAAGGTCACGGGGACATTTGTCGATGAACGGCCCGCACCAACATTTCAATTGCTCGATCAAAATGGCCGACAGGCGAACCTGCAAAGCTATTTGCATCGGCATCGAATTGTGCTGGTTTTCTTCGACGCCCGTCCTGGACTCGACGGTGATCCACTGATGCGGCGAATTCGGGAGTTTGCTCCGGCGATCAAACGGACCGGCATCCGACTGATCGCGATTTCTACTCCGCTGGCTCCGGAGTTCAAATCGCAGGCCGAGAATTTCCCCTTCCCTGTGCTGCACGACACTCGATCCGGATACCCGGATTCCAGTTCAGTCAAGTGGGGCACCGCGATCCTGCCTTCCAAAGGCGCGGTGGCAGACATTCGGCCAGCAATGTTCGTGATCGAGCAAACAGGACTTGTCGAATGGGATGGCGAAAAACCAAAATCTGTCGATGATCCGGAGTTGTTTCTGAATCAGTTGATTTCCGGCAGCTAACCGAATTGAATATATACTCCGCGCGGCCGAAAATGACACTTTCTGCTCGCCAGATTGTAGCCCGAAGCGTCAGCGAGGGATCGGGATTTGCAGCCCTCGCTGACGCTTCGGGTTAATGTCACTTGCGACCGCGTGAGGTATAACAGACTCTGCGCTATGAAGAATCACAGAATCCGCCTCGCTGGGCCGTGGGAATCACAATCCATCGGGGACGACGGGCAACCTGTCGGCGAAGTAATCCGCTGCCAGTTGCCCTTTACGCTGCCAGGACCAGAGTATGAATCTGGTGTCCTGCTGACGCGCGGTTTTCACCGCCCGACAGGCATCGACGACACCACCACGCTCCGGATTGTGTTGCAGGCAAGCGAATGCCCGGATGCCGTACGCATCAACGGGACGGACATCGCGGAGTGTGCCGCCAGTGTGGATGCGGAGTTTGCCTTCGAAGTCACCGGCCGGATTGTGGAGTTCAATCTGCTGAGCGTGTTGTTCAAGTCAACCGAGGCTGAATCACCACCGGCGCTCAACACCGCCTGGCTGGAAATCCAGGGATAGATCGCCTGTGATTGTTCCGTACATCCTTCAGGTCGCAGAAGTCGCGATCGAGATATCAGGCAAACAAAAAACGCCCGGCACAGAAGACTGTGCCGGGCGTGTGCGTGTTTCATGATCTGCATCGAATTCACAGTCAGCCGAATTCCGGGCGACGGCGTTCGAGTTGTTCTTTCAGGCGAGCGACGATGCTGGAGTGCATCTGGCTGACCCGGGATTCGGACAATCCCAGTGTGTTGCCGATGTCCTTCATCGTAAGTTCTTCATAGTAATACAGAATTATGATGAGGCGTTCGTTGCGATTGAGTCCCTTGGTGACCAGACGCATCACATCCATTTTCTGGATGCCCACGGTGGGATCTTCGCACTTAATGTCTTCGACCACATCGACTTCGCGAACGTCCTTGTAGCTGTCAGTCTCGTACCATTTCTTTTCGAGGCTCACCAGATTGACAGCGCTGGCGTCGGATTTCATTCGTTCGAATTCCTGAATCGGCAAGCCCATCTGCTCAGCGATTTCAACTTCTGTCGGCGGGCGCCCGACACGCGCTTCGACGAGCTTTCGTGCGGCTTCCACCTTACTGGCTTTGCTGCGGACCAGACGTGGAACCCAATCCATCGTTCGCAGTTCGTCCAGCATTGCGCCTCGAATACGAGGCACGCAGTAGGTTTCGAATTTGACACCTCGGTCCATGTCAAAGGCTTCGATGGCATCCATCAAACCAAAGACTCCGGCGGACATCAGGTCATTCAGATCCACGCCCTCGGGCAACTTCGCCCAGACTCGTTCGGCGTTGTATCTGACCAGCGACAGATACCGCTCCATCAAACGGTTCCGCAGCTCCTGATTGCTCTGATCCTGCTTGTATGCAACCCAGACATCAGTAACGTCTTCATTGACCCTGGTAGCCATTCAATCCTCCGTGACGAACAGCAAGTGCCCGAAACTCAACATCATTGCGTATCGTTGAGTATCGGTCCGACTGGTATCGAAGTTCAGCAGAATCGCTACAACAGGGTCTTTGGACAGAAATCCTGATGACCGATGTTACGAATCCAAAAAACAGATTCATAAATCCGGCGTCATTCTTCCCGTCAATCGACCTTGTGTTGATTCCCTGAGCTTCGAACGGCACTCCGCAGCGTTGTTCGATCTGTTTGTAGTTGCCTGTAATTTTGCCTTGCTGATATTCGTCGCGAATCTTCGACCAAACCTCTTCAGCAAAGAATGCCGAAGCCCGCTGGTTCCATCAAAGACAAAGCTTCGTTGTCCGTTTGAAACTCAGAGTCACTGAATCTGCGATTCAGAAATCTGCGTTCATCGAGACAGCAAAACGATCGTGAGAACACTTTGCACTGCTGACCTGTTGTTTCAAAACTTTGAATCGTCCAGGACTCAGAGTTCCGGTTCTGACCAGGCCAGACCGATTCACGTCTCGAGTGATTCGTATGCCGGTCTGACGTGGCGGGCGGGTTGATATCGCAGGCCGGTTTGTGCTGTCCAGACAGATGGAACCACGATTTCTGCGCTTTCGATGGAAATGACCTGTGTTCGGCATTTTCAACCGGACACATACCGCCGGGTCGGCAGAAAGGATCGCAAGGCAGGATTCATGAGCGCCTGATCCGCAGCTGAAATGCAGATTCTGCAGAAATGAAGGTCGGACGCACGCTGAATTGCGTTCGGCTACACTTGTGAGTAGCCTGCCTCGCCCCGCGTCGGAACTTGCGGGTGTTCTGCTGATATTTGCGGCCTTCAATGGCAGGGATCTGTGTTGCATCATGCTGAATCTGTCCGGACTCAATCCTCCACAACGTGAGGCGGCGTCGATCCTGTCGGGGCCGCTGCTGGTCCTCGCCGGCGCAGGGACCGGGAAAACCCGTGTCATTACATACCGAATGGCCAATCTGATCGCGCACGGCATTCGCCCGGATCGAATTCTGTCCGTGACCTTTACGAATAAGGCCGCCAAAGAAATGAAGGAGCGGGCCATTCATCTGATCGGACGACAGTTTAAGCAGCGTCCGGTGGTATCTACGTTTCATGCGTACTGCGTGCGGGTGTTGCGGGAAGACATTGATTGTCTCGGCTATCCGAAGAAATTCGCCATCTACGACCGCAACGATCAGGAATCCGCCGCACGCACGGCCTTGCGAGACATCCGCCTCGGCGACGGTGCCATGAAACCAAGTGATCTGATCAACCGCATCAGTCGCTGGAAAATGATGGGAATCCAGGACCATGAAGCCAGCGGCAACACTGAAACTGATTTTGATCTGATTGCCGCGATGGGCTACAAGCGCTATCAAAAACAGCTGCGCGCTTGTGGAGCCGTGGATTTTGACGATCTGCTGCTCCTGACGGTCAAGCTGTTTCAGGAATTCCCCAACGTGCTGCAACGGCACCAGTCCAGATTTGATCATGTCCAGATTGATGAGTATCAGGACACGAATGGAGTCCAGTTTCAACTGATCGAAGCACTCGTCAAGCCCCATCGAAATCTTTGTGTGGTGGGCGACGATGACCAGTCTATCTACGGCTGGCGCGGTGCGGACGTCGAGCACATCATCAATTTCGCCGGTCATTTTCCGGGCGCTCGGGTTGTGCGGCTCGAAAACAACTATCGCTGCACAGACAGAATTCTGGAATGTGCGAATCGCCTGGTGAAGCACAATCGGCAGCGGCACGATAAGACGTTGATCCCCAATAAGAAGGCGGGATCCCCGATTCGCATTCAGGTGTTCGACGACGAAACGGCCGAAGCGGAAAACGTTGTCAGTGAAATCGCCTATCTGATCAAAGAACTGGGTGTGAAGGCGAAGCATGTAGCGATCCTGTTTCGCACCAATGAACAGCCGCGGGTCTTTGAACAGGAGTTCCGCCGACAGCAGGTTCCGTACCTGCTGGTCGGTGGCCAGTCCTTCTATGACCGCCGTGAAATTCGCGACCTGCTGGCATACTTGAAGACCATTGACCAACCGCGCGATGAAGTCAGTCTGCTGCGAATCATCAACACGCCGACACGCGGCATCGGGGCGACCACGACGGAAAAAGTGATTCAGATGGCGGTTAAGAAAGGTATCCCTTTCTGGGATATCCTGCCCGAGGCCAGCGCGGCGGGCGCGATCCCTGCCAAGGCCCTCAAAGCAATGACGGAATTTCGCAGTCTGCTGCAACGCTATGCGGCTGCGATGCACGAAAATCCGCAGCATCTGGCGGAGATTTGTCGTCGTCTTGTATCGGAAATCAATTATGAAGCTGAAATCGTCAAGCAGTATAAAGAGGAAGCTCAACAGGAAACCCGCAAAACGGTGCTCGAAGAATTTATTAATTCCATTGGTCAATACGTGGAACGAACAGAAGATCCGTCGCTCTCAGGCTTTCTGGAAACCACCGCGCTGATGGACCGCGAAGATGAAGCGGACCGTGACGAGAAACAGGACAAAGACGCAGTGCGTCTGATGACGCTGCATTCCGCCAAGGGCCTCGAGTTTCCTCGTGTCTATCTGGTGGGCATGGAAGAAGGTTACCTGCCGCACAAACGCAGCATCGATGCCGATTCAGAAAAAGACATCGCCGAAGAACGGCGTCTTGCCTACGTGGGCGTCACCCGCGCGATGGATCATCTGACGCTGACGCGCGCGAAATCTCGCATGAAATGGGGCAAACGTCGCGAAACCGTCCCGTCGCGATTTCTGTTTGAGATGCAGCTGGAACCGGGCGAGGCGTTGCCGGAAGAGCACATCAGCCGAGCGGATGATGGTCTCGGCACGCCAATCCTGCCAGTCGGGGAACAATCGACATTCATCCCTCGACCCGCGCTGCGACCCATCCAGCAAAAGCCCGCCGCCGCGCCCAACGAATTCGAAGCCCCGCCGTTTTGAGTCGCTCCACCTTTTTGAGTCTGGCCCTGGCCGATGAAGTGACATCGGCGTGTGTCCCGATACGCAAAAACGTGAGCCGCAAGGCGCTAGCCGCGGGTAATTCGCCTGCAAAAACCGGCGGCGAACGCCTTGCCGCTCACATGAACAGCGGTATTCAGACAGACTCCGAGCGCGGGGTTCGACCCACAACCCAAAAGATGCGTGCAAAATAAGCGATTGTTGTAAAGAAAGAATCCAGCGAGGCATCGCAGCTTCGCCGCTCGCCTCAGACAGAAGCAAGTCCGAGGACCTAAGAAGCCGCAGCCTCCTCGACATTACTCCGGCAACGGAAAACACGTCGCCACCGCAAAGCTACTCGCAAGAAGAAATCACTAGAAAATCTCACCTTCACAGGGCTGCCCTTCAGACCCTCAGTGCCGTCAAATCCGGCGACCATCGCATCGTATTCGCTTTTCGCGTCCGGTCGGGCATTCTGTCGAGCGATTGTGCCCTTGAAAAAGCCTTCAAACTGCTTGAAGTCATTCTGAGTCCATTGATCAAACGGATGCTTGTGGCACTGCGCACACTGGATGCGGGTGCCGAGAAATGTGTAGGCAAAACCGATCACGCGATCTTCCGACGTCTGAAAGTTCTGACGCGCCCAGTAATGCGGAAGTCCCGCACGGTCAGCGTACGCAGCAGCTCCAGGGCCATCCTTGGTGTACAACTTTGAGACATTTTCACAGTACTGCTGATACGATTCACCCGGGTCACGACTCACAGCCATCACGATACCTTCGACAATCTTGTCGTACGACATGTCTTCGCGAACACGTTTTTCAATCCATGCATGCCATTGTTTAGAAGCTTCCTGCTGCACGGGAGTCACATTGGTCAGTTTGTCGTCGCTGTTGCCGGTGAAGTCACACAACCGGGTCGTCCACCACGCCACGTAACCGGGTCGTTCCAGCAGTTCATCAATCTTGCGACTCCGCTTGTTGGAATCCGGATCCGCCAGAAATTCGCGGACTTCTTTTGCTGTCGGCAGCGTACCGGAAACGTCCAGACTCACCCTTCGCAGGAATTCCGCATCTGTACACAGATCTGAAGGAACGATGCCAATCTTGCGCAGTTTCTGCACGACGAGTTCATCAACTTTTGTCGGCGTCGGTACGGCGGGATATCGATCGCCAAATTGATCTGTCACTGGACGGATCACGGGGACCGGCACAACCGCACTGTCGTAAAACGCGACGACATGGGTATCGCCGGATGTTCCGGCCAGCACAAGTCCGCTTTGAAAAATGTCCGCAATCTGATCGTCGTTCGTCTGAAAGCGACAAAGCGCGGTCACATCTTCGTTGATGCCATTCGACCACACAGCAATTGCTTTGAGCTGCTGTTGCTGGCCATCGGCTGAGAACTGGATCTCAGCGGGCGTCACTTCCAATCTGGTCAGGGTGGGTGGTTCTTCAATCTGACCGGGTGAGCCACCTTGAATCCATCGCATCAAGAGATGATGTTCCCAGCTACCTTCTTTCAGACGCTGGCCGCCTTCGTGTTGAACCTGCATCAAGGGTTTCTGAAGGATCACGCTGTCCGTAGGGCCTTCCGGGTCAACTCGGCCGTATATTTCGCCATGATCACTTTCAAAGTCGTACCCAAACAGGCTCAGACGAAATCCGCCACGCCCCTGAAACGACCCGTGACACGCGCGACCGTTGCAACCGAGCTTCCCCAGCAGCGGAACGACGTGCTGCTGAAAATCGGGCACCTCATCAGCCGCCTCAGACTGTGCAAACCGCAATAAAACAGATTCGCGCAGAGCGGTGTCTGACGTTGGCTGCTGAGCCAACCCGGTGGCAGCACAACACAGCATCGCAGCTGCAACCATGGAGGAAACTGTCGTTCTCTTCTTAATCAACTGCATCCTGAGACCTCATCCTGTGTCAGTTTGAACTGTTCTTGTTGCCACCTTTTCGGCTGGCATTTGTTTTTTTTGCCAGTTGTTCCCACTCGCGTTCGAGCTGCGAATCCGACACTGCCGCAATCTGCTTTTCCACCTTTTGCATTTGCTCTGTCAATCGCTGCTGATCAACCTTCAACTGAGCCAGCTTCATGTCACGACGCTGTTGCAGCAATACACGAATCTCCTGTTCGAGCGCGTCATCCTGAGTGCGAGACCACTTAGCGACCAGCACGCGGATCTGCGAGTCGCCTTTCCATAACTCAAGCTGATGTGCGTAGCGTGTCGGATTCCCCTCCCGCAGCTTTTCCAGCGTCCGGATCTGCTGGTTGAGTTCACGAACGGCTCTTTGAAATTCGTGGGGACGGGACTTTCTGAGCTGTTCAAGTAACCCCGCCAGTTCCGGATGGTGCTCAGACGCAAACCCCATCGCTGCGGTAAGATCAGTTTCAGAAACGTCCGCACGAGACTTCTTATCAGCCGTCTTACCGTCGGTTTTCGGGGAGTCAGAACGCAGCACGTCGGCAGGCGGTTCCGGCACGAATGCATTGACCTCTTCACCGATCGCAGAGACCGTAATCACCGTGACCAGGCCGATCGCCTGTATCAAAAGGAATGCCTGACTCATCAATAAACTCCTGCCTCATCATCCGGCCCAATCACAGAATGATCATCCGAAGCCACCGCGGCATCCAGATCAACAGCCGTCAGCATCCATGAAGAATCTGAATCTGCCTCGCGTTCCAACAGGCCGCTGACCGACTGCTCTGCAAATCTTTCCCGATGCCGGGTGTCGCGTTTTTGCTGCCTCAAATACTGCCGCGCTTCATTCAGAGCGATTCGAAATAGCCAGCCGCGAAGCGTCGCCGGGCGGGCCGTCTGAGCCGACTCAATTGCTCGAATCACCATCTTCTGAAACGCATCTTCTGCCAAATCTCGATTCTTCAGCACTCCCAGCAAAAAAACTTTCAAATCAGCTTCCCACTGTACGCATGAATCCTGAATCATCGAGCGCATGACATCTGGCGTCTGTTGCGATCTGAACTCGTTTTCACAGCGATTTTCCTCGTCCTGCGTCAACAAGTCCCCCTTATTGAAAGCTGCATCCACTCGTACGATGCACCATGAATCCGCATTATTTCAACCGCTTACCAGAAAAACAGAGATGCAGCCCTACAGTGGGCCGTTGTTTACAAATGTCTCCCGTTTGTTCTCAGGTTGAGACCGTTAGTGCTTTGTCAGGCTTTAAAAAAGGGGTCAGGAACCAATAGCCAAATGGCCCAGAGGGCGCTTCGCACTATTGGTTCCTGACCCCTTTTTTAAAGCGCCTGACCCAAAGATTTAACGTTGACAAAGCACTAGACCCGGCTGGCAGGAGCTACCGTAACAAGTCATCAATCACATGTGCATGGGTGACCTCGGCATCGGTGAGACTCGTGTCGCGACCGTCGTAGGGAACCGTGAGCCTGGTGTGGTCCAGGCCCAGTGATGCCAGCAGCGTGGCATGCAGGTCCTGGACATTGACGACATTTTCAACAGAGGCATAACCAAAGGGATCGGTTGCGCCATGGACGTAGCCCTGTTTGAATCCACCGCCGGCAAGCCACAGCGAAAATGCGTGACGGTTGTGGTCGCGTCCGTCGGGGCCTTGTGAGATTGGAAGACGTCCGAATTCTCCAGTCCAGATGACGATCGTGGAATCCAGCAGACCGCGCTGCCTGAGATCCTTGACCAATGCCGCAGATGGCTGGTCCGTCCGCGCGCAGAGTCCCTTCAGACTCTCGGCGTTGCGACTGTGAGTATCCCACGGCTGTCCGTTCATATAGACACCGACAAAACGCACTCCCTGTTCGACCAATTTCCGGGCTGTCAGGCAACGCGCTCCGTATTCCTCGATCGCCGGATTATCCAGGTAATGCAACTGGTTCTGACGGGCCTCAGCGGATACGCCGTCCGGACTTTGCAGATTCAGCACGGGTGACGGGCCGGAGCGAAACACGGTTCCCTGATAAACAGCGGGCAACCAACCGGAACTCCAGTTCTTTTCGCCGTTGATCGGCAGCCCACCGGGATCTGACAGAACCACATAGGAAGGCAGATCCTGATTCTCTGTCCCGAGTGCATACGTGACCCATGAGCCGAGTGTAGGCATCCCGGCGAACAGTCGTCCCGAATGAATCATGCGGAGAGCCGCTTCATGATCGACAGATCCGGTTTTCATGGAACGGACCAGCGTGATCTCATCCGCGATTGAGCCTGTGTGTGGCAGGAGTCGCACATTTCCATCCCGGACTCACCACAGTGACGAAAGCGATAGGGCGATCCAAGGACATTGCCTTTCTGTTTATCGAAATGCGTTTCCAGGTCACCAGCCGGATAAGGCTTGCCATGCCACTTCGTGAGTTCCGGCTTAGGATCAAAGAGATCCATCTGGCTCGGACCACCGTTTTGAAACAGGCAAATGACCGCCTTGGTGCGAGGCTGAAAATCATGGCCGGAGGCAGACTGAGTCTCGGCTGCGGCGCACCCATTCTGATCGTGCAGCAGCGCGGCAAGAGCCAGCAGCCCGACGTTGCCGACGTGCTGACCAAGGAACATGCGGCGCGTGGTCTCGAGTGTCGGGGTTGAAAAATGCATAGATCTGCCTATTCCAGATACAAACACGCATTACTTGCCAGCAACAACTGGCAAAAGTCTGCCCATGC
>Ga0335394_10002348_pt1 | contig 21280 bp, 22 predicted proteins | sample MAT03_FD_205741 | JGI IMG/M metagenome (GOLD analysis project Ga0335394, IMG submission 205741) | Freshwater microbial communities from Lake Fryxell liftoff mats and glacier meltwater in Antarctica - MAT-03 (spades assembly) (version 2) ...
AGTTACCCTTTGTTACAAAAAATCTCGTCCGTAGCTGCTGACCAATTTCCACAAAATATGTAAAATAATAAGAGACAAAACAAAGGACAACCGCCTTAGCCTGGAAAACTTATGCGATCGCTCTTTGCCCTTTTTACAGGAGTTTCTATTATGACCCATCCAACCTACACACAGCAAGCCCTTTCCCGCTACACCGTCCCACGCCTCAAAAGAATCGCCACCGAACTCGGCGTAACACCCACTCTTGACAAAAGAGCGGCTGACACCTGGGTAAACGCAATCATCACCCACCAGTCTGCCCAGATTCAGAAGCTTGACGAACAAACCACAGCCCAAACGGAACTCAACCAGTTCATCGCAGACCAAGCCGAAGTTGTAGCCCCCGAACTGCTGAGAACAGTAGAAATCACCTTTTACGATCACGAAATCTACGCTGGCGACAAATTGATAGCCAGCATCACTCATGACCACACGGACTTTGTAACGCAACGGTGGGTGGTGACGGTCAACGGTGTAGAAGAACACCGTGCTGATACTTGGGCGAAGTGCCACCGCTACATTCAATGGCACTTAAGCAATTCGCAATTCGCAGTTCGCAATTCGCAATTACCAGAACAAAATGACACTACTGGTAATGAAATTATGGTGCAGGTTTTCAACGAGTGTGAAAAGTACGGCTTCGAGATTTTCGATGATGGGATTTACCACAACGACGTGAAGCTAGGTGAAGTGGGATTCAGTCGCGGTACTTGGTGGGTAGTAGGTGCAGCAGAGCAGAAGCGCGTCGCTTGTCAGTCTGCACTTGAAGCAGTGTGGTGGTTGGCAGTCGCACAAACCCCACTTTATGCAGAAGCGGTTGACTGTGAAGAACTGCTAGACCGACCCTTTGATGAATTAACAACCGAAAAATGGCGACGATTACGGGAGTATGCGCCAGCTATAGAAAGCCGCGAGTTAGTGGCAGCGTAATTACTCTCATTAGAGGACAGGCGATCGCTTGACATCTACAGAGATCGCCTCTCACCAGATTCTCAACATTCTTCATTAAATCACTATGCAACCAACAATCACGATCCCCCAACACTGGGGCTACCCTCGCTTTGCTTTGTCACAGCGCACTAAGGACAATTCGCAATTCGCAATTCGCAATTCGCAGTTAAAGATAATTGCGAACTGCGAATTGCGAATTGTTTTGGTTGGCGTTATGCGGTTATGCCTAACAGAGACTACCCAGCTATAACTTTTAATACCATTAAGCATTGAATGCTAATTGAAAAAGCTATCAGATTTTTAAGAAACAGCCTACATTCTGATTAATTGTTAACTTTTATATTTTTTATTTTTTTCTGAAGGCGGAAACGTTTTTGCCGGGTAGTCTTTTTAAGATGGGTCTATTCAGGTGCTAAAACTTTATGCCCCGCCATCTAGAACGATTGCTCTTGATCGACTCACTATTAAGAACTAGGCAACGTCCAATAACTCTTAGCCTTGCTAAAGAGTTAGAAGTTAGTGAAAGAACAATTCGCAGTGACTTAGCTTTTTTGCGCGATCGCTTTAACGCTCCTTTGGAGTATAGCTCCAAACTAGGACACCACTACACTGATCCAGAATGGCGATTGCCAAGTATTCCTTTAACCAAAGGTGAACTATTTGCCCTTATTGTTGGAGCAAGAATGCTAGAAGCCTATGCTGGTTCGCCTTATGCTTTGCAGCTACGCTCTGCGATCGCACGGTTGAGTGAACGTTTACCAGAAAGAATCTGGGTGAATGTCCAACAACTAGCCCAGGAGCATATTCTCTTTGGAGGGGGAGCAGAAGTAGACCTCGATCCAGATATTTGGCACAAGATAGAAGACGCTTGCAGCTTAAGAAAAAGGGTAATGATGACCTACTATACCGCAAGTCGTGATGTCCTTTCTGAACGCAAACTTGACCCTTATCTATTACACGTTTATCGTGGTACTAATTTATATTTAATCGGCTACTGCCATAATCGTCAAAAGTTTCTTTGGTTTAGGATCGACCGGATCAAAAAGTTAGAAATCTTACCAGAACATTTTACCCCCGATCCTCAATTTAATGCCAAAGAGTATATCGGGAATGTGTTTCAGCATGAGGTAGGAGATAAGCAGCTTGACGTTAAAATTTGGTTTGATGCCAAAACGTCACCGTATATCCGCGAACGGCGGTGGCATTCTACCCAGGAAATTGAGGAGCATTCGGATGGTTCATTGACACTGAAAATGTGTGTACGCGGCATTAACGACTTGAAACGGTGGGTGATGTGGTATGGAAAGGGAGCGGTTGTTAAGAGTCCGCCTGAATTGGTGGAGTTGGTACGAGACGAGTTGGAGTGTATGAAGAGTAATTACAATGGTTGAGGGAATGTCGCAATGATGTCAACTGACTATATTGTTAAAGTATATATACCTCTGATGCCCTCAATTAACTTTGAGCAGGTGTTGAGCACTAAGCTGCTAAGTCCAGAAACTAGATTTCTAAGGTTTCTAGCTATCACTGATGTCGTAAGGCGTTTTTATAGTATTTTACTTAAAGGATTTAATTGATGTAAGCAGCTAATTTCATAAAGGAGTGCTAAGATAAAAAAAATCCAGTTTTATGCGAACCGGAAAAACCAAAATTTTTATTCATGTATTATGATGCCACAAAATAACGGCAGCAAAAAGTTTGATCTGCCAAATAGCACTGACAGCCTTCAAACATCAGAAGTGCCATCTTCTTGTGAACCGATGTGGGAGTTCCTTGAGCGATTTACGAATTCACAGATGCAGTTCGTTCTAGAAATTACAAGGCTTTCTCAGCAGCCTTCTCATGACTCACCTAATGTTCGTAGTTGGCTGATGCCTAAAGCTAAACAATATCATAGTCGTTTGCAGCCTCTAAATTCTCGTTTGGAATTGAGAAGTGACGATGAGCTTTTAGAATTTATCGTTACTTGTGCAATAGCAGAAACTAAGAGCCAATATTCTTGCTTATCAAAAAAAGCTACGACTTGCATATAGCTGTCTAATCTTTTGAATTTAGCTAAATCACCATAGTTTTGCACCTCTTAGTTCTGCTGAGAGGTCGCAAACCATCGCACCAAGAATTATAGATATAAACTTATTCTGGCAACTAAGATTTTTGGAAAACTGAATTATGCTATCACCAGATTTAGCAGGGGTAAGAATCAATGAAAGTAACTTACCTTACGTAGAACTCAAGTTTAATATTTTTGGACAAATTTTACCATCTGACCACGGATACGCATTATACAGTACTATTTCTCACCTCTACCCTCAACTGCACGAGCAACAATGGCTGAGTATCCAAACAATTATGGGTATTCCTGATGGCAAAGGGAAGATTTATCTTACGGAAAAATCGCATTTACGTATACGTGTTCCTGGTGACATGGTTCCTGCTGTTTACCTCTTGGCAGGTAAAGCCTTGACTATTGGTAAACATTTAATTCGTTTGGGAATACCGCAGATTTTTATGCTGCAACCTGCGTCAAGATTGCGATCGCGGATTGTTGTAATTAAGGGGTTTCAAGAACCAGAGCCGTTTTTGTCAGCAGCGAAACGCCAATTGGAAGCATTGGGAATTCAAGGTAGAGCGTGGATTCCTTTAAATGCAGAGGGAGAAAGCGATCGCAAAACTATCAAAATCAAAAAATATACAGTTGTAGGTTTTGGTTTGGAAGTTGCGGATTTAAGCGATGAGGATTCTATCAAGTTGCAGATTGTAGGATGTGGAGGAAAGCGACGCATGGGGTGTGGAATTTTTGTACCAACTAAAAGTTAATCATGAAAAATCCCTCACGGTTACTCGCAAAATCTTATGACAAGAACAAATACCAACAGCCACCAGATTATGCCCTTTATATTCAGCATAATCGAGATGTTGCAGCTGCTTGCAAAGGATTAGCCCAGATTGTAGGTGCTGTAGCACTGAAAAATGCTGGATTAGATCCAAATTTAATTGATGAATTTAGCAAAACCCTATTGGCAAATGGTTGGATACAAGACTTAGGGAAGGGAAATAGCCATTTTCAGGAGATGCTTTCAGGGAAACCAGAGTTGATTCAATTACTGCGACATGAAACTATTTCAGGTTTACTAGCCTGCTTAGAACCGCGTTTTGTTGAATGGTTAGCACCTCTAAATAAAATCAAGTTTATTGCTGTCTGGGGTGCAATGGGACACCACCGTAAGTTTGATGCTCGGACAGTGCAAAAAGATGTTACAGAACTGAAGGTTTACGTAACTCATGCAGACTTTCAAGTAAATCTCCAAGAAATGGCACAAGATTTAGGATTGTCAGAACCGCCATTATTTGAATCTGATTTGATTATTGCACCCAATAAAAACGATGTCTGTAATTTACCAGCACGAGAATCATTAAACCAACTCAAGAAAATATTTAACAAGCTGGAATCAAAATTTGAGGATGAATTATCACGAAGATTTGTAGCATTAATCAAAGCTTTTGGTATTGCTGCGGATGGTTCTGCAAGTGGAGTAGCTAAAAAATATAAACACACTCAAAGTTATTCTTTAGCGGCATTTGTTGTAGAGAACCTATCTCAAGGTTTAAAACCTAGTGATTTAACCACACTAATTCATGCTTGGGCTTGGAGTAATAAAGATGTCGAAAACGATAAGATTGATTTAACTAAATTACCAGATGGTTTTGAGTTTCGAGAATTTCAAAAAAATGTAGAAGCATCCAATTCTTTCCTTACCCTTGCACTAGCGGGATGTGGTTCTGGAAAAAGTATTGCAGCTTATCTTTGGGCAAGACAATGGTGTGCAAAATTCCAGGCACAAGGTAGAAACAATACACGTATTTTCTTTTGCTTACCAACTACAGGTACAACTACAGAACATTTTAAGGACTATGCCTTAGAATCTGGGATTCCTCCAGAGTTAATAAGTTTAACCCATTCTCGTTCCAGTGTTGACCTGGAAACTATGGCACAAACCAGTAACCAGGAAGAAGTTAACGAGGAAGACGAGAACGATACAGCAAAAGCTGCGGAAGCTGCACTGAAAGCAGAACAAGACAAAATCGAAGGTTTGGCGTTATGGAGTACACCTTTAGTTGTAACTACGGCTGATACGGTTTTAGGGCTAATGGTAAACTCTCGTCGCGCTATTTACAGTACTCCTGCAATTATGCAGTCAGTCATTGTATTTGATGAGGTTCACGCTTTTGATGATTATTTGTTTGGTCATCTGCTGGTATTTCTGAAAAACTTCCCGTATTTACCCGTGTTGCTAATGACTGCTTCGTTACCAGAGCAACGTCGTCAGGCAATTGAACAAGTACGTCCTGATGTATTTTATGTCCCTGGCGATGAGAAATTGGAAACTTTAGAACGTTATTGCATTCAATACCCGACTGATTCTAGACAAGTGTGGGATGCAGTTAAGGAATGTGTGGCTAACAATGGCAAAGTGCTGTGGGTAAGAAATCGGGTAGACTGGGTAAATACAACTTATACCGAAGCTAAGGCAAAATTTCCTGATATTTACGTAAATGTCTATCACTCACGGTTGCGTTACAAAGATAGGAGCGATCGCCATCGTCAAGTAATCGATAATTTTAAGCTACAAGGGCAAGCGGCTATTTTAGTTGCGACTCAAGTTGCAGAAATGAGCTTAGATTTATCAGCTGATTTATTAATCACAGATATTGCCCCAGTTCCGGCATTAATTCAACGAATGGGAAGATTAAATCGTCGTGCAAACCCGGAAAAACCAGGACAACCAAAGCCAGCATTGATTTGTCAACTACCTACTGAGAATGAAGTTTTACCATACAAAAAAGAAGACATAGAAATAACTGCAACTTGGATTCAGAACTTACTCGTTAAGAACAAATCATTAAGTCAAAGAGACTTAGCAGAAGAGTTTGTTGCTGTTAGTGATGAAGAGGAATACAACTACAAAAAAGCACAAGAAAGAGCTTGCTTTTTTGGTGTACCTAAAAAATCAGGTTTGTGGCGAACTCGTCCAGGTTCTACTCGTGGAGAAGGATACACTATACCAGTGATTTTAAAAGCTGATCACGAAGCTTGGCAAAAACAAGGTTTGTCCGGAAATCCTGATGCTGATTGGATACGCAAGCATGAAGTTTCAATTCCTATACGTAAAGAAGCTTTGAAGTGGACACAAATAGGGGGAATTCGTATTGCACCTATTTGTGTAGTCACCTATGACTATGACGAAGTAACGCGAGAAGGAACGGGTGCAAGATGGCTTTGAGATATCACTTAAATGACAGCAATTTTACTATCTATCACCGTGCAGCTTTAGGTGGATTGGCATCAACTCTTATAGCTTGGGACAATAACCCACCAGAAGGAATTAATAAGCCTACTGTAGAATCAGATTTTGTAGAAATTACCTGGGATGAATCACTCACCAAACAAGAAGCTTTACGACGCATTCTAGAGGCTTCTTTCAAATTAACCGATGATAAATTAATTGATTTACCAGGTCAATTTATTGGTGAAGATGCGGCTGATTTAAAATTAGCTATTCATGAAGGGTTATGTCTAACTTTTTTGCAACATAATAAAATGCGTCCGGGTGAAAAAACACCGCGCGTATTCCCCTTAAAAAATGCTGATGCAGAAAATGCAGATTCAATTACTTATAAAGCTATCAATAGCTATGCTCATCAAAAAGCACAAGGAACAGGATTATTAGATGTTGTCAGAAGAGGAGAGGTTGGAGGTTTTCCGATAATTGCGACTATTCCGCAATCTGTAATTCCTGGTGCTATGACAGGCAAAAAAGCATTGCAAGCTAAACCAGAAGAAGCAATTTTATTGTTATATCTGATTGTGGGTTGTGCTGTATTTTTATTACGTCCTAGAACATACAAGGAAAAAGCTCAAGCTTGTATTGTAGTTCCTAATCTGACAGATTTATTAGACTTTGCTAATTCAATGCAAATGTTGGCTAGTAGCAGTCAAAACTTTCAAAGATTTAGCAATACTTATTTAGGACGTGTTGTTGGTGGTGCAGAAGAAGCTGCACTTTCATTTTTAATTGATATTGAAGCTGATAATATTGCAACTACACCAGGTGTTGATGGTTGTCAGGTAATTGCAATGGGTAAAGTCGCTTGGGACAAGAACCAAATCAATCGAAGTATTAGCGTCAAAGTTGGAGGTTACTATGAGGAGATACGGGTATTTCGTGCTGCCAAGCAATATCTAAGTAAGAGTAAATTTATCAAGATGAAAGATGGTAAAAGTTTTTCCGTTCCTGATAATCCTCTCCCAGAACTGATTGCTTGCAACCTCGCTGCTAGACAACATTGGTGCAATCACTTCAAGGAATTGGTGGCAGATAAAAATGATTTCCGCAATTTATTGTTTAGAAAAAGAGGACTACATCAAGTGGTAAAAGCTATTAAAGATACAGAGGATATTGCCATCATTCGAGCTTTTCACAAAGCTTGGGAAATGATAATGGGACAATTGGGCGAACGCGCAAGTGATAACAATCTAGATTTTGGCAGACTTGTTGAGGTTCGTCAGGAAAAAATGCGTAATGAAATTCTCAGACTCAGAACTTCAGATGCAGCCGCAAATTGGTTTCTCAAGTTTTGTGCAGATGCCACAAAAGGCGGATCTCTTGCTCCGATGCGTGAAGATGCTGAACTTATTCGAGCATTTATTTTCAATCGCAGAAACTTCGATCGCTTGCAGAACCTTTTACTCTTTGCTCTTGTGAGCTACGAGTCTGACAAAAACAAACAATCAAACTAACAAAAATGGAGACAACTAAGATGGCTACACATTACCTTTATGGAACAATTCTGACCAATGAAGCTGTTGCAGCAAATAATCGTGGTGATAACATTGGCAATACCACTACACTTCAAAAAGTCTTTCACCAAGATGATGTGCATACAAGCGTATCAGCCGAGGCAATCCGTTTTGCTCTGCGTTATCGGTTTCAATTGGAAGCTACTGTGCCTGTCAACCGTAGTTATGATTCATCAACAGGTAAACTGAAATACCAGGATGAGAAGCGTACACAATGGAATCCTCAAGGAGATGTTTTTATTGATGATGACTTGATGGGTTTTATGGATGCTGAAGCCGCAGCGAAGGAGAACGAAGAAGAAGTTGATACTGAGGAAGTTTCTGACGAACCCAAAGCCAAAAAGAAAAAGGACAAGCCTAAAGGTAAAACTACAAAGCGCCAAAGCCCTCTAGCAATGGGTCGTGCTGTAAGTTTGCGTCCATATCGTGCAGAGCTTTCTTTTAACTGTGTTTCTGGAGAAAAGGCAAAGGGGCAACTCTCTCTTTATAGCGCAGAGATGCACACAACTGAGTATCAATACTCTTTTGGGCTAAATCTTGGGGATGTTGTCAAAAAGAAGCATATTTCTAGTTTGATTGAGGCAATCATCGATCCGCCACAGGTAGCCGGAAATCATAGCCGATTTGCTTATGATTTTTCTCCTGCTTCGATTGTGTTGCGCGTAACTCATGCTCATTCTTCTAAAATTCAAAACTGTTTTGAGCATGATGAGGAAGAACGTACTTACACGATCGCCCGTTTAATCGATCGCATTGAGTCTGGCGACATTCCTGCATCTGAAATAATCATTGGCGGCGATGTTTCTAAAACCGAGGAAGGAAAGAAACTGAAAGCTTTAAATGTGACTGTATTTTCTGGCGTAATTGCGGCGGCAAATGAAGCACGTCAACGTATTGCTGCTTTTGGGCAGGAGTATAGTGTTGTTGGAGAAGGTTTATGATTGCACTCCACATAGAAGTTCCCTATGCGAGCTTTCGTAAGTCCTATGCGCGATCGCTCGCCGAAACTTATCCATTTCCTCCACCTGCTACGGTTTATGGAATGCTACTTTCTTTTGTTGGAGAATATTTCAGGGCTTGTCATGTGGGAGTCAAGTTAGCTTTTGCATACAAACAACAGCCCAGAATTGCAACAACGCTACGCAAACTTAGCCGTTATAAGTATGGTGTAGCGAGTAAGCAATCGAAGATGGGTAATGCTCCTGACTATATCGAAACCCTATGTAATATCGAGTTTATTTGCTGGGTAGATAGCAGTAGTGAGAAAAAGCAAACAGCGCGATCGCTAGAACAGCGTCTTGCTGAAGCAATTCAATCACCTGATTACATCACTCGTACAGGTCTAGTAAGTCTAGGCTTAAGTGATGATGCTGTAAATGATGTGTCTTTACTAAATAATGTTGAAGGTAAATGGTACTGGTTAACCCCCTGTGATACAGGTCAAATTGAGCTACCAATTTGGGTGGATCATGTGGGTTCTTATCATACAAGATGGCAACGTTATGACTTTGATTTATCATCAACACTGATTGAAGCTACACCTACTTTAGAGAGGTTTGTTAAGATTATCGATCCAAGAAACGATCTCTGATATTTTAAATGCTGCGAAGCGTAAAACCGAACCTTGAAAATTTAATAATCTTATTTCCAACCCGGAAACGTTTCTGCCTAGTTCACTGACTAGATTGGTAGCAAAGCAATATGAAAGTAATTAATTGTACTACCATGCAAGCGATCGCTCTAGACTCTGAAACTCTGGCAAAACCAACATCCGACACCCTTCGTGTTTCTGCCCTCCACGCCCTCGCCTACTGTCCCCGCCTGTTTTACCTTGAAGAAGTGGAGGAATTGTACACCCAAGATGCCGCCGTATTTGCTGGACGCAGACTGCACACTGAACTCGAAAAACAAGAAGATGAGGAATGGGAGGAACTATTTCTCGAAAGTGAGGAATTGGGTTTACGTGGGCGGCTGGATGCATTGCGTACCCGTGACGGTCAAACAATCCCCTACGAACACAAACGCGGTCGCGCTCACCGAGATGAGAACAAACAACCTCAAGCTTGGGAGAGCGATCGCTTACAAATTCTCGCCTATGCTTGTCTATTGGAATCAGCCCAAAGTATCCAGATTAAAGAAGGTCGGATTCGCTACCACGCTGACAACGTATTAGTTCACATCCCACTGGATGATGCAGGACGCGCAACAGTTCGGGAAGCTATTGAAAAAGCACGTAGTCTTAGACAATCTACCCACCGACCACCAGTAACCGACAACGAACGCCTGTGTACCCGTTGCTCTTTAGCTCCCGTCTGTTTGCCTGAAGAAGCGCGACTAGCCCATGATCGAGAGTGGCAACCAATTCGCTTATTTCCTGAAGATGACGAACGGCAAGTAATTCATGTTTTGGAGCCTGGAACTTGCGTTGGTAGAACCGGGGAACAAATCAAAATTACCCGTCGCAATCAACCTTTAGAGACAGTTCCCTCTCGTCAGGTAGGACAGTTGGTGTTGCATAGCTTTTCCCAGATTTCGACCCAAGCATTACATTTTTGTGCAGACCAAGGTATTGGTGTACATTTCGTTTCCGGTGGGGGTCGATATCTAGGTAGTTTTGATACTCGCAATGGGAGTATTCAACGTCGTATTCGTCAGTATACTGCTCTTTGTTTGCCTGATACCTGCTTAGAGTTAGCGCGTAAATTGGTAGCTTGTCGCGCTCAAGGACAGCGTAAATTTCTGATGCGGGGGAAAGGTAAAGCCAAAGCTAACGAGAGATTGACAAAAGCGATCGCCCAAATGAAAGCTGTACTCAAACTCGTTCCTCAAGCAAAATCCTTAGAATCGCTGTTGGGGTATGAAGGAAATTTGGCAGCACTCTATTTTGATGCTTTACCCAATTTGATTTCACAGGATGCACCACGGGAAATGGTTTTTAACGCTCGCAACCGTCGCCCTCCCAAAGATCGGTTTAATTGTCTATTGGGGTTTGGGTATGCTTTATTACTCAAAGATGTAATGAATGCCATCTTGACAGTTGGATTGGAACCTGCATTGGGCTTTTACCATCAACCCCGCTCCCAAGCTGCACCCTTAGCTTTGGATTTGATGGAGATTTTTCGAGTTCCTTTGGTGGATATGATTATTATGGCTTCTGTTAATCGCAATCAGTGGGATATAAAAGCCGATTTTGATATTCGCGGACAACAAGTTTGGTTGAGCGAAACTGGTAAACGCAAGTTTGTCGAACTCTACGAAAATCGCAAGCAGGAAACTTGGAAGCATCCAGCAACGGGTTATTCCCTTACCTATCGTCGTTTGCTGGAGTTAGAAGTGCGATTGCTAGAAAAAGAATGGATGGGTGAAGGTGGTTTGTTTGGTCAGCTGATTGTGCGGTGAGGTGTAACAATGGGAGAAATCAGAAATTGTTACATCATCTGTTACGACATTCGCTGTCCAAAACGCTGGCGCAAAGCTTATAAGTTGTTGGAGGGATATGGAGAACGGATACAATATTCCATTTTTCGCTGCGTCATGAATCAACGCGATCGCGAAAAATTACGTTGGGAGTTGGAGACGATTTTGGCAAAGGAGGATTGTATTTTATTTGTGCGTTTGAGCGATCGCTGTGTACAGGATATACCCAAGTATAATCGACCGGGTACGTGGGAAAATACAGACAAGCCTTTTTTGATCATCTGAAAAATGCAAGCATCTCTCTTTGTTCAGGCGGTAAAGGTGGATGTAATTGCTGGAATCCTTATCAATAATAGATTTGAGGAATTTTTGAGGCGTTGTAGGTGCTTGCAAAATTTGTAACCTCTCTTCTATTAAGGGTTTTGCATTATCAAGCTAGATTGGAATTGAGTCAAAATTGAAAAATTTTAGTTTATTATTGGTTTTTTTGGGAGATGCTTGTAAACTTGGATTAGAGCGCTTGTTTGCTAAGGCTTTCAAGCCTCGCTGTGCTTTAACCTTAGATGCCGTAAGGCGTTGATCACAATACAGTCTTGATAAGTTGAGCGATACAAAGAAAGGTGCTTTAACCTTAGATGCCGTAAGGCGTTGATCACGGTTCAAAAATTGCTCAGTATCTTTCTAGGCTCATCTGTGCTTTAACCTTAGATGCCGTAAGGCGTTGATCACTTGGCTGCGATCGCATTTACCGAGGTTCCATCACTCGTGCTTTAACCTTAGATGCCGTAAGGCGTTGATCACACAACAGAGTTGGAAGCGATCGCTATTAATCGGGTTGTGCTTTAACCTTAGATGCCGTAAGGCGTTGATCACTTATTGCTGGGATGACTGATGAACTAAACGCTACAAAAGTGCTTTAACCTTAGATGCCGTAAGGCGTTGATCACTAAAGCCTTCCTGTTTCATCAATGCGACGCTGTATTTGTGCTTTAACCTTAGATGCCGTAAGGCGTTGATCACTCGCCACCGCTTGTCCATCAATACCAGCAGATATGTGCTTTAACCTTAGATGCCGTAAGGCGTTGATCACGAAAACCAATCTACCAAGTATTAAAAGCTTTAGCCCAGTGCTTTAACCTTAGATGCCGTAAGGCGTTGATCACAAAAGATGAGTGGCTTTGCTTTGGAAGTTGGCGAGGGTGCTTTAACCTTAGATGCCGTAAGGCGTTGATCACATTTTTAGTGATAAGTTAGTAGGGTGAAAGAAAAAGTGCTTTAACCTTAGATGCCGTAAGGCGTTGATCACATGGGGCGATTTAGGGACTTGCCACAAGAAGCTTATCGTGCTTTAACCTTAGATGCCGTAAGGCGTTGATCACACTCTATTGTGTCAAATAATCAACAAAAAATGAACGTGCTTTAACCTTAGATGCCGTAAGGCGTTGATCACGAGAATACAAGCAGGTGGTGGAACGCACTCTAAGCCAGTGCTTTAACCTTAGATGCCGTAAGGCGTTGATCACAAGAAGAGGACAAGGAAATATGGCAGCCAAGCTGGAGTGCTTTAACCTTAGATGCCGTAAGGCGTTGATCACATTTTTGTGGATTGCGTGAGCAGGGTAGGGTATCCCGTGCTTTAACCTTAGATGCCGTAAGGCGTTGATCACCTTGGTAGATTGGTTGTCCGTTCACTGTCACCATTGGTGCTTTAACCTTAGATGCCGTAAGGCGTTGATCACCTTTGGTACAGCAAGCCTATGTAGAAACGCTGAATAGTGCTTTAACCTTAGATGCCGTAAGGCGTTGATCACAGAAAGTGAATCATAATTGTAAACAAGATAGTGATCGGTGCTTTAACCTTAGATGCCGTAAGGCGTTGATCACTTCCTAACCCGTGAACAAATACCGATGTTTGCGTCAAGTGCTTTAACCTTAGATGCCGTAAGGCGTTGATCACTAAACACATTTGGGCTATTAGGATTCTCAGTAATGTGCTTTAACCTTAGATGCCGTAAGGCGTTGATCACAACCTGAGCGCAGGGAAGTAATGCTTGGTCATTGGGAGTGCTTTAACCTTAGATGCCGTAAGGCGTTGATCACGAAAGAACCCCGCATTGTTATGCAAGGTTTGTTGATTGTGCTTTAACCTTAGATGCCGTAAGGCGTTGATCACATCTAACACCCCAGGAATATGCCAAACTTACACCACGTGCTTTAACCTTAGATGCCGTAAGGCGTTGATCACTCAGGACGACGCTTTCTTTTTTCACCTGTTGCGCTGGTGCTTTAACCTTAGATGCCGTAAGGCGTTGATCACTAAATATTGATTCATCCTATCTATGGTTTGGTAACTTGTGCTTTAACCTTAGATGCCGTAAGGCGTTGATCACTACAACACAGCCCACCAACTCTGGCATGAGTATTTAGGTGCTTTAACCTTAGATGCCGTAAGGCGTTGATCACGAGAACGGCGGGAGTAAACAAACTATTATGTGCTGTGTGCTTTAACCTTAGATGCCGTAAGGCGTTGATCACGAAAAAGATTCTAAATCTCGTAAAGATATTGTGGCGTGCTTTAACCTTAGATGCCGTAAGGCGTTGATCACTGGTTACTAACTCTTTGTATTCCACATAACCTTGAATGTGCTTTAACCTTAGATGCCGTAAGGCGTTGATCACAAATCAGGTCGCAGTATTAAAGCTACTGGCAATCAGTGCTTTAACCTTAGATGCCGTAAGGCGTTGATCACACATTGCTGGTCAATCTTTAATCGCTATCAAGTGGTGCTTTAACCTTAGATGCCGTAAGGCGTTGATCACTTTGTAATGGTGAGTCGGAAGGCAAGAGCTATTGTTGTGCTTTAACCTTAGATGCCGTAAGGCGTTGATCACGTGGGAATAAAATTTTTGCTCTTAAACAGAAAAGCAATGTGCTTTAACCTTAGATGCCGTAAGGCGTTGATCACGGAGATATTGGTACTGGTGTTAGCACCGCGGCCACAGGGTGCTTTAACCTTAGATGCCGTAAGGCGTTGATCACGTGTTGTCAACGGGAGCGTTCCGACAATTCCTGATAGTGCTTTAACCTTAGATGCCGTAAGGCGTTGATCACATACTTAGATACTAATAAAACTTATATAAGGCAAAAGTGCTTTAACCTTAGATGCCGTAAGGCGTTGATCACTCGATTATTATTAAGATTTGTTATGTGTGCTTGACGTGCTTTAACCTTAGATGCCGTAAGGCGTTGATCACTTATAATACGGCGTTTGATCTCACGGCTTAAATTGCGTGCTTTAACCTTAGATGCCGTAAGGCGTTGATCACAAAAAAGGCTCTAACCTTCGGACAATTAACGAAATGTGCTTTAACCTTAGATGCCGTAAGGCGTTGATCACCGATTGCGGAAAAACAGTCGGTCTGATTAGGGGTGAGTGCTTTAACCTTAGATGCCGTAAGGCGTTGATCACATTGGGTGCGGGTAAAAGAATCAGGTGAACTTTGGTGCTTTAACCTTAGATGCCGTAAGGCGTTGATCACCGAAGTAAGTAAGGAGAATAAGCAGAATGACTCAATGTGCTTTAACCTTAGATGCCGTAAGGCGTTGATCACCTCTGTTTCTAATGGGGCATTTATCCCATTCTCAGTGCTTTAACCTTAGATGCCGTAAGGCGTTGATCACATCACTTTATTTTCGGTTGCTTTTTACCACATATTGTGCTTTAACCTTAGATGCCGTAAGGCGTTGATCACTATTAGTAATTCCGATTGGGCACAGATTGAAGGGTTAGTGCTTTAACCTTAGATGCCGTAAGGCGTTGATCACAAGATATGGAGAGAAAGGGCACCCAAAAAGCCGACAGTGCTTTAACCTTAGATGCCGTAAGGCGTTGATCACACTATTGAAAATAAACGTGGTTGTCGTCGTTTTCGTGTGGTTTAACCTTAGATGCCTTTTGGCCTTGAAGTCAACATATTACTATTACCCCTCTCTTAAAACCCTTGCGGTGTCTGTAGAGTTACAGCAGCATCAGCACGTTCGCCAATACCGCTATCTGCCGCGCCAACAATTGTTTTGCTTCGTTAACTGAGCCGTGACGCAGTTCGTGGATAGCTTGATGCAGTCCAGTGTGGGCATTCGCTGCACCGTTGATTGCTGTTTGTAAAGTTTGTTGGTCTGTCATGCTTACAATTTTTCTCAAGGGTTCGCTTTTTACCCAGATTCCACTAAACTTCCTGTGACTCTTGCGAAACTTTTAGTAGATTTTACCGTAATTTCTTGAATATTGCCTTCGATTTTAAGTATTAATCACAACATTTAACCCACAAGCAGCTTCAATTTTCTGGCTTAATACACCGAATAAACTCATGTCAGCTATGGGAAGCATCAAATTTTCTCTTGCTTTCCTTTGCTGCCTCAATGACTTCTTCTAGAGTGCATTGATAGACTTCTAAAAATTTGGGGATGTCTTCAATTGGCAACCTGGGAGTATGCCGCCCAATATCCCAGTTGCGAACAGTTGATTCGGCGATTCCTAAGCTAGATGCCACATCTACTGTTCGTAACCCTGCTTTTTCTCTTAACTCCTTCATATCCATAACAGAATAGTACTACCAATAAAATATCAGTTAGCTAACATAGTTGACAAGCGTAGTTAACTAGCGGATAATAGATACATAAGAGAAGCGCCCCTGACTGCGAATCTGAAGCGCTTCTTTTGCCCTAAATTTAAAGAGCTTACCAATCATGACATATCCGACTTATACCCAACAACATCTGCAACTAAAATCCATTGCCCGTGTCAAGCAAATCTACAGCCAAATCGCCTGTACAGTCGAAGTAAGCGACAAACGCTGCAAAGATTCTTGGATTACTGCGATCGCTGAATATCAGGCTAGTAAGATTCACAAAGTCGCTGACGAACAAACCACAGCCCAAACGGAACTCGACGGGTTCATCGCAGACCAAGCCGAAGTTGTAGCCCCCGAACTGCTGAGAACAGTAGAAATCACCTTTTACCACCATGAAATCTACGCTGGTGACAGATTGATAGCCAGCATCACCCACGACCACACGGACTTCGTAACGCAACGGTGGGTGGTAACGGTCAACGGTGTAGAAGAACACCGCGCTGATACTTGGGCTAAGTGCTATCGCTACATTCAATGGCACTTAAGCAATTCGCAATTCGCAGTTCGCAATTCGCAATTAGAATTAGCGCTTCTTGCTCAAACTTACAAACTATCCAATCATCGCATTGGAATTTGGCATATTTTAATAATTGCGAATTGCGAATTGCGAATTGCGAATTGCTTTGTGTGGTGGTTGGCAGTCGCACAAACCCCACTTTATGCAGAAGCGGTTGACTGTGAAGAACTGCTAGACCGACCCTTTGAAATGCTGACGAATGATGAATGGGGACAGTTACGACAATTAGTAACAGCCTAATTCTCACAACGGCGATGGCGTAACCGCCCACCAGAGGTGATCGCTCCACATGATAGCGATCGCCCTAAATCATCCTCAACAATCATAAATCATAATGCAACCAACAATCACGATCCCCCAACACTGGGGCTACCCTCGCTTTGCTTTGTCACAGCGCACAAACCAGGGCATTATCCTGGGGCTTCAATACTACCCGAATGGTACTGAACTGGCTGAACAATTTGGTGATGGTTGGCGTTATGCGGTTATGCCTAACAGAAACTCCGATGAATTATTCCACTTCCAAGAGTCTGAAATTAAACCACTCTCCCAACAGGAATTACTTTCAGAAATCACCACAGAGATTGAGTTTTATCAACAGCAGATAGCCATTCTGCAACAACAGTTAGCAGTAGTAACTGGAGGTTCTGTCAATGCCTAAGACGGTTGACAACTATGTGGAGCGTACTTCTGCTAGATTACTGCACTCTCTAAGTCGCTCTGGTGGTTCTATTCCTTTGCACCGCATTCAGTTCTCAGAAACCATCATCCAATATTTGCTTGATAAAAAACGGGTGCAAGTACAAAACACTGGATGCGGTTTTTTGTTGGAGATTGCCAAGGATTTTTAGCTGACGAAACAATCAAGAGCAAATATGAAACTTTACGCTAAAACCATTTCACAAACTTTACCAGATTGGGCAATTGTCGTTACACAGAGTGCAGATTTGATTGAGATTGAAATCAATGATGACCATCCGAATTTTCAATCTCTACTTGAAGAACTAACAACAGAGATTGAACCAGGAGTTATGGGAGTTAAAGCGGAGGATTTATGTTTACGGCTCGGAATCGAACTTTCTAACCCACATCTTCACCAATTAGTTGAAAAAGCCAAAAATCTGATATCTGAAATTGCTGCACACCCAGAATACAAACAATTGCTGAATTTGGGATATAGCCCTGATTTAAACATCGCTGATGCTAGCACTGCTCCCACTTATCTGGAATGGGAGCTAGACCGGAATCAACAGCACTCTGTTTAGTAAAGAAGCGATTGCCTGAATATCAGCTTTTCTTCAAGCAATCGTAAAGCACTGAAAGTTTACGCTACAAACCACTAATTATCACACACCCCAACAAAATATGGTTAGTGAAATCAAACTAGGTTTATGCAACCCTCCCGAACCGATTTATCTCTATGTCAAAAACGCCGAGTTAGGTGGAGAATCTTACCTGTGGTATCACTATGATATTGACAGGGAGAAAACTATCCCTGTTACCCAAAGAGCTTTAACTGGGTACTTATCAGAACTTCGATTGACGACTAAAGAATTCAAAGGCAAGGACAATCTCAAACTCGATATTGTTGTCAATGCCGACGAACTTTACATCATAAGAACTGGTGTTGAAACCAATTTTGCCAAAAGCTTTCTTTTAGCTGCGTCATTAGTTCAAGATTTTTCTAAGCCACTGATTATCGTTGCAAATGCTGGCGACGAAAACACGGTTTTCTGTAATCTTTACGATGCTGCAACCAAAACCAAGATTTATAGAGAATGGAGTAGAGATGCTGATTGGGCAACTATCATTCGTGATATTCAATCTTTATTGGGTGGAACTTCAAGCTCCATCCCAGAACCACCACTAACTCCACCAAAACTTAGCGTAGTCCCCCAACCTGTACATCCTCAAGACTTGCGAGTTAAAAATATTCGTACCTTGCTTGATTATCCACTTGATTTAGTCAAAGAGTGGTTGCAATTTCAAGATGTTGACCGCCCAAGTTTACTTGATATTAGCAAGATTGATGAACTAATCAAAAGTATGTGTTTGGCTTGGGCAGCAGATAAGTGTGAATATCCCAATCATGCCGAATCTTCGTATCACAATCTTGTTGTTGATGCCGTTGCTAGCAGTGCTGATGAGTTAGCTGCAATCAACGTATGGATGCAACAGTTGCAAACTGCAAAAGCCGGAGCAGTGTAAATCAAAAGTCAGGATTCAGAAGTAAAAATATTCTGAATCCTCAATTAATCACACAGGAATGAAGCTATGAAAGTCAACTCCAATTCGCAATTCGCAATTCGCAATTCGCAATTCGCAATTAAGACAATTAAGACAATTAAGACAATTAAGACAATTAAGACAATTAAGACAATTAAGACAATTAAGACAATTAAGACAATTAAGACAATTAAGACAATTTAGTGGGGGCTTGTACCTCCCACTCTCTTGTTGACCACCAACCTACGGTATGGTAGGGGCTTGTACCCACTTTCAGCCAATTAATCAATTAGTTCATAATTCGCATTTTCAATTGCGAATTGCGAATTGCGTTCGCGGAGCGTGCCGGAGGCTCTACTGCGAATTGCGAATTGTTTGGTCAAGTGGATTTTGAATCTATCAGCGCTCGAATTGTCAAACAACATTCTTCTACTAAATCTGCATAAATATGGGAGTTGATCAGATGTACACAAAATGGACTGATGAAGAACTAGCAATCGTTGAAGAGATGGCTTGCCTTTACACTGTCAAACAAATAGCATATCGACTGAAAAGAAGAGGATACACACGCTCAACATCAGCTATTCAAAATAAATTACGCTTTTTAGGATACTCGGCACGTCCAATTCTTGATAATTACAATTGCTGTGAAATTGCCAGAGTTTTACAACTCAACTCAGCTACTGTTTGGAGTTGGGTAAAGAAGGGCTGGATACGTACATCTCGAAGTTCTGGCAGATATCACCAAATCAAGAGTAAAGACCTAAAGCGTTTTCTTCAAAACCCACCCCAACGTCTTAAAAGTCGCATTGCTGACATTGATAAAGATGCTATCGAGTACTTAGTCGGGAGATTAGGATGACACAGCAAATCATTCCCCAAGACACTAAAAAAGTTCTTGACCTCTGCTCCGGCATTGGCGGTTTTACCCTTGGTCACTTGATTAGTGGTGGTTTTGAAACTGTAGCCTTTTGCGAGATTAATCAGTACTGCCAACAAATTCTAAATCTACGCTTCCCACATATTCCAATTATCCAGGACATCCATGATATTACAGTTGAGTCTTTGGCAAGAATCGGAGTTGCAAAAGTTGACGGCATCATCGCCGGACTCCCCTGCCCTCCCTTTAGCCTCGCCGGAAAGCGCCTTGCCTCACTTGACTCGCGCAACCTCTTCGGAGAGTTATTTAGAATCCTTTGCGAGATTCGACCAACATGGGCGATTGTGGAAAACGTTCCCGGATTGCTCACTGCTGAAGGCGGTCAATTTTTCTGTGCCGTACTGTGGGAGTTTGCCTCGTTGGGGTTTGATGTCGAGTGGGGAATTGTTTCAGCAGTCTCGGTGGGGGCTGTCCACTTGCGAGAAAGAGTGTGGATTATTGCTACCAACTCCCAAAGCCCAAGACGGGGAACATCCTGGAGTCACTACGAGAAAGCCGGGACAAACGTTGCATCTGTCAGCTGCCGTAATGCTGATGACTCCTCAACACAGCGATTGCAACGACAACATTCAAAGCAACTTCAACAAATCTCCTCATTTGAATACACAGCGATCGCTCAACCCATATTTGGTAGAGGCGATGATCGGAGTGCCACAAGGCTGGACAGATGTCTGCTTACCTACCCAGGACTTACAGATTGGCTGTGTGCTACCACAATCCCCAGCTTCAGTCGGCTCAGTCGTAGAGAAATTGCAGCGCTTACGAGCAAAGAGCAAGCAGAATATCGCCAACTCTATGCACAATACTTTGCAATCAGAAGAGAACACAAACAGCAGTTGATGGCTCTGGGTAATGCCATTGTTCCCCAATGTGCTGCACTCATTTTCGACCGATTGAAACAAATTTTGTCAACCAACAATTCAGCAGTTAAAAGCCAGGAAAACACATGATTGACCACATTAACACGCTCAAAACGAGTTGGTATATATCTCCGCCTTGGCACAAAACAATTCCACCTGTTGCAGTCAATTTACTGGAGAGAGTTTTCCTGCGAACCACAAGAACATTCGGTTATTGCTCCGGTGTTCAGTGGAAACACGAATGTTGGCTTTATACAGTCATTTGTGGTAATGAAATTCTCCACGCCACAGAACATCAAATCATTGGCAGTGGAGAGTTAGAAGGCATCAGTTTGCAAAAACCTACTTTTGTTCTGGGCGAAAGAGTGATGCTCTGTTCTCACGATAAAGGAACAAAGCAACGGCTGATTTTGGGAATTGTACTTGTGGATTGTTCCTGGTTCTATGTTGTCGAATTGGTATCACCAACATTGACGAAAACACCGACTATATTCAATCGCTTCTCGCTGGTCAGTGAGAAAAGTTTGATGCGAGTAAATGCCTGATTCTTTCTAATCATAAAAGTGAAAATTCTCACACAATCTAAAAATTATGTCGCAAATCGAAATCGTTGAAATCATTGAACAAATCAAACAAGAGATTGAAGTTGATGCAGATGGTCACGGTAAAGCCAGTATCAGAGCAACAGCAAGATTAGCTGGGGTAAGTGATATGGCTATCATCAAAGCCTTAGAAAGTGCAAACCTAGAACCATCTAAATTATCTAAAATCCTTATGGA
>Ga0335394_10002354_pt1 | contig 21260 bp, 13 predicted proteins | sample MAT03_FD_205741 | JGI IMG/M metagenome (GOLD analysis project Ga0335394, IMG submission 205741) | Freshwater microbial communities from Lake Fryxell liftoff mats and glacier meltwater in Antarctica - MAT-03 (spades assembly) (version 2) ...
GTAGCCAGCAATGCCGGGTTAGGCATTCTTTCATAAGCCCTGGAAATTTCTATCTGCTCTTTATTTTCATGAATCTCTTCAAGACTGTCGGTATGGCTGGCAAATTCTTCCAGTTTATTATGCAACTCTTCTTTAAGAGAAATATTTATCTGGTTGGATCTTTTAGCAATAATTGATATAGACTCATACAGATTGCCTGTTTTGCCTTTAATATCATCAAGGTGGCGGGTCTCTACGTTATTAGTAATACCTGCGCTAAGCTGCCGTCTTAATTTGCTCATTATTTAGTTGTTTAATATTTGTTTGCGATAAGTTTAAGATTTGTTCCGCCTCTTTTTTAAATTTACTGTCAGGAAACCGGTCTGTAAATTCATTACACTCCGTTACAACCTGCTCAAATCGTTCTACCTTTTTTTCTTCCACACTCAGTTCTGCAAAGCGGTAGTATGATTTTATAATCATCAGTTTGTACTCATCTCCTTTTATAGATTCCGGGTAGGCATTTAATAAAGTAGCATATGCTACTGCAGCCGCCCTGAATTGTCCAATGTCAAAATATAATTGTGCACTCTGAAAATCCTTCGCCTCTAGTTTTCCACGACAAATATCCATGATTTCTGTCGCATCCTTATTTCTTGCAGATCCGGGATGTGTGTTAATGAAGGTCTGCATCATCCCCATTGCCTTAATGGTATTGGTCTGATCCAGTTCCGGCTTGGGAGATTGCTTGTAATAAGAAAAAGCCCTCATATAATCCACTTCCTCTGCTTTGGTACTGTTTGGAAATATCTCCAGGTAAGTTTTAAACAAGTTCTCTGCACTCATATAATCCGCTATATTATAAGCACAATAGGCATACTTATAATATATATCCTCAAACTCCTTCCCTGTTTTGTAATAAGGCATTACATCCTCATACAAAATCTGGGCTTTACTGTACTTTTTATTTACAAAATATTGTTCCGCAATCCTGAGCTTGTAAGCAGGATCAGGGTTCTTTAATATTTTGCTTATACTCTTTGAGTCAGTAGTTTTTTTCTTACTACTCTTTTTCGAGAACAATTTTAAACTACTACAACCGCCTAAAACGACAACTGCAATTATTAACCAGATATATTTCATAAAAGGAAGGCAAAGTTAACAGATACCGGCAAATTTTGCGTAAAAAAGATAAGCAGCCAAAGCAGGGCAGTTAAGGTTTTGATAAAGGGTCTTTTAGGCCCTGTTTGCCCGGTAGTAATGTTTTAAAACTTTAGCATTCCTTCTTTATCAGACTTCTTTCATAATTATTTCCTCAGCCACGAATGCACTAATATTTTTCTAATAAATGACTCCTAAATCGGTGCATTCGTGGCTGAGGATAAAAAAACCCTCCCGAAGATTCGGGAGGGCTATATCAGCAAAAAGTATCAACTCTTAATTCTTACGAAGATTTGGGTGAGGAGGCTCAACAGTGTTTGGTCCATCTTCTCCTTCTGCAGCAGCACGGAGGTCAACTGTATTACAGTCACCACCTTCCTGACCATAGTTAAAGATAAAGCGATCGTTACTGATACCTTCTTTATCCACCATGTAGTTAATTACTCTATTTACATTATCCCAGCTTGACTGCTGCTCTTTCTTTGTAGAAGCGCAATATCCAATTACTACTACTTTACAACCTGGGTTGTTACGCAGTCTTGCAGCTACGGTAGAAAGTGCAGCTTTTGCATCATTGTCCAGAGAGTTAGATTTGAATGATACACTTGGCAATGAACCAAGTAACTGAGAACAAGTTTTAGTGTCAACCGGAGGTGCTTTACCTACGCAGTTTGGATCACAAGGGCATTTACCGATACCATCAGCATCTACTGGCTGGCAATATGTTGGAGTAATTAACTCTTTATCCTTACAATCAGGAACACCATCACCATCTGTATCTTTAGTAACACCATGGCTGTCAACAGGGCAACCAGCAGGAGTTTGCTCCTGGTCGAACTGGTCAGTTATACCATCAGCATCGCTATCAGGTAATGATGGTTTTGGAAACTTCATCAGACGTGGGTTGCGGATTTCGCTGTAAGCATAATCCAATGGGTTCAACCACCATAATGGCTCAACAGCTTTGCTGCCAAGATTAATGTTCAAACCAAGGCTAAACATGTTATAAGAATCGAAGTCACGGGTTAAGGAAGCATCACCAAAAGGATGCTCTTGCCAACGCTGACCATCTAACAAGTCGTCTTTAATGAAAGTATAACGATTTTCAAGAGCCAGATTTATTTTGTTGCTCAATTTAAACGCAATACCAAAACCAAAAGTTCCTGAAGGTTTGAAAGTGTTATCAAACAAAGTTGGACGACGATCTCCCTGGCCTTCAGCCTTTGTTTCGTAGGTATCATCCATACCCTCTTTCAAAGCTTTCAGAACATCCTTACGTTTACTATAAGCAGTACCGCCAGCAGCAACTTGATTAAATAAAGTAGTATATTTAGTAGTGCCATTTAAAGCATTAACCATAGTTTCATATACTGTACCGCCGATTCCGACAATACCGTACATAGCCATTCCTGATTTTGCTTTATGGAAACGAATATTGTTAAAAGTGATTATACCTTGCAAGGAGAGATCCTGCACTTTAGTTCTGTAATTGTAGAAAACCTGGTCTTTAGCAGTTGGGGTGTTGTTAGGGCCGGATACAAAAGCCATCTGGCCAGAATTAAGTCTGATTGGTGCACCATAACCATTTTGGCTCCAGGCTGTGTTTTTTCTGAAATTTTCCGCAGTACGGAAATGCTGCCCTTTACCTATACCATACAGGTATTCTAAACGCATAGAAAAAACGTAACCAAAGGCTTTTCTAACATGCACACCAAAACCAGGTGACCATGTTTTAGCAGGAACGTCACCAGAAACAGTGAATAAGCCTGCTTTAATACCAATTTCCCACTGGTTGCGGGGTTTTGCAGGAAAATTTTGAGTGCCGTTCAAAAACTCAGAGTGCTGAGGCATATCTTTTGAACGAACAACAGATGAGTCTTTTACGTCGTAGCTGGCCCCAACTCGCTGTGAGAAACCACTGGTAGACGCTAACAGACAGAATATGCCTGCCAGAAATAAGTACTTTTTGCTTGCCATAACTTAAGATTAAGATTTGAAATACAATGTCCAAATAATTAGCAAAAATAGAGATTGAAGATTAATTACCAAATTTTTATGAATATTTATTTGGTCTTATTTGCTTATTATTTTCCAAATAGTTAGTCAACGGCGGGCTTCAATTTGCTGCCTGAGGGTATATTTATTTTTTTGTGGCGTAAATTGCCCACTTTATAGATGCATTTACCCACAGATTTAATAAACGATGAGCTGAAAATCTTTGAAACCCGTTTCAAAGAGGCCGTTCGAAGCCAGGCACCCTTGCTGGATCGTATTATGCGGATAATAGTAAAGCGTAAAGGAAAGCAACTGAGGCCTATGTTTGTCATTCTTTCCGCCAAACTATGCGGAGAAGTAAACGAACCTGTATATCGGGCAGCTTCATTGGTAGAACTGCTTCATACAGCAACACTGGTTCATGATGATGTGGTGGATGATTCTATGGAACGTCGTGGTTTTTTTTCCACTTATGCACTCTGGAAAGCTAAGGCCAATGTATTAATCGGTGATTACCTGCTGGCAAAAGGGCTGCTCTTATCATTAGACAATAACGATTACCAGGTATTGCACATTCTTTCCGATGCAGTAAGAAAAATGAGTGAAGGTGAATTATTGCAAATGCAAAAAGCCAGGAGCCTGAACCTTGATGAAGATGTTTATTATGAAATTATCCGGAATAAAACAGCTTCGTTACTGGCATCTGCCTGTGCTGCAGGTGCATGGAGCAGCAGTAAAGACGAAACAGTTACTGAAAAAATGAGGTTGTTTGGTGAAAAAACCGGAATGGCTTTTCAATTGAAAGATGATCTGTTTGACTATGCCAGTGAAAATGTAGGTAAGCCAACGGGTAACGACATTAAAGAAAAAAAACTAACCCTACCACTTATCTATACACTGAACAATACAGACAAAGCAACCCGCCGGAAAATAATTTATATTATAAAAAATAACAACCAGGATAAAAAGAAAGTAGAATGGGTAATTGAACAAGTGAAAGCAGCAGGTGGCATTGCCTATGCTACAGAAAAGATGAATGCTTTTAAAAAAGAAGCCCTTGAAATTCTTTACCAGTTTCCTGAAAGCCCCATCAGGCAGGGATTACAAGACTTAGTTCTTTATGTAACAGATCGAAAATATTAAATGGAGGGGAACTCTAAAACCCCTTCAAGAGTTAACCAAAAGAAACTCTTTTTGAGTGGAGAACTCCTGGAAGGATTAGTTTTAAGAGATGCACTGGAATTAGTTGCTGGTTATTTGTTACTGGTTACTATCTCCGAAAGAACAAAGTGGCTGTTACATGGTAAGAGTTACCTGTAACAAGCATTTACAACCAGCAACATGAAAAAAAGATGGAACATATCAATTGCGGATGAGGAAAAAGTGAAAGCATTACATCAGTCCCTTAAAGTACACCCGGTTTTATGTAAAATTTTTGTGAAGCGGGGCATTGAAACATTTGAACAGGCCAAAAAGTTTTTTCGTCCGGAACTAACGGAGCTACACAGCCCCTGGCTGATGAAAGACATGGAAAAAGCGGTGGCAAGAATTATCACGGCCATTAATGATGATGAAAAAATATTAGTCTTTGGTGACTACGATGTTGATGGCACTACTTCTGTTGCCAGCATGTATCAATTTCTCAAAAAGTTACATTCCAATCTTGACTTTTACATACCGCATCGCTACCGGGAAGGATATGGTGTAAGCAAAGCAGGAATTGATTTTGCGAAAGAAAATGGGTTTACATTAATCATATCACTGGACTGTGGTATCAAATCGGCCGACCTTATCGCTTATGCTAAAGAGCTTGGAATCGACTTTATCGTTTGCGACCATCATCTGCCTGATGATATTCTGCCACCTGCTGTTGCCATTCTTAACCCCAAACAAAAAGACTGTAATTATCCTTATAAAGAACTTTGCGGTTGTGGGGTTGGTTTTAAGTTGATGACTGCATTGGCAGAGAAAATGAACCTGCCTCCTGCATCTGCATTTGAATATCTTGATTTACTCGCTACTGCCATTGCAGCAGATATTGTACCGATGACGGGGGAAAACAGGGTTCTTGCTTTTCATGGCCTTATAAAAGCAAACAAAAATCCTAATTATGGGATAAAAGCACTGGCGAAACTTAGTGGTATTCAGCATGAATTGCACATTGCCAACCTGGTATTTATGATTGCCCCAAGAGTAAATGCAGCCGGAAGAATGGATGATGCAAAAAAAGCTGTACAATTATTTATTGCTGATAGCGAAGAAGAGGCTTTGCAATATGCGGAATTGTTGCACAATGATAATATTGAAAGAAAAGAAGCCGATAAAAACATCACCCAGGAAGCACTTACGCTAATAAGCGAAAAGACAGATTGGATTAACCGAAAGTCAACCGTTGTATTTCAACCGCACTGGCATAAAGGAGTGGTAGGCATCGTTGCTTCAAGAGTAATTGAACAATACTATCGCCCCACAGTAGTACTGACACAATCAGGAGAATATGCAGCCGGCAGTGCCAGGAGTGTTCCGGGATTCAATTTATATGAAGCCATACATGCCTGCAGGGAACACCTGCAGGGCTATGGCGGTCATTTTGCTGCTGCTGGTATGACTATGGAATTGAACCAGGTAGATGCTTTCAGAGAGAAATTTGAAGAAGTAGTTTCATCCACCATACCTCCCGAATTATTAGTACCAGAGATTATAATAGATGCAGAAATTACTTTAAAAGACATCAAACAATCTTTCTACGATATTATTTGCCAGATGGAGCCTTTTGGACCAGAAAATCTCCGGCCAGTATTTGTAGTAAAAAAAGTGACGGATAGCGGCTGGTCAAAAATTGTAAAAGAACAACATATCCGTTTTTCTATAAAGCAGGATAATATGACTATTACTGGTATTGGCTTTGGCATGGCTGATAAGTTTCGCTTGCTGGAACAGCCGGTCGATATTGTTTTTACCATCGATATGAATGAATGGAATGGCGAAAGGAGCCTGCAACTGATGGTTATCGATTTCCGGTTTTCTCAATCCTGATAAATCAACTCTGTATATCTATTAAAATGCCTGTTGCTTTTCAGAATGACAACATAAAAAAAAATTCTTAGCTTAGCCCCATCGTTTATAATTAATCCTCACTTTATCAAAAGCCAGATAATAATCTGATAACATGCTTTATTACTTATGTTGAAAAGATTACATGATTTTACATTGTTGTAATAAAGCGATATTTTTTGTCACTAAAAATAAAACTGTTGTTTATGAGAAAGCTTTGCCTGTTAGCTATTGCTATTATCACTTTTTCTTTTAGAATTTACGATACAAATTATTATGCCTTGTCCGGTGGAGCCTTCACACAAAACTGGACTAACACCACATTAATAACAGCAAATGATAACTGGGCAGGGGTAGCCAGCATTCAGGGTTTTTTGGGACAGGATATAACTACTGCAACCGGTATAGACCCTCAAACTCTATTGACAGGATCATCATCAGTAGCTAATGACCTGGATGTGATAGCTAATCAAAGCAATACAACTATTAGCAATGGAGGCGTGGCAGAATTTGATGGCATACCAAACCCCACTATTGCCTTGCAGGGTTCTGGTACGGCAGATGCACCTCATCTTATCATTTATTTAAACACCACAAGCCAAAGCAGCGTAAGGGTTCAATACAATGTACGGGATATTGATGGTACAGCAGATAATGCTGTACAACAAGTTGCGTTGCAATACAGAATTGGCAGCACTGGAAATTTTACCAACTTTGCAGCCGGCTATATAGCAGATGCCACTACCGGACCCAGCATTGCTACATTGGTAACAGCAGTAGATGTTACTCTGCCAATAGCCTGTAATAATCAGCCACAGGTTGAAGTCCGCATCATGAGTACCAATGCAACAGGGAGTGATGAGTGGGTGGGTATTGATGATATAAATATTACTTCCAGCGGTACAGCAGGTCCCTTATCAATAACAACTTCCTCACCTTTGGCCGGAGGAACTATAGGTATGGCCTACAGCCAAACTATTCTGGCTTTCGGTGGTACACCAACATACGCCTTTTCTTTGTTGAGCGGTACATTACCAACGGGTACTTCTTTAGCAACTTCGGGTGCTATTACCGGCACACCAACAGCAAGCGGTACTTTTAATTTCACTGTGCAGGTTACCGATGGAGCCTCTGCAACTTCCTCTAAAGCATTTGCTATTACAATAATCAATGCCCCATGCAATCCACCCACCCATACAATAGCAGAAATACAGGGAACTAGTAATGCCTCCCCCTTTGTGGGAAATGTGGAGACAACAAGCGGAGTAGTAACAGGTGTACGGTCGAATGGTTTTTTTATGCAAACACCAGATGCAAATACAGATGCCAACCCTAATACGTCGGAAGGAATTTTTGTTTTTACATCCAGTGCGCCGCCAGCTGCAGCAGTAATCGGAAACCGGGTTTGTGTAACCGGAACAATTGTAGAATTTATTCCTTCTACTGATCCTAACAGTCCATCTCAAACAGAAATCATTTCTCCGGGAGTAACAGTTTTAAGTACCGGCAACCCTTTACCGGCAGCAATTGTGCTGACAAGTGCAAATACTAATCCGGCCGGTGGTCTATACCAGTTAGAAAAATTTGAAAGTATGAGGGTACAGGTAAATTCAATGACAGTTGTTGCACCTACCCAGGGAAACAAAACCGAATCAGCTGCAACCTCAGTTAGTAATGGATTCTTCTATGGTGTTATTACTGGTGTGGCCAGGCCGTTCCGTGAGCCAGGTGTTGAACAACCTGATCCTTTACCACCCGGTGCACCAGTAACTGTTCCCCGTTGGGATGCAAATCCTGAATTGATTGGTGTCGGAAGTAATTCAATCGGAAGTGCTGCTATTGATGTAGCTACCGGTGCTGTCCTTACAAATGTAGTCGGCCCTCTTGACTACAGAAGCCGTGTTTATACTATTGACATTGACCCTTCCATTACACCTGTTGTCAGCAATAACGGATTAACCTTTACGGCAGTTCCTGCACAGACGGCTGATGAACTGACGGTAGCATCATTTAATATTGAAAGGTTTTATGATGATATTAATGACCCCAATGGAGATGCTGTATTAACAACAACAGCTTATAACAACCGCCTGAATAAAGTTTCATTGGCTATCCGCAATGTTCTCCGCACACCTGATATCCTTTGTATTGTTGAAGTTGAAAAACTTGTCGTATTACAAGCTATTGCCACAAAAGTAAACGCTGATGCTGTAGCTGCCGGTAATCCCAGTCCAAACTATCAAGCCTATCTTTCGGAAGGTAATGATGTGGGAGGTATTGATGTGGGATTCCTGGTTAAACCTGCAAGAGTAAATGTTACAACTGTTACGCAATATGGATTAACGACAACCTATACTGATCCAACAACAGGTTTACCTGCTTTGCTCAATGACAGACCCCCTTTGGTAATGAATGCAACGTTTACAAAACCTGGCTGTACAACTCCTGATTATATAACTGTAATTGTTAACCACCTCCGTTCGCTTAATGGTATTGATGATGTGGGGTCAACTGGTACCCGTGTAAGAGCAAAACGAAAAGCACAGGCAGAATTTCTTGCCAATCTGATACAAGGATTTCAAACAAGTAATCCAACAGCTAATATTATTTCCGTTGGAGATTATAATGCATTTGAGTTCAGCGATGGGTATGTAGATTTGATGGGAACTATCAAAGGCACACCAACCCCTGCATCAGATGTTGTAGTAGCCTCGCCGGATTTGGTCAATCCTAATCTTACTAATTTAGTTGAAACATATCCGGCAGCTCAACGCTATACGTATAGTTTTAGCGGAAGTGCCCAGGTGTTGGATCATATACTGGTAAGTTCCAATTTAGCAAGTAAAATCAGCCGCTTTAGCATTGCAAGAGTTGACGCTGATTTTCCAGAAGTGTATAGAACTGATGCTAATCGTCCTGAACGTATCTCAGATCATGATGCCCCGGTTGCGTATATTTTATTTACTGACAATATAAATCCAACAATTACCTGTTCTGGGAATGTAACGGTAAGCTGTGCAAGTGCAGTGCCTGCTGTCAACATTGCATCGGTAACGGCAAGTGATAATTGTTCAGGCGTTGTAGTAACTCATGAGGGAGATGTCATCAGTGCTCAAACCTGTGCAAACAGATATACCATTACAAGAACTTACCGGGCTACAGATGCCGGTGGTAATTCTGCAGTTTGCGCACAGATAATAACTGTAAATGATATCACGCCGCCAACATTAACCTGTCCGGCAGCTGTTACAGTAACCTGTACCAGCCTGGTACCTGTTCCTAATATTACTTCGGTAACAGGGGTATCTGATAACTGCGGTGGTATTGTAACAATAACGCATGTGGGTGATGTTATCAGTGCACAAACCTGTGCAAACAGGTATACAATAACCAGGACTTACCGTGCAACAGATGTCTGTGGCAGTTTTGCACAATGCACACAAATAATTTCTGTAAATGATCAGACAGCACCGGTCATTATCTGTCCATCAAATATCGCAGCGGCAACACCGATAGGATCTTGTACAGCAGTAATTACGTTTACACCAACTGCTACCGACAACTGTGGAGGTGTTGTAACGATTACGTCGGTGCCAGCATCGGGCAGTGTATTTGCAATGGGTACAACACCAGTAACAGTAACAGCTGTAGATGCATGTGGTAATTCATCTACCTGTACATTCAATGTAACGGTGACGGATGGCCAGTTACCAGTTATAGGTACACAGCCTGCTAACAGAACAGTGTGTGCAACGTCTACAGCGATATTCAGTGTAAGTGCAAGCAATGCTGTAAGCTATCAGTGGCAGCAATTCCTATCAGGAGTATGGACGAATATAGCAGGTCAAACTGGTTCATCACTGACTTTTACTGCAGTAACGCAAAGTATGAACACCAATACATACCGGGTGAATGTGATAGGATTATGTACATCGATAATTTCTAATCCTGCATCCTTATATGTAAACCCATTACCAACAATAAATTTAACCGCTTCCAACCCACCCATATTATTACCGACTCAAACAACAAGTTTAGTTGCCAGCGTAAATCCAACAGGTGGAACTTTTGCCTGGTTTAAAAATGGAGTAGCAAGGGTACCGACGGTAACCACAGGTACCTTATCAAATCTGACAGTGGATGATGCAGGAACATACAAGGCTACCTATACAGATCCGAATGGTTGTGTAGCTACATCCGGAGATTTGGTATTAAGTGCTGCACTATCAGAACGGTTCTATGTGGCACCGAATCCGAACAATGGTCAGTTTTGGATACGCTATTACAATCTTGTGAATGAGCAATTAACTCTGATTGTGTATAATTCAAAAGGGAGAAAGGTGCATCAGCAGGTATCCCCTGCAAATTTGCCATATACAAGGATAGACGTAAAACTTAATGCAGCCACATCATCTGGTATATACCTTGTAGAACTCAGGGGAGCAGATGGCCGGATTTTAGGGGCGAAGCGAATCGTAGTGTATCGTAATTAATAGAAAGAGGAGCTTTGAATAAATTAAGAGGCCATCCTGTAAAATTGGGATGGTCTTTTAAAGATCAATCGCCAAAAAAGATATTGAAATGGGGAATTTGGATTAACGGAACGTAAAAAAAAGGCTGACCCAGCCGGTCAACCTTCTACTATTTTTTACCACTTTTTTTGTATTTTATTCGTTTTACAACATTGCGGCCTGCAATAAAAATGCCTAATTGAAATTATTGCGTTTTTGTAGTTATTCTTATTTTATGTAGCCTTCAATATGAATTTATTTAAAGCTTTACAATAGATAAGGTTTCTGTAAATGTCCCCCATTCTGCCCTCAGAGAATATATACCTGCAGGTAAATGATTCATGTTAATGTAAATAACATTTGAACCCTGCAATATAGATTCCTGTTTTATCAGGATCAATCTTCCTTTGCTGTCATACAATTGTAACGTTAGCTTGTTCGGTTGAGCACTGTTTATTTGAACCGTTGCCATGGATTGCACCGGATTTGGCCATACTCTTATTTGCTCAGAAGTGCCACAAGAAGATCGTACTACTGCACTATAAGTTTTACGTTCATCCAAATCTATTGCTACCAGCCGGTATAAAGAATTAGTTCGTTGGGCTGGGTCTGTAAACGAATAGTTGAGAAGACCATTATAGTTTCCAACTGCATTTACTGAACCGATCACAACCCATGTGCGGCCATCATAGCTTTGTTCTATATTATATTTTTTTGTATTTATTTCCTGGGCGATTTGCCACTTTAGACTTGCTTTATCATTATTACATTGTGCATTAAACATTGTATAAGTTACTGGAAGGGCATTGCCTGGGGTAGAAAGTGTCCATCTTGAAAAATCATTGATCCCCGTTTTCTCGACAAAATTTATTGCTGTATTTCGTGTATTAAAGCCAACCAGTGCCCATGAATTTCCAAAATCAGGGCTTTTCCAAAAATTAAGAACATTTTCATCAAATGCATTTAATTCTGCATCGAAATATACAAAACGAAAGGTAGCATTCAGCCCCGCATTATTGGCAGGTATAATATCAAAATACCTGAGTATGCTGCTGCCGTTGCCAATTCCATTGGTCTGCGATCTGTGTCCCCGGCGGATTATTGTGTTTCCCATATTTTGGGTGGAAGAAATAACAGCGCCAAGGTTACCCGGGTTTGAAGACACCGGTGCATTTAAAATGGCTGCCCTTTCAATATATCCAAATCCGGCAGAATATGCCCGACTTAGTTCTGATTCATTATTAAATACTGCATTACCGGATAAAGTAAGTACAGAATTATTAAGATTGAACAGGCCGCTGTTAAAAAGCACCTCAGTATTAACCGCAATATTCTTATTAAGATTAATGTTTGCCCCTGCCCCTTTAGTGAGCACTAAATGATCGATGGTTGTGGTTCCGTTCCCTGAAAACGTAACATTATTGCTGCCCGTAAAATTTATTGTTCCATCACCAACAGCTTGTGCTATGATGCCATTGTTGGTGACATGCATATCAGCCAAAATAATATAAGCATTCCCGGCAGATCTGAAATAAGCCCCGGGTGATACCGTTAAGTTGCCCTGGCTATAAACGGTATTACCTATACCGGTAATAGTAAGCAGTAGAAATATTTTTTTCATATCCCGTTTATTTGTGCGTTAATTCTTTAACTGATTTAGCAAGTGCTTGAATTTGTTCAGCCATTTTATTCATTTGCACCTGTTGATCTGAAATTTTCTTTTCCTGCAATTCAATTGTTTGCTGTTGCTCCTGTACTGATTTTACCAGCGGCATAATAAACTGGCTGTAGGCAAGGCTATAATGATCTTTTTCATTGGCAGGTGCATGAACACCATCAAACTTATATCCCAACTCCATAGCTATCTTTTCCACATCCTGCGCCAGGAAACCGGTGTGCAATTGTTTTTCGCCTGCATAGGATGCATGTTGTATGGAGTTTTCATTCGACGAAGAGTTTAGGATACCGGTTTTGTTGAACTCATCTAATTTCTGCTCGTCAAAATAATAGGTAACCGGGTTAAGCTTTTTAATAAAATCTAATCCTGGTACATCATTTTTTATATTGTACTTAAATCTTGCATCAGATGGAAAACTGTAAGGCACCTGGCCCTCAATAACAGTAACATTGATATTCCCTATACGGACTTTATTACTGGCATTTACTATTGAAAAGTAACCAATCGCAGTGGCATTGGTTAGGTTTCCTATACTCACATCTGCATGGTAGCCTATAGTAGTATTATAATCACCCCCCGCATTAGCACTTAAAGCACCCTCACCAATTGCAGTATTTCTATCTCCTGTATTATTATTAAAAAGGGCGCCTGTCCCTATACCAGTATTAGACTGACCGGTAGTGTTACGGAAAAGAGAACCAGATCCAAATGCGGCATTAAGAGAAGCTGTATTATTTTTAAGCGCTTCATGACCCACTGCTGTATTATCATTACCAGTAATGTTATCACTAATAGCACTTACACCCATAGCAGTATTATAAAACCCGGAAGTATTTGAATAAAGTGCCTGTAAGCCAGTAGCAGTATTCTCATCCCCGTTAGTTGTAGATCGAAGTGCATTAACACCTATTGCTGTATTTTGTGTTCCTGTTGTATTTGCCCGCAAGGCACTAAACCCGATCGCCGTGTTATTAAAAGCTGTATTGGCAAAAAGTGAGAAGGCACCTGTAGCAGTATTCTGTCCGCCGGTTAAATTATTATAAAGTGCCTGGTAACCATTTGAAGTATTTGCACTTCCTGATGTATTTTTCCGAAGGGCATCTGAGCCACTCGCCACATTTTGAATTCCTGTTAAGTTGGATAATAATGAATAACTCCCAATAGCTGTATTATTATCCGCGGATATGTTATTATTAAGGGAATAAGCTCCAAAAGCTGTATTACCATCACCGGTGGTATTATCAGCAAGTGCACCATAGCCATTTGCGCTGTTATTAATTGCTGTAGTGTTAGAATAAAGTGCAAAATAACCGCTGGCAGTATTATTATTTCCTGATGTATTTCTATTAAGAGCATTACTCCCCACGGCAGTATTTCTGATCCCTATCGTATTGTTGTTAAGTGCATAATATCCTGCGCCTATGTTATGAGAACCAGCTGTATTATCTGCTAATGCATGTGCTCCAAAGGCGCTGTTATTGAAACCGGTGTTATTGGAGCCAAGCGCCGAAGCACCTAATCCCACATTTTGATACCCGGTAGTATTTGAAGATAAAGCACTACTACCTACAGCCGTATTGAGAACTCCGGATATATTATTTTGCATAGCCGCCGATCCAATGGCTGTATTGCTATTCCCTGATACGTTGAATCTAAGACTGTTTACTCCGACAGAAGTGTTTGATACACCATCAATGTTTGTTAACAGTGCATCTCTGCCTATTGCTGTATTATTAGTACCGGTGGTGTTGGCTTTGCCTGAGCGGTACCCCCAAAATGTGTTCCCATTAATCGGATCCAGTCTTCCGGATCTTTCATTGTTCACCCTGAAATTTAATGCAACATTATCTGGGGTTCCCATAAAATCAGTACCATCCACAGTACCTGTATTTCCTGTAGTTAACCATGCTGCACCACTACCTGTTGTGGCGGCAAGCTTCACCCATAAAACTCCATTCCAATAGTAGAAACCAATAGTTACTGCATTGGGACCTCCTGAATTATTGGTATTATAAATTAACAGCGAAGTGGCAGGTGTTGAAATTGTTGCCACGTCATTTGAGCCCAGTAACCTTATCCTGGGGATCAATAACCCTTTGTTAGGGTTTAATACATCTAACATAGCACTCGGATCTGCAGCAGACCCATCGTTATTGATGGCTACAGATTGTGCATTTGCAAAGACACAGGTTACAATTAATAGTAAAGTAAATAAAAATTTGCTCAATGATTTGATGGGGAAAAACCTTTTCATAATTGTTGTTTTTTAAATTCAACAGCAAATTACAATGGCTTAAATCCTGTTATTAGCGCCGTTTAACGAATAAGTGTTTTTAATTAACGGATTTGTCAGAGGCAACAAGTAAGTTCAAGTGTAAATGGCGGTAACAGGAAAATGAAAAGCAAGAATATTACCTGCTGGAGCCATTTAAAAAAAGAAAGTGTTGAAATACTCCCCGAACATCTTTTATAAGGACCCATGTGGAAGCACCCGATCAAATGAAGAAATTCTTAAAAAAAATAATAGGTTAAGATGCAGCTCCTGCATTAAAAATCCGAAGGCCGTTAGATTTATTTTGCAAATAATCAGGTTCTAAACTAACCTTTTGCCCATCAGCGCCATGAACTCATCTTTTTTCTTGGGGGATATAGCAATCTGGGAATCATCATTCATCACTGCATAACCACCATCAGTCCTGATCATCTTTCTTACTTCATTCAAACTGATGATATGGGAATTATGCACCCGGAAAAAACCATGGTCAGAGAGTAGTAATTCATACTCCTTCAGATTCTTGCTCACCATGATCTTACGCTTTTCTTTTATAAAAAAAGTGGTATAAGGACCATTGGCCTCCAGCCGGATAATACTGGCTAATTGAATGAATTCTACTCCTTCCGAGGTCGAAAGACTAATAGAAAAGTCCTCCCCAGCGGGCCGTTTAAGATTTTTGATCAGCATATCCAGCTTATTGCCTTCTGCTTTCTGATGAATATTCTCTACCGCTTTGCCTACTGCCTCCTGGAGTTCTTCAAGATTAATTGGTTTCAGGAGATAATCAACAGCACTGAATTTGATTGCCTTAATCGCATAATGATCGTATGCAGTAGTGAAAATCACATGAAAGTTCCGCTGCTTCACCTGTTGCAGCACATCAAAACCAGTACCTGTTTGCATCTCAATATCCATAAATACAATATCGGGAGTAAGTGCATTGATAAAAGCCACTGCCTCCTCTACATTAGCAGCACTTCCACATACTTCCAGTACCGGGCAAAATTCCTGGATCAGGCTTTTTAAAAAATCCCGGCTGCGAACCTCATCTTCTACAATCAGTGCTTTGTATTTCATATCAACTGTTTTGTAAGTTACAAAATGGGTCTCTTAAATAAAGGCTGAGGAATCTGCAGATTCGCCTCATTTCTATTTTCATCAGCGGTTATCTTCAGAACGATCTTTCTTTTTTCCTGGCGGTTAAATAATTTGATCCGCCTTGTAAGCATATCCTCTTTTTCCGGCCCCAAACTTTTTTTTATTTCCAGTTCCGCCGCCTCCTTTCGCTTAATGCCGTTGTCAGTCACCGTTACCGTTAAAAAACTCTTATTCAATTCGAAGGCAATTAACAGTTTTCCTTTATTTCCCCTATTCAGATTTAATACACCTTTGTAGAGTGCTTCTTCTACCAGTCCGTGTGTCAGTAAAGGTAAGATTGACGCCTGTTGCGCATTATCAGGTATTGTAATCTCATATTCAAATTTATCGGGAAACCGGCTATGTTCAAGCCAGAGATACTCTTTTAAAAGGGCTGCTTCATCGCTTACAAGAATTGAAAGCTCATCACCGAAATGAATCACTTTTCTTAAAAAAGCAGAAAACCGGCTGATGTATTGCAGTGAGGCTTTCATATCACCTGCTGTAATAAAATATTGTATTGAATTCAGCGAGTTGAACAAAAAATGGGGATTCATCCGTGCCTGAAGGACCTTTAATTTCAGCAACTCATTCATTTGTCCGATCTGTTCGTTCTGTTTACTAATCAGGCGATTTTGCGCCTCCAGTTTTTCAGTAAGTTTACTATTTGAAAAAGGCATAACATAAAGGTGGTTTGCACAAAGATTGAATAGTTATAATAAAACTGAAGTTTAAATTAATGATTACAGGTTTTGACTTAACGGAATTTATCCTGACTATAGCAACAAACTCATAACTTGGTGTCTTTTATGCACTGTATCAGAAAATTGTATTTACTAAGCTTTTTTACCTTTTTTTACCAGGGTTATCTTCAGGCACAACCTTCTTATAACTTCTATAAGCTTTTTTTAGACAAGGGATTGTCAGATACCCGGGTGAATGCTATTGTCCAGGACAAATACGGTTTCATGTGGTTTGGTACAGGTAACGGCCTGAACAGGTTTGACGGATATTCTTTTACCAACTACTTCAGTGATGAAAAGAAAGGGTTGCCCTCCAATATTATACTATCACTTTTTTCAAACAGCAAAGGCGAATTATGGATCGGCACCACATCCGGAGTAGTCCGCTTTGATTTTGCAGCCAATAAATTCATTCATTTTGATACGTCTCAAAAAGAGGCTAAAGTCATTGATAAGACAGGCATTTTTGATTTTGAAGAAGACATCAATGGCAATATGTATGTGGGAGGAGCAGCAGGGTTGTTCCGTTTTACTCCCAGGCAAAATCAATGGGAAAATTTAAGCCAACAATATAAGGTGGAAACCAGGTTGCAATCGATCAGAAAACTGAAATTTTTCAATAACGACTTATTATTTGTCACGACAAATAACAGTCTTCCTTTTTTTAAGATCAATATTGCAAGTAACCTGCTTGACAGTATTTATTATAAAACAGCTTCTGCTGATACGTGTTGCCCCAATATGTTTGGGGTGGAGAAACTTAATGAGGAAGAAATAATTACCGGATATTTATCCCATGGCATCGCCAGGGTGAATGTAAATACAAAAAAACATACCCTTGTTCCCGGAGTTTTGGGTAAAAATGACAGTGTCCGCTATAATACAGTTTATGATATTTTGAAGGATCATAATGGCCGGATATGGATTGCATCATATTATCACCGGCTTGCGGAATTCCTGCCCTACGAAAATAAAATCGTGACATTTGAATCTGACCCTTATAATCCTTATGGTTTTGAGGGGGGAAGTGTTGTATGTATTTACGAAGACAGGCAGCATAATATCTGGATTGGTACCGGCTCAAGAGGAGTCTACCGGTTTAATCCTGAAAATAATTCTGTCAGATTTCATTCCCAGAATGATTTTTTGCCCGGTGCTTTACAGAGTGGACTAGTGCTGAGTCTTCTCGTAATCGACAGCAATAATTTACTGGTGGGTACGGAAAAAGGACCCAGTTTCTATAATTATAAAACAGGAAAATATATAAACTATAAAGGTTATTCATCAATTGGTACAGATAAACCGGTTGAGAATATTCAATGCGGCCTGGTGGATAAGAAGGGTATTGTCTGGATGGGAAGTAACAGGCTTGGACTACTGCGTTATGATAAAGTGCAAAAGTCCTTCCGTGGTTTTAGCCGGGTTACTAATCCTTATCCAATTTTCGAAGATGGAATGACAGATCTTTTGTTGCTGCCTGATGAAAGGATTATGCAGATCGGGTATGGCAGACCCGGAATCTTTGATCCTAAAACAACTTTTTACACTTCTTACAGAACTGATAGTTCTGCCCTTTTCAAATTGACCGGGGTGGTCAACATTTGCTATGATTCAAAACAACATATCTGGCTGGTGACAACTTCGGGCAAATTATATGAGTATGACCCCTTTACCAAACAACTCAATGATCGTTCAGCCCTCCTGAACTCTATAGCACCGCCTTTTAGTGTTTATAAAATCACCTGGCACCGGGAAGAATTGTTTGTGGGTACCAGTAAAGGTATTGTCAGGTTAAAGAGAAACGCCCCGGCGGAATTGATTTTTTTGAAACAACCATATGCAGGCGTTAATGATATCAGGGGCTTGTTGCCAGATGGAGAGTTTCTATGGTTCTCCAATAACAGGATTGTAGGCCGGTTACATTTAGTATCAGGAAAAATTTTGGTGTTGGGAGAAAAAGAAGGACTAACCAATGTCCAGCTGTCCAGCCGCTCGTTGACCCTTTCACCCCGGGGAACTATACTAATTGGCAGCAGCAGGGGGTATTATGAAATTTTTCCTGATAAGATATATGAAACAAACTCTTCACCAGTTCCTTACCTGACTGGTTTTCGGATGTATGATAAACCATTAGTGACAACAGAAGCGATTAGTGCTATTAAAAAAATAAAATTAAGGTATGATCAAAATTTTTTCGCTTTTGACATAAGTTCATTCAATTTTACTGACGCCGAAGATATAGAATACGCTTACAAGCTGGAAGGCTTTGATAAGGATTGGCAATATATTGGGGAAAAAAGAAGTGGTGCTTATACGAATGTACCAGGCGGGGATTATGTGCTGAAGTTCAAAGCAAGAAATGTTTCCGGCGAATGGAATGAAAGCGGACAACAGATTAATCTGCACATTGGTAAACCGTTTACTGCCACCTGGTGGTTCAGGATATTACTTCTTACCCTGATAGCCGGAATTTTTTATATGCTTTACCAATTCAGGATCCGGCAGATAAATAAAGAGGCCCGCCTGCGCAGTGATTATGAAATAAAGCTGAATGAACTGGAGAATAGTGCTTTGCGTACCCAGATGAACCCTCATTTTATTTTTAACTCACTCAATACAATCAATTCTTTTATTAATAGTAATGACCGTGCCCAAGCCAACCTCTATATCAGCAAGTTTGCAAAGTTGGTGCGACAAATACTTGATCATTCACGACAAAAAAAGATCATCCTTAAGGATGAATTAGAAGTGGCAGAACTATATATGCAGCTGGAACAAATTCGTTTTTTAGATCGTTTTCATTATAATATCCAAATCCACGATGTTGACCCTGCTATTACAGAGGTACCTCCATTGATTATTCAGCCGTTTGTGGAGAACGCCATTCTTCATGGTTTGCTTCCTAAAGAAAAAGATGGGTTTCTTAAAATTGAGATTATGAAAAAAGAAAAAATGCTGTTATGTGTGATTGAAGATAACGGCATTGGCCGTGAAGCAGCGAGGCAACTCAAAGAAAAATCAGGATTCATACGCCGTTCTCATGGGATGGAAATTACCGTGAAGCGTATTGAATTATTTAATAAAGAACATGCTTTGAACTATGGGGTAACGATTACAGATCTGAAAAATGAAAAGGGAGAAGTCAGAGGTACCCGGGTTGAAATTCTTTTAGCTTACCTCGAAATTTTTTAATACTAATAAATTTTAAGTCGCTGAAAACCACCATCCTGGTAAAATAAAATAACTATGTGAGCAATGGGATTATTTCATTTTTGCTTCCTGTTTTCTGATATGTTATCCCTATCTTTGCCGCCCCAAATCTGTGTTCGCAGATTCTTTTCGCACAATGCGGAATGTCCATTGGGATAAACCGCCTTCGCAAATGCTATGGCGGATAAATCGAATTTTAAACTTGCCCGCCATAGCTTTTGCGAAGGCGGGACTAAAACAAAAAGGTAAAATGAACAATTACGAATTGATGGTGATTTTTACCCCTGTTTTGAGCGATGATGAGTTTAAGGCTGAGCAAAAAAAATATGCGAAGCTGATCACCGATGCAGGTGGCTCTATTGTGGCTGAAAATCCCTGGGGACTGAAATCATTGGCTTACCCGATCCAGAAAAAAACAACGGGATTATATTGGGTGCTACAGTACACTGCGGCATCTGATTTTAATGAGAAATTGAAAATTCAATTACTCCGTGACGAAGCAGCACTTCGTCACCTGTGCACTAAACTCGATAAATACGCCGTCGAGTATAATGCAAGAAAGAAAAGTGGCGCTAAAACCGGAACTGAAAAATTAGCGGAGGTATAAGCCATGGCAAAAAACGAAATAAAATATCTGACCGCTATTAAAGCAGACAAAAGAGTAAAAAAATTCTGTCGCTTTAAAAAATATAAAATCCGCTACATTGATTACAAAGATGTAGAGTTTTTGAAAAAATTTCTGAACGAGCAGGGAAAATTATTACCCCGCCGCCTTTCTGGAAACAGCCTGAAGTTTCAGCGCAAAGTTTCTGATGCGGTAAAAAAAGCCCGTCAGATGTCATTACTGCCTTACGTAACAGACCTTTTAAAATAACCTCACCCTAATCTCTCGCCTGAGGCGAGAGAGACAGTCTGGCCTCAGGCGAGACTGGGTTGGTGAACAAAAAGAGAACAATGGAAATCATTTTAATTCAGGACGTAGATAATCTTGGTGGCAAAAACGAAGTAGTAAAAGTAAAGAACGGCTATGCCCGTAATTATTTACTACCCCGTCAACTGGCCATTGAAAACAGCCCCAGCAATAAGAAGCAATTAGAAGAGAGAATGAAGCAAGTGAAAAAGAAAGAAGATAAAATGCTTGCAGAAGTGAATAATGTAATTGCTAAGTTGACTGAAGCTCCATTAAAGCTGGGTGCCAAAACAGGAACAAGTGGTAAAATATTCGGTAGCATAACTTCTCTGCAAATCAGCCGTGCAATCCGGGAGCAAAAAGGGTATGAAATTGACCGTAGAAAAATCACTATCGCTGACGAAGTAAAAGAGCTGGGTACTTACAAAGCCACAATTGATTTTGGTAATGGCAAGTCAACTGAGGTTGAATTTGAAGTAGTAGCTGAATAATATTTTCGAACCTATTTAAAAAGTCTCTCTATTATTGGAGGGACTTTTTTTTATTCCATTGTGAATAAAACTGGTAGTTTAGAAGCCAGCAACCTTGTTTCGCTCCGTATTTTCTG
>Ga0335394_10002356_pt1 | contig 21256 bp, 18 predicted proteins | sample MAT03_FD_205741 | JGI IMG/M metagenome (GOLD analysis project Ga0335394, IMG submission 205741) | Freshwater microbial communities from Lake Fryxell liftoff mats and glacier meltwater in Antarctica - MAT-03 (spades assembly) (version 2) ...
GCATTTATTGTAGAAAACGGTTTAAAATTTATTCCGTCAAATGATATTTCTACTACCTGTTCTTTTATTGGCTCATCAGCCACTATGTTCCAGCTTAGGTTGTGTTTATTTTTATCAACAGTTCCGTCCAGGTTAATTGCTCTTACAGCCAATGCTCCAAAAAAACCAGTGATTGAATACGCACCCAGGCTACCGTAATCGTTGATATTTTCATTACCTGCCCCGGATACAACTAAGTAATAAGTGCCCGCATTTAAAACCGTATCTATAGAAATGCTCAAAGAGCTGGAGGGGTTAAATGTTCTTATAAGCGTATTGCCATTATACAATTCTACCGCTACATCCAGGTTGGCACCGCTATTACCGCCTATGCTGTAAGGTTTTGCTTCCAGGTGAAAATTTACATTTTGTGAGAGGGTATATTTAAAAGCATCTTTATCTCCACTGGTAGCAATAATTCCGTCTGTGCTAAATGAACCTGAGCCAAGTGAATAGGTAGAATTATTCCTTGTTTCCGGGTAATCGTCTGCACGGTAACTAAATCCATTTAAACTGGTGATGATGGTAAGATTATCCTGCGTATTGGCACAGCCAAAAGGTGTAGGGCCATCATTCCATCCGGTCATATTACGATAGTAACTGTTACCCATAACCGGAGCCCAGCTAATTTCGCCGGTTCCTGTTCCTATATTGTATTGCTCTACAAGATTGCAATTGCCATCATATTTTGACTGGTGAGATAAACCCACTGTGTGGCCACTTTCATGCGTAATGCATTCGGAGATAAATTTTGTATTGTTGTTTAGTTTATCACTAAATACAAAACCGGGTGTATTGTCGCCCCATGTAAAAGATCCTACATAACTCACTCCTCCTACATTTCCCATATACCAGCTACTGCTGGGTGTTACAATAATTCTCATTCTTTTATTAAGCGGAGCTGCTAAAAATTTAGCAGTGTCTGTAGTAATATTAATATTAAAAGGACGGTAATCTTCAGATACTCTGTTGAACATTTCAGTGATTTGTGTATTGCTGAGTGCAGCCGGCTGGCAATAAAAAACCGTACCCCCGTTCCATGCTGCACTTTGCACAGTGTGGCCATCAAAATCAAGCAGAATGGTTGCACTGGCAGATGGGTAGCTGCTTAGTTTGGGAACCTGTGCCCACAAAATGGCAGGAAATAAAACAGCGAAAAATAAGATTAACCTGAATGTAAAGTTTTTCATTGTGATTGTTTTGCGGGGTGTAAGATTTGGATATTTATTATTAGGACCATATAGGGGATCCGGTATTTATATTTTTTTATTACAGGTTGCAATCCTGCAGGATGTTGGCTGTTTCAAATTTTTGTAATTGATAACTGCCGTCGGTTGTTCTTTTTATTTCATAACCATCTGCACTGCCCTTGCCAAATATGCGGCCCACATAAGAAATGGTTTTGTCATTATTTATTTGTTTGGAAATTTGCAGCAATGCATTGTTGTAGGCAGAGGAGCGGATGATGATGGTTTGCAGATTGTCAAATACAATTTCATTGTTTAAAACTACCCCCGGGAAATTAAAATCATTTCCAAAATTCAGCATTGCCTGCTGCCCCTTGCTCATTTGCATGGCATTGGAAAGCGTCGTTTCAGAAATATCAATAGTTTGGGAAAAATTATTAAACACTGCAGCATTGGCAGCTTTGTTTTGTTGGGCATGTACTGTGGCTGTAGTTAGGGCAAGCAAAAACAGTAACATGGTTCTTTTTACAGACAACATGGTTTTTCGTTTTAGTAAGAATGATATTGGATGTGTATTCTATTCTAAGAAACGAAAGATTGATGCTGTTAGTATGTTACGGATAAATATTTTTTTATAGCAGGCAACAAAGTGGTTAATACTGATTGGTAGAGAGCAATACAAGTGTGCAGGCATCTAATGTAGCAATACCATTTTGGTTGGCAAGGGATACTAATTCAGGGTTTTCGCTACCTGGATTAAAAATAATGCGTTCGGGCTTAAGTGATATAATATAATCGTAATAAGGTTTTTGATTGGCGGGGTTGAGGTAGAGTGTTATGGTATTTACATTGTTTACCTGCGGCATGCCGGTGATTATTTCAATATCATTAACGCTGGATGTTTTTTTTCCGATGGCTACAACCGGGTGTCCGTATGCCTTTAGTTTATTAAGGGCTATATAACTATAACGTTGAGGATTAGCCGAAGCACCTAAAACAATCGTATTTTTTGAATTCATAATTTCTCATTTTAAAAACCTGGCTTCAATATTTGCAGAAGGTATCATACAGCTATCTTTTTTTCCAAACCAACTGTATCTGTTTTTGGCGATGAAATTATATACTCCATCTCTAATAAATGTAGGTATAATGCTAAAGGCGTATAAAGATTTAACTACACCTGTTAATTGTTTTGCAACCATTAGAGCAGCAGTTGACTTTGTATAAGCTTTCTCATCCTGTATGAGAACGAAAGAATTAAAATTCGTAGCTGGCAATTGGTGTTTTTTTAGCAGTTGTTGCCCCGCTTCGCTTTGCAGAGAAGCAAACTTAAACAGTCCTGCTTTGTCATGTTTTATCACAAACTGTACAGAACCGTTGCAGAGGTTGCACACACCATCAAATAATATTACCGGGCTGTTGTTCATTGTATGCAAGTTAAAATAAATGATAGTTTTTGCGTGGAGTAATTTGTACGATTTCAGAAAAGGCATCTTTGATTAACCCGTATTCAAAATTGTAACCAGATTGCAACAGTTTGGTGGGCAGCACCCACCTGCTTTTTAAAAGTAGTTCTGTTTCTGTGCCAATTAGTTTGGCACCTATTTTTAGCATCCACTCATAAGCAGGCAACCCGAATTTATGGCCTGTAACCTTACGCAAAATATTCATGAAATTTTCATTGTTTACGGGTAAGGGACTGCAACAATTATACACTCCCTCCATTTCTGTATGTTCATCAATCCAGTTGATGATGTTGATCGTATCTTTAATATGCACCCAGCTATACATTTGTTTTCCATTTCCCTGGCGGCCCCCTAGCCCAAATTTTATTAAATTAAAATAAGGAACCATTACCCCTTCGCTACCCAACGTAACAGCCATACGCAGGGCTACTTTCCTGGTAAACGGTGTGCGAAAATCAAAGAAAGATTTTTCCCATGCTTTGCAAACCTGCACACTGAAATCATTTTCTATTTCGCCTGTATATTCGTCCTGCGGCCTGTCTGTTGCATTACGGTAAATGGTGGCAGAAGAGGCATTGATCCATAGTTTGGGAGGAGCAATGCATTTGCGGATGGCTTCACCCAGGGCAATGGTGGGCTGAGTGCGACTGTCGAAAATTTCTTTTTTATTTTTATCGGTGTACCTGCAGTTGACAGTTTTGCCGCAAAGATTTATCAGCAGATGGGCATCTTCCAGCACTGATGTCCAACTGCCGTGGTTCCTGGCATCCCATATCACATATTGGATGTGGGGCATGCCGGGTATTTCTTTTTTGTGGCCAAAGGAATTGTTTTTTTCGTTTTTGATGCCCCTGGTTAAAACAATTACTTCATTATCTTTTGAAAAATATTTAATGAGTGATGTGCCAATAAAACCTGTGCCTCCTGCTATTACTATTTTCTTTTTCATGATGGTTTAGTTTGTCAGATAAATAATGAAAGCTATAACAGAAATGATGTTGATGGCTACTATCCAATGTTGTTTTTGTAGTACCAGTGCATACTTCATCCTGCGGATATACTCCCCGATAATTACCAGGCTTAGCAGGCCCAGGTAAAAGTTGTTGATGCCTTTATCGGAAAAAAATGCATAACTGTTTAGAAACTGCAGGGGCAGCAGCAATAAGACAACCGTAAGTGCCAGCATATTCACCTGGCCTAAATATTCTAATCCTTTTTTGAGGCCTATGCAAATGGCTAGTGTTACATTCGCAGCAACCAACAGTAAATGTGCTGCCTGTAGCTCTGCAAAGGAGTGGCTGCCAATGAAGCTGTTGCTAAAAATACTATCATATAGTGGCGCCAGCAGAAGCGTATTACATATAAGAAAGACAACTAAAAATGCAACCCGGTACTTTGTATTGAAATCCGGACTGCAGTCGTATCCATTTTTTGGAGCATTGCCCACAATGACTTTCCTGTTGTAAGAAATAAACTTGTAGGTTTTTTGCAAGAGCCATTTTACCGGTTTAATATTTCCAACAAATTTTATAAAAGGAATTTTACTGTCTAATAATTCCAGCAAGGCGTCTATGCCATACCAAACCTGTTTGGTTTCGGTGTCTATGAGCGGAATCTCATTGTTGCATTTAGCCTTGTCTATCAAGTCAAACGTTGCTGCATCAATATTGCTGAAGTTTTTTCGGCCCTGTTCATTTAATATACCAGCCGCTACAAAAGCTGAAGTGTAGGCCACACAGAGCGGACATCCATCATCGTAAATAATAATTTTAGCTGAGGCTTTCATGATTGTTCATTTAAAAATTTTGATAGGTGTCTGATAGGTGTCTGGCCACTTTGATAGGTGTCTGGCCACTTTGATAGGTGTCTGGCCACTTTGATAGGTGTCTGGCCACTTTGATAGGTGTCTGGCCACTTTGATAGGTGTCTGGCCACTTTGAATTTATTATAACCAGAAAGAATTTACAAGTGGCCTGACACCTGAGAAAAAATTTACAAGTGGCCTGACACCTGAGAAAGAATTTACAAGTGGCCTGACACCTGAGAAAGAATTTACAAGTGGCCTGACACCTGAGAAAAAATTTACAAGTGGCCTGACACCTGAGAAAGAATTTACAAGTGGCCTGACACCTGAGAAAGAATTTACAAGTGGGCTGACACCTGAGAAAGAATTTACAAGTGGCCTGACACCTGAGAAAACTTTACAAGTGGCCTGACAGCTTTATTTTAGCGCAGCCATTGGGCGTTGCATTTTTACATATACTTCATTGTAACAAAGCCAGGTATAATAGATGGCCATAAAAGGAGCGGCGAATAAAAGCACAACCATTACAACCCATAATACCGGGAAGACAAACAGGCCTAGAAGTGAGAGTGCTGCCAGTACAGCTACTATAAAATGATAATTAAACCTGCCTGCTTTGCGATGTGTAAACCAACCATTGATGGCATGAATCATCATGCTAATCATTTGCCAGCCACCTACTGTGCAGTAACCAACTAAAAAGGTATAATCCAGTTTTATTAAGCTGAGCAGTGTGAATACGATGATCAAACCGAAGCTGATCCAGGTGTCGATGATTTTAAATTTTTTCATGACTGTAATATTTAATATTTCAGAAAATAATGAAATTAGTTTGTTAAAGAAAAGCCGTTTTTTATTTCGGCTATTTATTACTATTTAAACATTTTTAAGATGCTTCCTGTAAACCAGTTCTCGTCTGCCTTTATTAAAAGATCCAGGGTTTTGTCTGCCTGCTGTCCCATTTTTTTAATACTTCCTATTACCTGGGTAAATTGTTGTACGTCTTTGTCTTTTTTATCGCCTTCAATATTTTCCAACTGACTCAGCAATTTTATCATTGGGTCCAGTTCTCTTTTTTTTCTTTCTTTAATAATTTGAGTGGCCACTTTCCAGATATCTTTTTCGGCAGAAAAATATTCTTTTCGCTCGCCTGAAATAATTACCCTGTCTACCAAACCCCAGCCTATCAGGTCCCTGATATTCATATTTACATTACCCCGGCTGATACTTAGTTCTTCCATCATATCATCCTGCGTTAAAGGATTTACACTTACCAGCAATAAGGCGTGTATCTGCGCCATAGTGCGGTTTATGCCCCACTGCGTGCCAAAGGCGCCCCAGCTATTGATGAATTGTTGTTTGGCTTCTGTCAATTTCATACAGTAAATATAAAGCTTGTTTCTGAATTTTCAAAATATATTGAAAAATAAATTTGTTGTCGGGGCATAATATTTTTTCCTCGTAAAAAAGCATAAAAAAAGCGTTGGCTGAAAAGCCAACGCTTAAAATATATTTTATAGAAATTTAAACCAGCATCGTTACCGGGTTTTCCAAAAATCTTTTTAAAGTCTGCAGAAAGGCTGCACCCACGGCTCCATCCACGCTTCTGTGATCGCAGCTCAAAGTAAGTTTCATTACATTGATTACTCCAAAACCATCACCCTTTTTAACCACTTTTTCTTTGATGGCACCTACCGCTAAAATGGCACTGTCTGGCGGGTTGATGATAGCGGTAAATTCTTCGATATCCATCATTCCTAAATTGGAAATCGTAAAAGTGTTGCCACTGAATTCGTTTGGTTGCAGTTTTTTATCTTTTGCCTTGCCGTATAATTCTTTGGCATCGGCTGCAATCTGCGACAATGATTTTTGATCTGCAAAACGAATCACCGGAACAATCAGGCCTTCCGGTAATGCCAGTGCGCTTCCAATATGTATGTGTTGATTCTGCCGAATGAATTCCCCCATCCAACTGCTGTTAACATCCGGATGCAGGCGCAGTGCCATGGCGCTTGCTTTTATGATCATGTCGTTGAAAGAAATTTTTACCGGGCTTACCTCGTTCATGGCTACTCTCGACGTCATGGCATTGTCCATGTTTATTTCCATGGTGAGGTAAAAATGCGGAGCGCTGAATTTACTTTCGCCGAGGCGGCGAGCAATTACTTTGCGCATTTGCGTAAGCGGAACATCATTGTATCCTTCCTGTCCTATAAACGTTTCTCGTTTCTCGTTTGGTTGTTTCTCGTTAGCAACTTGTGCTGGTTTAATTTCTTTTGCAGGAACAAAGGCATCAATATCTTTTTTGGTAATGCGGCCATTATCGCCACTGCCACTTACTTTTTTTAAATCAATTCCTTTATCTGCTGCTAATTTTTTTGCAAGGGGAGATGCTTTAATTCTTTCGTTGGATTCGGCTTCGTTGTTATCTGTTTCCTGTTGCGCTATTGGAGCTGGCTCATGAGCAGGGGCTGCCCCGGCTGTTGTTGCTGCCGGAGCGGTATTAGCTCCACTTTTTTCTGCGGCTACATAAGCGCTTACATCGGTGCCGGGTTTACCTACAATGGCAATGATTTCATTTATTTTAGCAGCTTTGCCGGCTTCCACACCAATGTATAATAAAGTGCCTTCTTCATATCCAACTACTTCCATGGTGGCTTTGTCTGTTTCTACATCGGCCAGCACATCATCAGATTTTACGGTATCGCCTACAGCTTTGTTCCATGAAACGATTTTTCCTTCAGTCATGGTATCGCTCAGCAATGGCATACGAATTTCTTTGGCACCGGCAGGAAGTTCAACTTTTGCTGAAGCAGTTGCTTTTGTCTCAGCTTTGGGCGGTTCTGCAGGGGCAGTTTTTTGGGATGCTTCAGCAGGTGCCGCCTCTGTTGCAGTTTCTTTGGGTTTATCTTCGGAAGCTGTATCCAGCAGCGCTTGATAATCTTCTCCTGCCTTACCCACAATTGCAATGATTTGGTTTACTTTAGCAGCTTCACCTGCAGGAACACCAACGTAAAGCAGGGTTCCATCTACATAACCATTTACTTCCATAGTTGCTTTATCAGTCTCTACATCAGCCAGCACATCATCTGCTTTTACAGTATCGCCCACTTTTTTATTCCAGGATATTATTTTTCCTTCCGTCATCGTATCGCTCAAAAGCGGCATGCGTATTACTTCTGCCATAATCTAATTCTTTTGTATAATTTTTTAAGAGCCCGAAATTAATGCAAAAACAGGAGATACTTTGAGGTTTCCCGTATTTAGCATAGCAAAAATTCAGGTTGCCGGGGTTTTAATAATCCAGTTCTAATCTTATCTTATCTTTTAATATTTTAATATTAGGATATTGTTCTATCAAGAGCTGGTATTTTTCTTTTGTATTCAGTGGTTTTTGCAGGTTGGTTTCCTCTTTTTCTTCTTGGTTAATTACGATCTGGTAAGTAATATTTCGGTTATTGAAATACAGCATCAGGTGTTCTATAAGCCCCGACCTTTCTACCTCAATAAACTTTTGCTGCATGGTATTGGCTGTAAAAATTGTAAAACTGTTTTCATCCCTTATTTCTAACCTGGCCATTTTTAAAATGGAAACAGAAGAGTGATTTTTGTTTTTCTTTAATACATCTATATACTGATTCCAGGCAATATTCAGTTCATCTACCGTGAGGGATTTGCTGGTAAATACCGGCCCATTATTTTGTTTGGCCAGTTTTTCACGGATACTTTTTAAGGATCCAAGCGTTGCTGGTGCTGTATTTACAATTTTCGTTTCTTCTTTTGTTGTGTTTTTATTAATAGCTGGTTCTTTGGGTTCCTCCAATATTAAACTGGCCGGTGCTGTGGCAGTTAATGGTTTTGTAACCGGGGTTGTTTTTTCAGTTTTTACAGCAGTGATATTTAGTGACCGGAATGAAACTGGTTTAGCTTCATCTATTCGTTTTTTTTTAATCAATCCATCACCAGATTGCTGTAATTCCAAAGCCTGGTTAAGGTAACTTAGCTTTATGAGCGCCATTTCTGTAAACAGCTTTTTGTTGCGGGCCATTTTATAACCCATGCCGGCTTCATTTAAAATATTCAGTGCGGCCAGAATCCAGCCCATATCTGTTTTTTGAGACCAGGTAAGGTATTTTTCCTTAAAATCTTCTGCCACTTCCAGCAGGGACACAGCCCTGGGATCTTTGCTCACAAGCAGGTTTCTTACAAATTCTGTAAAACCTTCCAGGAAACTGTCTGCTTCAAATCCTTTTTGTAAAATGGTATCCAGTAGGAGCAAAACATCGCTGAGTTGCTGCTGGTGCAGATGTTCCAGCAATTTAAAATAGTAGTCTTCATCTAAAATATTCAGGTGCTCCAGGGTATTACTGTAGGTAAGTTTACCATCAGTAAAACTTACAATCTTATCCAGTATGCTGAGGGAATCTCTTAAACAGCCCTCACTTTTTTGAGCTATAACGTGCAGGGCAGCTTTTTCTGCAGTGATATGTTCTTTGTCACAAATTTCCTGCAGGTGGGTGATAGTATCGTTGGTGGTTATACGCTTAAAATCAAATATCTGGCAGCGGCTGAGAATGGTTGGTAAAATTTTATGTTTCTCAGTGGTGGCCAAAATAAAAATGGCGTAAGGAGGTGGCTCTTCCAGTGTTTTTAAAAATGCATTAAAAGCCGAGGCACTGAGCATATGAACCTCATCTACTATATAAACTTTGTACCTGCCTGCCTGTGGTGCAAAACGCACCTGTTCTACCAACGTACGAATGTCGTCTACAGAATTATTACTGGCAGCATCCAACTCGTGAATATTTAAAGAAGTGCCGGCATCAAAAGATACACAACTGTTGCAGGTATTGCAGGCTTCGCCGTCGGTTGTTCTGTTTTCGCAGTTGATGGTTTTGGCCAGTATGCGGGCACAGGTTGTTTTGCCCACACCCCTGGGACCACAAAATAAAAATGCATGAGCCAACTGGTTATTGTTGATGGCATTTTTTAGTGTAGTAGTGATATGCGCCTGGCCTACAACTGTACTAAAGTTTTGTGGCCGGTATTTTCTGGCAGAAACGATGAATTTATCCATATAAATTTGTCAATAATTCGATTGTCTTTTTAGTCAAAATAGTGTGTAAATCAAAAGGAATATTTTTTGTTAAGCAATAACTATTGGCTCAACAAAAAATGACAATATTTTGGTTTGTTTGTTCTATTTTTCCTCTTGTTCAAAGATACAGTTAGTTTAAAAAAGGATGGCGTTTAAATTCTTTGGTTTGGTCAAATAAATAGCGGTAAGTACTTAGGTTTCTGCTTCTGGAAACATCGCCAAGGCTTGTGGCTATATTCAACATTTTAGGATTAAAATCGCCTATCCATTGCATTTCGTATTCAGAGTAGGAGCAAGCATCAGATTGCACTACTTTTGCAGATTCACCGATGATATAGGCATCCACCCCTTTGCCCTGCCATTCGGGCACCACGCCAAAAACAAGCCCCGAAAATTTTTTATTTGGCTTAAATTTTTTGAGCCATAAAAATTTAAGTTTTTGTAAAAGACCAAATTTACCATCCAGGTGTTTGAACCATTGGTTTAAATCGGGCAGGTTTATAAATATGGCAACAGGATCCTGTTTATAATAAGCAAACCATATAATCTTTTCATCCATCACTGGTTTCATTTTCTTAAACAACAAAATGACCTGTTCCTTGCTCATTTGTTTAAGGCCGCCATGGCCTGCCCACGCTTTGTTATAAACGGTGGCAAAATCTCCTGCAAATTTTTCCAATTGATTTTTATAAATATGGCTGGAAGAGAAATTTTTATCATTTTCCACCTGGTTGTGCCTTTCCCAGATTTTTGCTGAGAGGGGCGCTTTTGGGTCCATATCTAAACATACCTGGTCGTAAAACACTTTGAAGCCATAGGTTTCAAACAGAGTTACATAATAAGGAGGATTATAGTTCATGCAATAAAGCGGTTCCTGAAATCCTTTTGTTACCAGGCCCCACCAGCGGTCTCTTTCACCAAAATTAATGGGGCCATCCATGGCCTGAATACCATTTTCTATTAACCATTTTTTTGCAGTATCAAATAATATATTGGCCGCTTGCTGGTTATTGATGCATTCAAAAAATCCAATTCCACCTACGGGCACATCATCTTCTTTGCTTTTATATTTTGAGTTAACGAATGCAGCAATGCGCCCAATGAGTTGGTCGTTCTTATCCTTTAAAATCCATCTTTCTGCTTTACCAAAACGAAATGCTTTGTTTTTGTTCCTGTCAAATATGTCTGTAACATCTTTATTTAATGGGCGTATCCAGTTGGGATCATTTTTATAAATATCCATGGGGAGTTGTAAAAACTGTTGCTCCATCAATTTATTGGTAACCAAAGAAATTTGCATGCATTAAAATTAACAGAAACTACAGAATGTAAAAAATGGATATTAAGAAGAAAGTTCTTTTCTTAACTGGCGGGCTGTTTTGCTGCTTCCATCGTGGCTCCACCCGGGGGGCATAAAAATATACCTGAGCCGGTTGCTAAAGGAAATTTTTTTTCTGAGATCTTTACCCAGGTTTTTCCATTCGTGAAAAACAACATTCACTGGGTTGTTGTCATTTTCTACCAGTTTGGTAAGGCCATATTTTACAGGGTCTGAGGCTATTTCTTGCTGGAAAGTACCAAATATTTTATCCCAAATAATGAGGCACATTCCCATATTTTTATCCAGGTAGCGGATATTGCTTGCATGATGCACCCTATGATGGCTGGGGCTTACAAAAACAGTTTCGAACCAGCGGGGCATTTGTTTAATATATTTAGTGTGCACCAATATACCATAAGTTTGGGTGATGGAATACATAAAAACAATATCCAGTGGATGGAATCCCATGAGTGCAATGGGCACAAAATAAATAAAACGATAAACTGGTTGAAATACAGAGGATCTGAAACCTGTAGTTAAATTAAACTCTTCAGATGAATGGTGCGTTACATGCACCGCCCATAATAAGCGGCAATAATGATCTATCCGATGTTCGAAATAAAAAGCAAAATCCTCAAGTAAAAAAAGAAGCAGCCAATAGAGAAAAATGTTTTCAACAGTAAAGAAATGATGTTGGTAGCTCCACATTAAAACACTCACATAAAAAAGACTTCTTAAAACCAGGTCCAGCGCTCCGTTGCTTATAGTTAGATAAACATTTTGTAGTGTGTCTTTAAGCGTATAGTATTTATTTCCCTTCCAGTTGCTCATGATTATTTCTGCCCCAATCAGCAATACATAAAGCGGAACAGACATTAATAAAAACCATGTTTCCCTGGAAGACTGCATATATAAATAGGTTATCGTTTTAGGGAATAGGTTAAGCAAATCATATTATGAGCCATCTAACAATTACAAAGCTTAAACGTAGGCACTAAAAATTTGTGCTTCTTTTAAACTATCATAATTTCTTTTTCCTTGGCAGCCAGGTGCTTTTCTATTAAAAGAATATGTTTATCAGTCATAGTTTGAGCCTCCGCTTCGGCCTCTTTTGCTGCATCTTCACTTAGCCCGTCTTTTTGTAATTTTTTAATATCTTCAATTAAATCCCTCCTGATATTACGAATAGAAACTTTAGCATGTTCGCCCTCGGCATTACATCTTTTTACCAATTCCTTTCTTCTTTCTTCGGTAAGCGGGGGTAAAAATAAGCGAATGATATTGCCATCGTTTTGTGGGTTGATGCCGATATTGGCAGCAATAATGGCTCTTTCAATAACCTGGAGCATATTTTTTTCCCATGGTTGAACAGAAATGGTTCTGGCATCCATGGCCGTAATATTAGCTACCTGGCTAATGGCTGTAGGCGAACCGTAATAATCTGCCATTATCCCGTCTAACATATTAGGATTGGCTTTTCCTGCACGAATTTTACCTAATTCTGCTTCCAGGTGATTAATGGCTTTCTCCATTGTTTGTGAAGCTCCTTGGAGTACAATATTTAAATCTTCTGACATAGTATAATTAGTTGGCGCAAATTTATAAAAATCTACCGTTAAATGCTGAGATTTATATTATTGCTAAAAGGAGATAATATGAAAGCGGGTTATTCTGCTTCAACAGATTCGGGAACCAGGCTTAGAACTGTGTGCCTTTTAATCATTCCCTGTTCTTTTTTCTTTACAACAAAAATTTGCCTTGATTTTTGACGCAGGTAATAGATAATACTGATTAAACCCAAAGAGGTGATTAACAATATTCCAATAACAGTAGTAGTGCCCAGGCTTCTAAAAAAATAGGCCATGGCTATAAATACGATGTTAGTGGAAACGCAGGTTAAAGTTATTTGCTTATGACTAAAACCAAGATCCAACAGAAAATGGTGTACATGGTTCCTATCTGGGCTAAAGGGAGAGCGACGGTCCAATATGCGTAAGCCAAACACCCTTAAAGTATCTACCAAAGGAATTATTAATATGGCAAAACCAATGGCAGGTGCAGATTCCAGGCCCAGTTGGCCTTCGGCATTACCTGCTACATTAATAAATTTTATTACCAGGATAGAATTAATAAGTCCTAAAAGCAAAGAACCTGTATCTCCCATAAATATTTTGGCAGGAGAAAAATTATAAATCAGGAAACTGATAATACTTCCGGCAAGAGAAAATGCCATCACAGAAAAACCAAGTTCCCCAATCATGTAAAAGTAAGTTCCAAATACCAGTGTTGTTAGCAAACCAAGGCTACCTGCAAGCCCATCTACCCCATCAATGAGATTGAAGGAATTGGTAATAACAATAATTGTAAAGAGTGTTAATATAATGCCTGCAAAACTGGGGATTTCTGTAATTCCCAAAAATCCTCCCATGTTATTGATTTGGATACCACCGAATTTAATGATAATTCCGGCTGCTATTAATTGACCAATAAATTTTTTGCTGGCAGATATAACTAAAATATCATCTTTTAGGCCTAAAAAGAAAATAACAACAGAAGCTGCTGCAAAAAACTGGAGTTGACCTACAAGTGAAGGAGGTGTGCAAATAAGACAGGCGATAATAAAACCGCCAAAGATTCCCAGACCCCCAAGTGTTGGGATTACGGTTTTATGAACTTTACGTTCATCTGGTTCGTCAAATAGCTTTTTTTCTTTGGCAACTTGTATAATTACAGGTATAGAAAAAAAAGTTATTATGAATGCCAAAGCACTACTAAGTAATATATTATCCATGCGTATGGTTTAAATAAAGCCGGGGGTTACTGCAAATGTATTAAATATGTTTTGTAGAAAGAATTTTTATAAAGAATTGTTAATCATTTTAAATATTCAAACTAAAAAAACTTGCTGCAAGTTGATAAATAACGCTTGTAAAATGAACTTATTATAAACTAATCAAAACAAAACGATTAATTCTTTTGTATGTGTGTTGTTTTAAAGTAGGTTTGCGAACCGAAAAAAATCAATTCATCAAAAATTAGAAGTATGAGTAACCTAAAAGATATAGCCACACAAATTAGGAGAGATATTGTGCGAATGGTACATGGTGTACAAAGTGGCCATCCAGGTGGATCATTAGGTTGTACGGACTATTTAACAGCGCTCTATTTTGAAATAATGAAACATGATCCTGCTTTTTCTATGGATGGGAAAGGGGAGGATTTATTTTTTCTGAGCAATGGCCATATTTCTCCCTTGTTTTACAGTGTACTTGCAAGAAGCGGATATTTTCCCGTAGCAGAACTGGCTACTTTTCGTAAATTAAACAGCCGGTTGCAGGGGCATCCCACCACACACGAACATTTGCCGGGAGTGCGTATTGCCAGTGGATCTTTGGGTCAGGGAATGAGTGTGGCCATAGGAGCAGCTACGGCCAAAAAGCTAAATAATGATAACAGGACTGTTTATTCATTGCATGGTGATGGCGAGCTGGATGAAGGACAAAACTGGGAGGCAATTATGTTTGCTGCACATAAAAAAGTAGATAATCTTATTGCAGCTATTGATTATAATGGCCAACAAATAGACGGGCCCACAGATAAAGTGATGAGCCTTGGTAATCTTAAAGCCAAGTTTGATGCATTTGGATGGGAAACAATGGAAATGGATGGAAATGATATGGATGCAGTAGTGGCAGGATTGAAAAAGGCCCAATCATTATCTGGTAAAGGGAAACCGGTAGTTATATTGATGAAAACCGTTATGGGTAAAGGAATTGATTTTATGGAAGGCACCCACGAATGGCATGGTATTGCTCCTAATGATGAGCAGTTAAAAAATGCATTGGCACAATTGCCGGAAACACTGGGAGATTATTAAAAACCCTCGCCCCCTGAAGTGGAAACCTGGGATATATATTACAAAAGCAGCAATTAGATGATTGCTGCTTTTGTTTTGATGAAGCCTTTATGTTTTATAATGAGTTGATAAAGAAATGGAAGATTTAATGTTGGGCTTTACTCTATAGTACCATCCTTATTATAAAGGAGAGTGGAAGGGGGTGAGGTTTTTACCGCAACTCTATGGCTTGCCTTGCTGCTTTATAAGCAGGTACTACCGATGCCAGTAAAGCAATAGTAGCAGCGGTGCCGGCTACCAATATAAAATCTGTGGCCACTAATTTTACCGGGAAATAATCTATCAGAAACGACCCTCCCTGCAGTTTGATGATTTTAAATTTTAGCTGAAGTAAACATATAATTACTGCCAGCAAAATACCTGTAGCTGCGCCAATAAAACCAAGCAGCAACCCTTCAGCCAAAAATATTTTTTGAATAAGAGATTGATTGCCGCCCATGCTTTGCAGAATGCTGATGTCTTTTTTCTTTTCCAGCACCAGCATGGTAAGGGCGCTTACCATGTTAAAAGCAGCAATAATTAATATAAGAGTGAGTACTGCATAGATGGCCCATTTTTCCATTTTCATAGTATTGTAAAGGCTCATGTTTTGCTGGTAACGGGTTTGCACTAAAAAGTCTTTACCCATTATTTTTTGAAGTGTGGCCTGGCTTTCTTCAATATCCTGGCCATATTTTATTTTTATTTCGGCAGCGGTAAACTCATTTTCGGCCAATCCCATCTGTTGTTTTATAAAACCAATATTAGTGATGGCGTAGCTGTTATCAAAATCCTGTTGAATGGCAAAAACTCCTTTGGCTTCAGCATTTCCTTCGCTTATAGAAGCGGTGGGGTCTGAACCGGCACTGTTTTTTTTGGGTAAAATAATGGTAAGCTGTTCGGGGGCAAATGCAGGATTTACTGTTATAGATGCTGCGTTTTGCAATCCATATCCTACCACAAGCACCGCATTATCGGCATCGCCTGTTTCAAATTTGCCATTGGTTATTTTGCCTGGCACCCCACTTACTTTTGGGTAATTGGCATCTACCCCTTTTAAATTTACCACTGTTTGCACATCGCCATTTTGCAGCAAAGCTTTTTCCTGAACAATCATAGAAAGGCCATGCACATAAGGTTGTTGGTTAATACCGGCTATTTGAGTATCGGTTAATAAAAAAGTTTTTCCGTTGCTGGGAATAATTCTCAGATCAGTATAAAAAGAAGAATATAGCGATTTAACCAGGTCCTCAAAACCATTAAAAACACTTAAAACCAAAATCTGGCAGCAGGTGGCAAAAGCAATAACAGCAGTGGTAACCCATGCAATTATATTGATGGCATTAGCTGATTTTTTTGCTTTAAAATATCTCCAGGCAAATGTGAGGTACATTGATAGTTAAAGGTAAAAGCCCGCCCGGCTGCACGCCGTTCGGACGGGGTGAAAAGTAAAAGGTTCGCACACTATTCTTCTCCGTTTTCTGATTCTTTGGCAGCATCAGTAGGTGTTTTTTTTATTTCCTTGAATAATTGCTCCATTTTATCTACATATTCCAGAGTGTCATCTATGTAAAAGCTAAGTTGTGGCATACTGCGTAGTTGATGCCTAACTCTTGCCGTAAGTTCTTTCTTTATTTCCCAGCTTTTTTCTTCAATATGCTTAAGGGCCGTTACCGGATCTTTTACTTTAAAAAAACTCAGGTAAATTCTTGCTTCAAATAAATCGGGTGTTATTTTAACGGATGCAATAGAAACCATTCCACCATCTATCATAGAAAGACCAAGGCGTTGAAAAATTTCGTTCAGATCTTTTTCCAGCACCGCTGCCACTTGCTTTTGTCTTTTACCTTCTAACATATGTTTGCACTTTTTATAGCTGTAAAAATACTTACTTTGTAGGTTTATTAGGCTTTTATCTTTTATAGCGATACATGAAGAGTTTACAAACGATTTTCAAATACGTAAAAAATTACCCTGCACTTGTATTTGCTTATTTTGGGTTTAATATACTATCGGCCATTTTTGGGGTAGTATCATTGGGCATGGTTAGCCCTTTTTTAATGGTGATATTTAAAAAGGAAGATACCTTTAAAGATGTGGCTGCACAAGGCTCTGGTGTAATGAGCACACTGGATTATTTAAAAGAAAAATTATATGTATTGATGCAGGCGCCCGGTGGCAGTACCAAAGCTTTACTAATACTTTGTTCAGTAATTTTTGTGGCCATCATATTCAAGAATGTGTTCGCTTACTTTAGTATGTATTTTTTAAATCCAATACGCAACCGCATATTGAATGATATGCGGCAAAAAATGTATCAAAAAATATTGCAATTGCCTGTGGGTTATTTTAGTGAGCAACGCAAGGGTGATGTAATGAGTAAGTTGAGTAATGACCTTTCAGATGTGGAGGGATCAACCATCAGCGTTATGGAAAGTATTTTTAGGGAACCCATCGTAGTGATTCTTTCTATGATTTACCTGGTTATTTTAAGCCCGCAGCTTACGATGTTCCTGCTGCTTTTTCTGCCTGTTGCAGGTTTTATTCTTGGCAGGATAGGCCGTTCATTAAAAAAACAAAATATACAGGTACTGCAACAATTTGGATCCATTTTTTCTACCATAGAAGAAACATTGGGTGGTATCAGGATTATAAAAGCTTTTAATGCAGAAAAAAAGATAGAGAAAAAATTTAACGAAGAGAACGAAAATCTTTTTCATTTAAAAAACAGGGCCAACAGGCGGCGTGACCTTGCTTCGCCTGTATCGGAAGCAATGGGCGTAACTGCGGTATTATGTATTTTATATTATGGTGGTAAACTTGTATTGGCCACCAACTCTACCTTTTCTTTAAATGCCGGAGATTTTATTGCTTATATAGCCATCTTCTCCCAGTTAATACAACCATTAAAAGCGCTGAGTAATGCTTCCTACAATATTCAAAAGGGATCAGCAAGTATAGAGCGTATTGAAAGTTTGATTAATGAAAATGTAGAAATAAGGGAACCGCAAAATCCAAAAGTGTTGCATGAATTCAATAATGCTATTGAACTAAGAAATATCAGTTTTGGTTATGAGGATCAAATGATTTTAAAAAATATTAATCTTACCATAAAAAAAGGGCAAACCATTGCGCTGGTAGGCAGCAGTGGGGCGGGCAAAAGTACTTTGGCCGACCTGATACCAAGATTTATTGATGCTACCGAAGGAGAAGTTTTGATAGACGGAGTAAATATTAAGGAATATTCTTTACATAGCGTGCGCAGCCAAATGGGAATTGTAACACAGGAAGCTATTTTATTTAATGACAGCATTGCCAATAACATTGCATTGGGTGTAGAGGAAGCAGATATCAATGCCATAAAACAAGCAGCAAAAATTGCCAATGCGCATTCCTTTATTGAAAAGAAGGAGGATGGTTACGAAACAAACGTAGGAGACAGGGGCATGAAACTAAGTGGTGGCGAAAGACAAAGGCTTACCATAGCAAGGGCGGTATTAAAAAATCCCCCCATCCTTATTTTAGATGAAGCTACCTCATCGCTTGATACCGAAAGTGAGCGCCTGGTGCAGGACGCTATTAATCATCTAATGAGCAACCGAACTTCTATTGTAATTGCTCACAGGCTCAGCACTATTCGCCATGCAGATGAAATAATTGTATTAAAAAAAGGAGAAATTGTGGAAAGAGGAACCCATGAAAGTTTGATTGAGCAGGATGGATTTTATAAAAAACTGGTAGATATGCAGGAGGTGAAATAGAGGGGGAACAGAGGTGAAAAGTGAAAGGTGAAAGGTCAATGAGGTTTGAGCGTTGAGGGTTGAGGTTTGAGGGTTGAGGGGGTTGAGGTTTGAGGGTTGAGTGTCAATGGTCAATTATTATGGATTCTAACTCATACTAAAAGCTAATTGCTGAAAAAAAATGGAGAATAGTGTTGCTATTCTCCATTTTCATTTATAAAATTATCGATTAATTTATCTCTGTCCCATTTTGGCCTCGATACTTAATGTAGCATGAGGTACTGCTCTTAATCTTGCTTTATCAATCAGCTTTCCTGTAACCCTGCAAATGCCGTATGTTTTATTTTCAATACGCATTAATGCTTTTTCCAGGTGATCAATAAAAGTAATCTGGCGGCTGGCCATCTGGCTTAATTGTTCTCTTTCCATGCTGAGACTTCCATCTTCCATAGTCATATAACGGTTATCACCTTCATCGCCACCCAATTCGTCTTTGCGGGTAATTAAACCCTGCAAATAAGATAATTCTTTTTTTGCTGCGCCTAATTTGCGCCGAATTAAATCCCTGAATTCAGTTAAGTCAGAATCACTGTATCTAATGATAGAAGCTCCCGGATCATTTTTGGGTTGGTCCAACACTGATTTTGTAAAATCCGGTTGGTATTTACGGGAAGTTTTGGTGGTTGTTTTTGGAATTACCACTGGTTTTGCCGGTATAACCTTAATATCTTTCGGATTTTTTGCTATTGCTTTTGGAGTTGATGCAACAGGCTTTGCCACCACTTTTTCAGCAGGTGGTTTATTTTCTATTTTTTTTGCCATAGGTTGAGCTGCTGGTTTTGAGACCGGCACAATTTTTTTAGCAGCAGGTTTTGCTGCCGGTTTTGAAATTTTTACAGGTGTTATAGCTTTTTTTGCAACTGGTTTAGTTGCTTGTTTTACAACAGGTTTGGGTGCTGGTTTTACAGACTTTTTAGGTGTTGGTTTTACTATTTTTTTTGTTGCTGCCTTTGGAGCAGCTTTTTTAGCTATCGGTTTGGCAATCACTTTTTTAGCTACTGGCTTACCAGCTTTTTTGGGGGCAGACTTTACCTGTTTTTTTGCAGGGGCTGCTTTTTTTACAATTTTTGAAGCAGGTGCTTTCTTAGGAGCTGGCTTTTTTGCTGCCGGTTTAACTGCATTCTTTTTGGTAGCCATCGTTTTAGCTTTTTTTAAGGTTCACTATTAAAGTAGTATTATTCACTTCTAAGCTTATTCCCACGGTATTAGTAACAAATTCAATAGAATCTGCTAAAATTTCGCGGCAAATATAATCTTTAAATTCAATTAAAGATGGTTGCAGCTCCGCATTTTCTGTAATAGCCAGTGTAATACGGTCCGTCAGTTCAAATCCACTTTCTTTTCTGATAGTTTGAATCCGGTTTACAAGCTCACGGGCATTACCTTCTGATTTCAGTTCTGGGGTGATTGTTATATCAAGTGCTACTGTTAAAGCTCCTTTTCCGGCAATTTCATATCCGGGTATCTCATCAGTTATTATCTCCAGGTCTTCGGCATTAATTAAAACCGGATCTTCCCCATTGGCAACAGCTACTGCATTTAACAGATATTCCCCGTGCTGCACTTTTTCAATAATGCTGTCGTCAAATTTTTCTATCTCGGCAGCAGCCCATTTCATTTTTGGGCCTAGCTTTTTGCCCAGGGTTTTAAAATTGGCTTTAGCTTTTTTACGGATAAAATCATTGTTGGCTGCCAGTATTTCTACTTCTTTAATATTGGTTTCTGCCTTTATTATATCTTCTGCCAGTTTAATATTGGCTGCCATTTCGCTATCCAAAGCCGGGATAAATACTTTTTGCAGGGGTTGTCTTACCCTGATATTTACTTTTTTTCTAAGCGATAATATTAATGAAGAGGCTTCCTGGGCCAATAACATCCTTTTTTCCAGGGAAATATTAATCATAGCCTCATCTGCTTTTGGAAAATAGGCGTGGTGTACCGATTCATGCTCAAAACGTTGTGTTACTTCGTTCAGATTGTTATATAACCAATCTGCAAAAAATGGCGCTATTGGTGCAATCAATCTTGTAATGGTTTCCAGGCATTCGTATAAAGTTTGGTAGGCACATATTTTATCATGCTCATATTCTCCTTTCCAAAAACGGCGGCGGCAAAGCCGAACATACCAGTTGCTGAGCAAAGAATCTACAAATTCTTCTATGGCACGGCCAGCCTGGGTGGGCTCATAATTATCAAAACTTTCTTCTACTTTTTTAACCAGGCTATTGAGGGCAGAAATGATCCACTGATCTATTTCCGGCCTGTTTTTTAGCGTAATATAATTTTCTTTAAAAGTAAAACCATCTACATTGGCATACAGGGCAAAAAACTGGTAAGTATTATATAGAGTGCCAAAAAACTTGCGTTGAACTTCTTTGATTCCTTCTTCATCAAATTTTAAACTATCCCATGGCGATGCGTTGGTTATAAGGTACCAGCGGGTAGCATCTGCACCATAATTATTAATGGTTTCAAAAGGATCTACAACATTGCCCAGTCGTTTACTCATTTTGTTACCCGCTTTATCCAGTACAAGTCCGTTACTCACAACTGTTTTATAAGCTACACTGTCAAACAGCAACACACCCAATGCATGCAAAGTATAAAACCAGCCCCGGGTTTGGTCCACTCCTTCTGCAATAAAAT
>Ga0335394_10002358_pt1 | contig 21246 bp, 11 predicted proteins | sample MAT03_FD_205741 | JGI IMG/M metagenome (GOLD analysis project Ga0335394, IMG submission 205741) | Freshwater microbial communities from Lake Fryxell liftoff mats and glacier meltwater in Antarctica - MAT-03 (spades assembly) (version 2) ...
GCCGACATTTTCGACTACGAGCTCGGAACCAGGGACGATCGCCCCAGCCACTAGCCAAAATGCCGCCGAACTAATATCTCCGGGTACAATGACATTCTGCCCTTGCAATTGCGATCCTCCAGTAACTGTCACGCTACAATTTTCTGGATCGACGCTCAATTTTGCTCCAAACGCTCGCAGCATCCGCTCGCTGTGATCCCGCGACAGAGCGGGCTCTGTGACTGTAGTTTCTCCCTCCGCCATCAAACCGGCGAGCAAAATGCAAGATTTAACTTGAGCTGAGGCGATCGGCGAATGGTAGTGAATCCCTTTTAACTGCTGTCCGAGTACCCCTAAAGGCGCTAAAGAATTGCTTTTTCGACCCCAAATTTGCGCTCCCATTTGTTGCAGCGGTTTAATGACGCGCGACATGGGGCGCGATCGCAAAGAACTATCACCCGTTACCGCATAAAAACGCCCCGGATGAGATGCTAAAATTCCCAACATCAACCGCATCGTCGTGCCGGAATTACCCGCGTCCAAGACTTCGATAGGCTCCTCTAGATTGCCAATTCCCACACCCCGGACTATCACCCGTTCCGCGTTGAGTTCGGAAATTTGCGCTCCCATCAGCGAGAAACATTTAGCAGTGCTGCGCGGATCTTCTCCTAACAATAGCCCTTCAATTGTAGTTTCACCGCTGGCGATCGCGCCCAACATCAAAGCTCGGTGAGAAATCGACTTATCGCCAGGAACCCGAATCCTGCCCAGCAGCGACAAGCCCGAGGCAGGTTTTTGAATGCTTAAAGTTTGACTGTCGCCCTGAAGCGAAGTAGTTATAATCGGAGGTTGCATTGAGATAAACTAGGATGGGACGGCGTTAGCTATCCTACCCTTTTCCCAGTGCTAAGTCATACCATTTTAGATTTGAGATTAAAGATTTTAGAATTGGGAATGACAGACTGTATAAGCGTTTGGAGTAGGGGCTGGCAATTCCATTATTTTGTCAAAAGGGTATCAGCGACAGGGGAGGGCGGACGCAACGGCAAGGATTTCACTTGAATTTCACAAATGCGAACAGTATATCTACTTAGATTTCATGTCACGCTCAGTTATCGACCAGATTATTGAGTGTTGAACGAACAATTTTATATTTCTGACTGCGAGTTGTAGATTTTGCCTTTTTTCAAGCAAAAGCTCCGGAATTTGGAACCCAGCTAATATAAAATCTAAAGTCTAAAATCTCAAATCTCAAATCTGAAACCGCCCGATCCACAATAACTCCTATCCTAAACTTTTATTTATGCTGACACATCACCGCAAGCCTGTAAGTTTATCCCTGGTATCCACAGATTTACCTTTGTGGTCATTCGTTGAAACCGCTGGTACGATTTATCAAAAAGACCGCGATCGCTTTCACTTATTGTTGCACGAACCAGCCATCCTAGATCGGCAATTTTCCGACGAATCAGGCGAGCAAGTTGCTATCTTACCAACAACCACAAAACCCCGGTTGCTATGGCTAGAAGTTTCGCCCTATCGAGTAATTATGACCATGCAAGGAAACGGCAAATACAGTTACCGCCACTGTTGGGAACGAGGAATTTACGGGCTAAGCCGTTATTGGCTTCAAGGCGACTCGCTGGCGACTCCCGAACAGTTGCGACTCCGCAACTTTACTCGCAACTTAACACTAACAGGAAAGCCGGAACCAGATCGTATGCAGTTAGAATATGAATTGTGGTCGGAGAAAGTACAACTCGGTCGCTATATTTTGAATCTAGAAATTCATCACTAAATCTGATCAGAAAGAAAGAAATTGAGGACTTTAGTCCTGAGATTTTGGTAGGACTAAACTCCTCACTACAAACGTCTTAATTTCGGGTAATTGACCGGATATGATGTTAAACACGTCATAAAATTTGTAGTCCTAAAAGCGAGACTAAGCTGTTCTACATTTATATTGTGTGTCAAAAATCAATAAAACAATGAGTGGGATGGGCTTCTAGCCCGTCCCGAATTTCCAACTTAAATGCGCAACAGCTTACCAACCTTAAATCCCTACAAAATCGAACTCAACACCGCTTCATTAGCAGCAATCCAATCATAAATATCCTGCAAAGCCGCTTCTGGCCGAATAACAGGCGACCATCCAGTGCGCTCCATCACCCTAGAAGCATCAGTAATGAAAATCGGAATATCGCCCGCACGTTCCTCCAACACAGGATGAATCGGAATCGATTTACCCGCAATCTTGCAGCACAAATCAGTTGCTTCAACCAAAGAAAGACTGTTGCTCAAACCGCCGCCTACATTAAAAACTTCGCCGTCAAATTCAGCAAAATGTTCTAACTGATAGTTAATCAATCTCAACAAATCTTCAACGTGCAGTAAATCCCTAACTTGCTTGCCGCTGCCGCCAAAACCGATATAATTTAGTGACTTTTGAAAATAGTGAGCCGCCACCCACAAACCGTAAACTCCTTGATCTACTTTACCCATTTGCCAAGCACCAGTAACTAACCCACAGCGGTTGATGATTGCTGGCACATTGTAAGCGGCTCTGTATTCCTCAATCAGCAATTCCGAAGCCAATTTAGTTGCTCCGTAAAGCGAACGGTGTCCTTTGAGAGGGAAGTCTTCAGAAATACCTAATTCTGATATACCAGGTATAGTTTGATTTGGCCCGATCGCAAATCTTGACTGCAACTCCAATAACTTGATAGACTTGACAGAGGCGATCGGGTAAACTCGACTCGTAGACAAAAACAGCAAACTCGCACCCGTTTGTCTCGCCAACTCCAAAATATTCACAGTACCCAATAAATTCGTCTGCAAAACGTACTGAGGCGAACTAAAACCAGCCAGCACAGAAGGCTCCGCAGCACAATCGATAATGCAGTCAACATTCAGCGCCACCGGATCTAAATCTGCCGCACACCGAATATCCCCATAAACAAACTGAATCCCGGAACTTTTAAGCCGAGGTAAATTCAATTCCGAACCCCGACGGCGCAGGTTATCCAAACAAATTATTTGCCATTCTGGGTGAAATTTCTTCAGGCCAATTGCCAAACAACTGCCGATGAAACCCGCACCACCAACAATCAAAATTTTTTCAGGCATTGACTCAACTTTCTTAGAGGATTAATTACTGCTGTTAAATGATTGAACAATGGGTGTTGAGGTATACCTCGCATTAAAACTGAATCATCTTGTCAATGAATTTTGACAACTATTCTGGTTCAATGCCCAAAGCCCGCAACTGATTCGCTAAACGCTCGACTCGCTCTTGGGCTTGCAGTGCAGCTTCCTCTGGTGTAGCAACTAACTCACCGTCTGGGGTGAAATAGCGCAATTTTCTATCATGAATTCCCAGATATAATTCTAGTACCTCACTCCACAATCTACCAAATTCATTGGCAACAATAGCTTGATATTCTTGACCGATTAAACGAAAACCACTAAACTCTAAATCTTCAGGATCGAACCAAAAGTATTCGGGAGTTCTAAACCGATTTTGATATAATATCTTTTTTGCGTTGCGATCGACTCTGGCGGTAGAACTAGAGAGTAATTCTATAATTATATCGGGGTATTTACCATCTTCTTCCCAAACTACCCAGGAACGACGCGGACGTTTTTCTGTGCTTGCGATCAGAAAAAAATCCGGGCCGCGAAAATCCCGATTCCGCAATTGTTGCTGGCTGTAGTAAACCGTCAGGTTGGCTCCAATGAAAAAATCGTTGCGTCCGCGCCATTGCCATTCTAAACAGGCAACTAATAATGCTAATTGAATATAATGTAGGGAACTTTCCATTTCTGGCTCATCACTTTCAAGTTGACTGGCATCTGGCATCAATCTTGCCATTTCTTGGGCTGTAAAAACCATGACTTAATCCTCCCAATTTAGTATATCTTTTCAAGCAAATTTCCCCATAGCCTCCTAAGTTAAATTTTACCGCGCGATCGCACTTTTGAGCCATTTGATCATTTTTTCGTAACCATTTCGCAGGTTGCGCCCGTTACCTAAGTTGCAGTCCCGATTTTGGTACGCAGTAGTATCGCCATCAAAGTATCAATGGCTGCGGTACCAAAATCATTAATCATCATTCCTTCGCAGTCAGAACTTCAGTCTTTGACTTTGGCAACAAATCTAATTTCAACTCATTCATTTTTCTAGTTCGGTGATAATCGCCACGAGCAAGATGTTTTTCCAGCCAGACATACAAAACAATAAACAAGTATCGACTGCCCATTTCTTTAATTTTAAGCTTAGAAATACCAGCAGTCCGATTGTACCATCTCAGAGGAATCACATCATAGGAAAAACCCCGGACAATTGCTTTGAGGGGGAGTTCCACAGTTAAATTAAAATGATGGCTCAAAATTGGCTGTACGCCGTCAATCACTTCTCTGCGATAGATTTTAAAAGCATTGGTGACATCGTTGTAGCGCAAGCCGAAAATACTTTTGACAAACCAGTTTGCTAAGCGGTTAATTGCTAACTTGTGAATTGGATAGTCAACCACAAAGCCGCCTTTGATAAATCGGGAACCGAAAACGCAGTCGTATCCTGCTTGCAATTTACGATATCCTGCTACCAAATCCATCGGATCGTCGGAAGCATCCGCCATTACAATTGCTACAGCATCGCCGTCAAATTCTGCCAAACCCCGGCGCACGGCAAATCCGAAACCATTGGGGGGTTGATTGTTGATGTATCTAACTGTGCCAAAAGTCTCTGATAATTCTTGACAAATATTCAGAGTTCGATCGACACTGTTGTCATTTACAATCAAAATTTCGTGCGGAATCCCTTCTAAATCGAGCGTATGGGCGATCGCCCGCACAGTACCTGCCAAACAGCCCTCCTCGTTGTGGGCTGGTATAATCACCGAAATTTTCACTTTTCATCCTCCGCGCAACTGGACAAACTGGTTGTCAACAGGATTATACACCCAAGCTTTAATTTCCGTTTGGGCGATCGGCAAATCATTACCAGAAAAACCAACCGCCCACCTCGCATTATTGTACAACTGGGATTTCAAAGTCTTAGCAATATCGGGACTATCTGAGTTTACATAAGCGTTAGCAAAAAAAGATTGTTTGTCACCGACAGATAGCAGTACGATATTCGGCTGTTTTTTATTCTGCGGGAAAACAGCCCAACCAGCAGCCTTGAAAGATTTTTGGCTGGTTTGAAGTTTGTCTAAATAGCCGTAAACTTTCTCACTATTAGAAATAAACTCCAGATTTTTAGCGAGCTTTCTCCAACCTATCTTATCGATAATTGCAGCACCATCTCTCACCAGCCAAGTTTTTTTGCTCAGCACCCTCAAACAGCTTTCCGGCGAATTCTTGAAAAAATCGGACGTTTCCAGATAGTTAATTAACTGCAAACAATCTTGAGCACCTTGCTTGTAAAGAAGTGCAGAGCGAGATTGGGCGATCGCCTGCCCAGAATTAACAATAATTATCCCAATTAACAGTCCAGCCAACAGCCGATAAACAACTTTATAGTTTCGATTTTTGGTAGCAATTTTACCTCTAACAAACAATTGCCCGAGCTGAACCAAAGCAATTAATAGTAAAATCGAATTAGTCGTATACCGCGACGATTCGATCGCCTGAATCGCCCCAAATTCAGCCCTGCCAGCCGTAATAAACAAAGCCGACAAAACCGAAAATAAACCTATTGACAGCCAAGGTAAAGCCTCACGATGCTCACTAATCTTTCTCCCAAAGTGGACTGCCAAAAACAAAAATATTCCAAATATTAGCAAGCCAACGAATGCCGAAATTCCCGACAAGCGAACAATTGGCGAACCCAACAAACTCAAAAAGTAATCAATTACTACAAGGGGCTTATTCAATAATGAAATAATACTGGTTTTGCGACTGGGATGATAATCAATTGAGTAAATAGCACAAGTTGCAAAAAAAAGCAATATCCATAGAATCAATCTTTTTCTTTTTTCTGCCACATTTCCTTCTAAAGCCACTACCGCCGGAATTGCTGCTAACCAAGAAAGCAAACCTTGAGCGAGGGAAAAACTCGCAATAAAGCAGAAAACAGCAGCAATAGATATTCTAAGAGATGGCAATAATTTGTGATTTGAAAGTAGCGCATAAACCGCAGCTACAAAACACAAGTTCACCAAAAACCAAGCCAGTTGAAATCCCCACAGCCAGTTTTCATGCTGAACCAGGGAAAACAGCAAAATACAAGTTAAAATATTAGCTAAATGCCAAGAATCATCCCCAGTCTTCTTAACCTGCATCGAGGATAAGCTGTACATAGCGATAAAAGTTATTACAGCCAAACCAATGCTGAGACACAATTGATAATTAATATTCCATCGGGAAGCAAAAGCCAGAACCGCAATAATGATTTTTGGGAACACAATTCGATGGTTGCTGTGCAAAGCCCAAAAATCGTTAAAATTTACATTTCCCGTGGCTATTTTCTCAAAAAGATTCGCCAACCTCCACTCGTCATCGATGGGAACATTAACGCTAAAATTCGCGACAAATCCAATTAACAGGACAACAGGAATTAGATATAAACTAAATAAGATGATTTTTTTCATGAAAGTGCGATCGCACGTATTGCCATCACCATTTTATATCAAACCCGGTTAAATAATTTTAATCAAGCTTCTAGTCAAGTAGAGTGCGTCAGCTAGGAAGATTTTTGCGACCAACTCACAATCTCACAACTGACGCACCAGGGAATGAATGATGCGTCAGAATTAGATTTTCGGTGATTATTGATAATTACAAGACTGACGCACCCTACCGCTTCAAATGCTTGAAAAATCCTAGTTTGTAGGGTGGGCCGTAAGCACCAGTTGAGTTTGCGTAGTAGCGGTTTCAACCGCCGAGTTTACCCCTGATAGCGGTAAGGTGCGCACTGCGCACCCTACGTATTTATAACAGCGGTTAACCGAATTACTTAACAGTCTTGAACGTATCCAGTTTGCCAGTAAATCGGTTGATAAACATCTGCAAAACAGTCCGCTTGCCGATATTGATATTAGAGTTTACGGCCATTCCCGACTGCAAGTTAACTTCCTGTTGAGTTGGCTTGTCCTTGTTCAACACAAACTTTTGATTCTTGAGCTTAATTTTAGTTTTGAAAGCGTAGTATTTCCGCAATTCGGTAGGAGGCTCAGCATCCTTGCTAATCTCAATCACTTCACCTTCAGCAGTACCAAACTCCATCGCCGGGAAAGCTTCAACATTTACATCAACAGGCACGCATTGGTATTTGGTCAAACCCAATTTCTCTCTATTAACTTCCTTCTCAGGACAAACGCAGCTTTTACCTTTTTCGCAGTCAATCTTTTCTCCGTCTAATTGTTTGCCGTGATACTGCTCCAATTTATCGCGCTTTTGTCTCAAAGCATCCAATACGAGAGCTACGTTGCTGTTTTCCAGGTAAACAACTGCTTCCAGACCGTTTTCGTCGTCCAAAACCTTGAGCAGCTTCTCAGTTTGCTGTGCTTCATAATAAGCTTCTTCGCAGCGTGCTGGGCGTGGTTCCCCAGGCTTCAGCACCGAGTTAATAATAGATTGGCATATCGGATCTTTCGCGATATCCAACTTAGAATTCTCCTTCTTGGAAGGTTTCAAATCGAAGATCACGCCGGATACTGGAGCCATCAGAACTTGAGTATCGCGGGTTTGCTGCGCTTTTTCTAGCTGAGCATTTACTTCAGACAGCTTTTTCAGGTTTTCGACCTTGAAACGGCTGAGCTGAGAATCGCTGGAGGCAATTTGTTTTTGGTTGTCAGCAATTTTGGTGTAAAGCTCTTTTGCCCAGGAATCCTTGGTGTTTTTCAACTGTTCTTGGGCGCGGCTGATAGACTCCTGAATGCGGGCTTGCTCTCCTTGCTGGCGCTCTACTTCAGCAGTGATTTTTTGGATGTCACCTTGACGCGCGTTAATTTCGCCTTTGCGCGTATTTATTTCACCCAAGCGCGTGTTAATTTCACCTTTGCGGGAGTTGATTTCACCTTCGCGCTGCTTGATTTGATCTTGCTGCTTGAGAACTTCGCCTTGGCCTCTGAAAACATCTTGTTCCTGTTTTTCTTTTTGCAGTTCAGCGATGGCTCCTGCCTCCACCAGGGGGCCTAGTCTACCCAAAATGGCTTGATTTGATTTCAATACTTGTTGGGATTTTGTTAGCTGTTCTTGGGCCAAATCTTTCTGAGCCAGGGATGATTTGACTTGCTCTTGCGCAGAACCTAACTGCTGTTGAGAATAATTTAATTGGTTTTGAGCAAAACCGAATTGTTGCTGTGCTACGGTCATTTGATCGCCGGCGGCTTTCTCTGCATTCTCAGCTTGCTTTAGTTGTTTGTCCAACTCCTGAACTTGCCCTTGGGCTGCGGCGACGCGAGACAGAAATTCCGATCGATAATTAACATACAGTCCTTGCTGGGCGGCATCAAAATTTCCGCTGGTTCCCCTGTTGAGGTAGAGTTCGTCAATCAAAGCTTGCAGCACTTGATTTTGTGCCGTGAGGCTCTGTCTGTCCTTGATTGTTGATTGTAGGCTCGAAGGAATCGGGCCTTGAACTTTGCCGTTGACAACATCTTCGTAAAATTTATTTTCTTTTTCCAGGGCTTCTTTAGTTTTCTCAATCGAGGTTAAATCGGCACTGGATGCAACGGGGTTAAAAGTGAGGAGAGGCTGGCCTTTTTTTACCCGATCGCCATTTTCGACGTGAACTCTCACTACCGCACCCGTAGCAGGCGCTTGGATGTCTCTAGCACCATCTTTGAGTTCCAATTGGCCAACAGCGGGGACAGCCTGTTCTACGCTAGCAAAATAAGCCCAAACTACACCCGAAGTGGTCATCAGCATGATCATCCACAAAAACAAGTGCGACCAAATCGCTGGTTTTTCGAGAATGACTGGTTGTTCAGAAAGTATTATGGATTTCATAGCTATTTGTTATTTTTGAATTGGGCATTGGGCATTGGGCATTGGGCATTGGGCATTGGGCATTGGGAATTACTGTTTGTCATTATTTTTTAGTGATTACCGATTACCGATTACCAATTACCCGATTACCGATTACCGATTACCGATTACCGATTACCGATTACCGATTACCGATGATTAGGTATTCGATGACTCTTGTTGTTGGAAGAGGCAATAGTAACGCCCTTTAAGAGCCATTAATTCTTTATGAGTTCCCTGCTCAACTACAGAACCTTGATCCATCATAATAATTATGTCGGCGTTTTGGATGGTAGTCAGGCGGTGAGTAATAAAAAACACGGTGCGGCCGGCAAAAGATTCTGCTAAGTTATTGCAAACCTGGCGTTCGGAATGGTAGTCCAGGGCGCTTGTAGCTTCGTCCAAAATCAGTAGTTTCGGGTTTTGCAAAATCGTGCGGGCGATCGCGATCCGTTGCTTTTGCCCCCCAGAAAGCGAAGATCCTCGCTCTCCAACTATTGTATTGTAGCCAGCAGGCAAGCCCATAATAAAATCGTGAGCTACCGCTAGTCTTGCAGCTCGGACAATCTCATCCGTACTCGCGTCGGGATTACTTAGAGCAATGTTTTCTTGTACAGAGCAGTTAAACAGCAAAGTATCTTGTAGCACTACTCCAAGTTGACTGCGCAGCGAATATAACTCCACCTTAGCAATGTCATAGCCATCAATAAATATCCGGCCCGACAGCGGCGGATAAAGACGCTGCAACATCTTCATCGCCGTACTTTTACCGGAACCACTTCCTCCCACAATTCCGACAAAACTGCCAGGGGGAAATTCCAAATTCACATTCGCCAATTGCAATGAGCCGCTTTCGAGGAATCGGAAGGAAACCTCCTCATACTTAACGTGACCTTGAATGGCCGGCAGTGGGATATTGCTCCGGTCTTCCTCGCTAGTTTCGGTTGGTGTATCGACCACATCCTTAAGCATATCGATCGACATCGAGACTTCTTGGAAACTCTGCCACACGCTCACAAACCTGAGCAGCGAACCAGTCACGTTCCCCGAAAAAATTCGGAAAGCAATCAACTGACCCAAAGTCATGTCATTTCCCAGTACCAAATAAGTTCCCACCCACAACTGAGCCAAGTTACCCACCTGGTTTAAAAAGCTGCTAACCGTACCGGCGGTAGTCCCAGTGATAATTGTTTTAAAACTGGCTGTAATGTATTTTGCGTAGCGGCTCGACCACTCCCAGCGAGATTTCAATTCAATATTTTGAGCTTTAACAGTTTGAATTCCGCTGACTACTTCCACTAGATAGGATTGAGAGTCAGAAAAACGCATATTTCTCTGTTTGATCAGGCGCAGCACCAGCGGATTGATCAGAATAATCATCACGGCCAGTACAGGTATCACTGCCAAAGATACGAAGGTTAGCTTCACGCTGTAGGAAAGCATAACGGCGACGTAAACCACCGAAAATACGGCATCAAGAACCACTGTCAGAGCTGTGCTCGTCATGAATTCCCGAATCTGCCCCATCATGCTGAATTTGTAAACCAGGTCTCCGACGCGCCGATTGTCAAAGTAATTCTGGGGCAGCCGGAGCAAGTGGTCGATGACTTCTGCACTCAATTTGACATCGATACGGTTTGAGGTGTCTATAAACAAAAACGTACGCAAACCGTTGAGCAGTCCTTCAAACAGGGCAACACCTAACAGAAACGCCCCCAAAATATCCAAGGTGTCGATGCTGCGCTGACCTAATACTTTATCAATAATTACTTGAGTGATTAATGGGTTGGCAAGACCGAATAACTGTACAAAAAACGAGGCTAACAGCACTTCAAAAAACACTGTTTTGTGTTCCATCAGTGCCGGCACAAACCACCAGAAGCTGAACTGCTCTTTTTGTTCAACTTGCGGAGCTTGGAGCAGCAGGACTTCTCCCTGTTCGCCCCAGATTTCTTTGAACTGAGGTATCCGCTTCCGTATCAACCCTTTTTCGGCTGTCGCCAGCACCAATTCTTGCTCGGTAATGCTGTAAATAATGGCGAAGCTGTCTTCCCATTTGATCATTACGGGGGCTTTGATGCGGTTGATGGCTTCGGCTGGGACTTGCGCCAATTGGGGGGTGAGGCCGATGCTTTGGGCGATCGCCCCGCAGGCCTGCATACTGATAGAACCGGCAGTTTTTAACTGATTTTCTAGAACTTTGCGGATGATATCTCGACGAAATTTGATGCCGAAATACTTGCTCAACATTTGGAAGCAAGCTAGCGGGGCCTCAATCTGCCCTTTCCCCCGGAAAACTGGGTATCTCCCCGCATCTTTTGGTTGACCGGTTGTGGGTTCTGGCGGACTAGGTGGGGCGTCTTTAATGGGGATCGATTTTCCGCCTGGTGGCTTCTCCCCTCCTGAGCCTTCTGTCTCTGTTTCTAGATCATAACCACCTGACTCTTCCTCCTGTTTTACTTCTGGGGGTTCGCGGAAGCCAACCAAGCGAGCGCCGGCGCGGCCTTCTACTTTTAAGGATTTGGCTGCATTTTCTGCCAAGAAGCGGCTGCCGGTGGGAAACTCGCCTAAGACGCCGCTGCTGACTAGCCAAATTCGATCGGCATCTAGTTCTTTAGCAAGGTCTTGAGTTTTTTTGTTACCCTTTGGCACATTGACAACTATCGCGTCTTGCCAAGCTTGGCGAGTTAGTTCCTTGAGATCCGAAGTGCCGTCGGCTTGGCGCTGCAATTCCAGGCTCAACAGTTCAAACACTTCGCTTAAGGAAGAGTGAGCGTGAAAAGCTTCTCCAAATGTCGGCTGTTTTTCCAGTACGTTCAGGAAATCTTCAGCAGGTAGGACGATCGCAATTACATCTGTAGAGGCGATCGCCGTTTCGCAAGGAACTCCCCTGAGCAAGCCAGCCCAGCCGAGAATTTCCTGCGACTGCACCAATCGTAAACTCACGTGTCGTTGCGATCGCTGGTCAAAGCCCAACAGCCGGGCCTGTCCTTGATAGATAATTGCCACCTGAGTCGGCATTTTTTCTCGTTCAAACAGGGGTTGCCCCGTCCGATAACCAAGGAGTTGGCATTTAGCCACCAATGCCGTCAGAGCCTCCTCTGAAAGCCGATCGAAGGGAGGTGTTTTAGCTAAGAAATCTTGAATCTGGGAGAGGGAAACAGCGGAAGAAGTCATGATATTGAAGACACGGAAGAGAGGGGCTGTAGCGGGCCTATTTTCGATATTTGTTCGGCGAGCCAGGTTTCAAAGAGTTCGTTAATCAAGTGCAGCCGCATCGACTCATCGAGCTGAGCTGGTATGAACTTTTCTAGTCGAATAATTACCATCCATTCTGCCAGAGGACGCGGCGTCCAGAGTTGATTTGGCTGGCTGACTGATAAAAGTTTACTAATTGCCGGGTGGGGCTGCGAGAGGGGTACTGGGCCCAACAGGCCGCCGGACTTGGACTCGGGCCCTTCGGAAAAGTCGCGGGCCACTTCGGCAAAGCTTTGTTCCCCTTCCAGGATGCGAAAGTAAAGTTCGTTTGCCAGTGCTGGATTTTTGGTGCGCACCAGGGAATAGACTACGTGGTCTAGGCTGGCTTTGCGGGTTAAAAAATAATTATCTACTTTAGGTCTCCAAGTTTCTTGCTTAAATTTTTCGATCAGCAAGGGCCTGACGGCCATCTCTTGAAGTTCTGCTTCTGTCATATTTTGGCTGCGCAGCCAAACTTCTTTGGCTTCGGGGGCTGTCAGTTGGTGTTGCGCCAGAAAGTTTTCGACGGCGGATTGGCGTTCTTCGTCGTTGCAACTAAAGGATGCGATCGCTTGGTCTACTATTACACCCCGCAAGAATTGCGGCATTAACTGATACCGCTTTAGGAGCGATGGCATATCCTGAGCTTGAAGTAATTTATCGCCTATCTGAAAAAGTCCTGTCATTTTTTGTTCTCCAACTGACTTGCGCTTTCCCTTTTAATTTAGCTGTGGCAGGAAAAAAGCGACAACCACTAACCCCTTAGTTTACCGATGATAGCAGAGCGTCAAGAAAGCTAACGCTATTGGCTGCCTATTTCTTGACGCTTTGCCTCGCTACGGGTTCCTTTCAAATAGTTTCGCTATCTGATGGGAATAAGCGCGGCTGTCAAGAAATTTGGGGTTTGCTGCCATTTTTTGCTGGACTCGATCCCGATAGCGCCGGCGCAGTTCGGGGTTAGTTCCCAGTGCTGTACTCATCTCTATATAAGACTTCTCGCTGTTTGCTACCAATTCAGGAATTAACAGTTCTTCGAGCACTGCTGCGGATTGTCGCGATCGAGTTTTTTGCCCTTTTCTTGCCACTACAGGCAACCCGGCCAACAGCGGTTCTACTAAGGAGTCGGCACCGCTGTCTGGATAGGAGTCTAAATATATATCAGCTAATTCCAGACATTTTATGCAATCTGCACGATTTGGTAGTGCCCTTATCACAACTACCCGCTTTTTGTCAATACCAGATTCCCCAAAGAGCGATCGAATTTGGTGATAAAAAGGCACTGTCGGATAGTTTTCTGGGCGGGAACGAAAGGGATACAAAACTAAAATAGAATTCGGTACGGCGGCAATAATTTTTATCCAAGTTTCTCTCAATTCTGGGATAATTTGAAAAGCTGGAGTGCTAGACATGAACACTATAGATTCATCGGTGGCTCCCCAACTGCTGCGAGTCGGTTCAACTGTGGCAGGTGCTGATGGTACTGGATAGCTGAAACAAACTCCCGAACCTTCTAAAGTAATTAATTTTTCGCGATACTGTGCTGCATCTGCGGGTAATGTCAAATCTCCGACAATCAAATAATCGATATTTCGGGCTGCGGTGGTGGCGGGGTTTGATGTGGCGGTAGCCATTTGCACGCGCGCTAGTCGGTGCAAGCACAGCAGCGCAGTTGGTTGAGAAGTTTCCGTGGTATTGGTACAGATTAGCAGAATATCTAAATTGTGCGATCGAACTTCTTGCACTTGAAGAGACAAATCCTCCGACAGTTGCACCAGTTTGTCAGCGCAATTTTCGCAATATTTCCCCAGTCGCTCATCTTGTACCTGGAAATTGTACAGGATAACTTCAAATTTGTCTCTATCTAAATATTCAAAAGCTGGAATTGCGGCGAAAATCTCTGTTTCCGAACTAATTTTGTCAAGCAAAAAGCCCACTCTAATTTTAGTGCTTTCAGGTTCTCTCTGAGCAAAAGTCCAGTCTATTTGACACCCGATATTTTTCAAATGAAATTCCAGAATATCCGCTCGCTGACTCAATACATTCAGCAGATTCGCCTCGCTCAAGTACAAAGCTTGAAAGCTAACATTCTGGGCAATAAATGCTGCTAAATAACGCCAAACGTCCGAATCGGGGAAAGTGGCAATATTAGCAGCGACATACTGGATTAACTGCTGGAAATATGCAGAGTACCTTTCAACTTCCCACTTTTGTTGAAAATAACTCGGCGACTGAAATAGGAATTTCAGAAAGTCATCAAAAAACCACTGGGGAATTGCTGCATTTTGATACTCTAGCGGCAACTCATAAGCGTCGCAGTACAGCATGGCTGCGAGAACATATTGAATCTTATCGGCAACTTCCCCTCCTTCAGCAAGTTTCGAGGATAGCTGCTGGACAAAACTTTGTTCTGACTCAATTAATGTTTCATATTTGAGGGCGCTAGATAGTAGCAATTTATGAGCTTTACCAGGTTCTTGCGAGTAAGCACTTTCGAGTTTTTCCGCTGGCAGATTTAGCCAATATTCAGCTACTTGTTGGCGGTATTGGCGTAATTTTGCGAGAAGAGACTGGTTAGACGGCGATTTTTTGTACTGTTCAATCAGTGCTGACAAGTCAGATAAACTCGGCTGGGTTCTTGATGCCAATTTTTGCTGGATTGTCTGTTTAATTTCTTGATTCAGGAAACTGTAATCAGGACTATTTAGTAGTTTCTTGTAAAATCTGACCACATCTTTATGATTTTCCCCAGCAGCGAAGTTTTTCCAAGTTTGTTGTTCGGGATGAATCCTCAGCGAAGACAGTTTTTCGTCTACAAATCCGATGTGATAATTCCCCATGATTCGCCACCACATATCTAAGTCTACATACTGAGATAATCCTGAATCAAATAATCCTATTTCGGCAAAGACTCGGGCGGCAATTAAGACGGTACTCGGTTCACCAATTTTGTTAATTGGGTTGCTCAAGCAGTTAGTATCTGCTAGCAATTCTTTTCCTGGCTGAATTGATTTTAAATTCGACCAACTTTTGTGCAAATCTTTAATTGACTGGGAAGCTTTTCGCAAAATTGGATGAGATTCATCTTCCGCTATGGTGATGGCGCGCGGGGAGAAAACCATGCCTATTTCGGGATTTTGTTGGGCGAGGGCGACCATTTTCTCGATACATTCTGGTTCGAGTAAGTCGTCTTGAAACAGAAATTTAATGTATTCACCTGTTGCTTGGGAGATACAAAAGTTCCAATTTTGTGATAAGCCGTAGTTGCGGTGGAGGATGATGCGGAAATCGGCGGTTGTTTGGGATTGGAAGGTTTGGGCGATCGCAATTGTGCGGTCTGTGGAGCCGTCGTCGGATATAATCAGTTCTATGTTAGAGTACGTTTGGGCGATCGCGCTTTTGATTGTTTCCTCAATAAACGCTTCTCCGTTATATGTCGGAATGCAAATGCTCACCTTCGGCTGCCAGTTTTTTAGTTCTGTTTTTGATTGACTTTTGGGGTGTGATGATTGCAAGTCAGTTTGGGGATGAGATTGCTTCGTTCCTCGCAATGACAAGGAATCTTTATGCAAATCAACTTGGGGATGAGATTGCTTCGTTCCTCGCAATGACAAGGAATCTTTATGCAAATCAACTTGGGGATGAGATTGCTTCGTTCCTCGCAATGACAAGGAATCTTTATGCAAGTCAGTTTGGGGATGAGATTGCTTCGTTCCTCGCAATGACAAGGAATCTTTATGCAAGTCAACTTGGGGATGAGATTGCTTCGTTCCTCGCAATGACAAGGAATCTTTATGCAAGTCAGTTTGGGGATAAGATTGCTTGATTCCTCGCAATGACAAGGAATATTGATCCAAGTCTGGGCTCATTTTAGCAGACTTCATTCTAGCTATTCCTGACAGAGGCAAGTTTTGAAAGTTATCGGTAATCTCGGCAATATATTCAAGACGTTTTTTAATTTTATTACCTATAACTTGCGGGTTGAGTAAAGTCTTAATTTCCTCAGCAGCTATCGCCCCAACTTGTTGAGCTTCCTGGGAATTATTAAAAACGAACCGCATCAAATTAGCAGCGTGTTCGACATCCGCTGCGGCCCAAACATTGCCTTTTTTGTAAGGCCCGCAATCTTGCTCAATTGGAATTAATTTATACTTGACTAAAAAGCTATTTCCGACATTCATAAATTCTGTATTTGATGAATAACCGGTGGCAATTACGGGTTTGCCATAAAACATGGCTTCAGCCATTGTTAGCCCAAATCCTTCGCAGCGGTGCAGCGATACATAACAGTCGCAATTGTAGAGCAAGCCGTTGATTTTTTCTTTGGACAAATACCCGTCTAGATGTTTGATATTTGCACAATTTGCTATGGCTGAGTTTAAGGATGCTTGAGCTTCTGGAAAATTCTTTGAGTTGGAAGATTTGACAATCAATAATACGCTGTCATCTTGGCCGAAAGCTTGTTTAAATGCTTGAATTGCCGCCAAAGGATTTTTGCGTTCGATGCGACTGGAAAAGTCGAATACAAATAGGAAAATAAATTTGTCTTTAGGCAAATTCAGTGCTTTTCTCTCAAGAGCAGATTGAGCTAGAGAAATACTTGGCATGATTTTAATTACCGGAATTGGCGAGACTGCGGAAATTGCCTCGGCGCAATGGTTGCTGTAAGTCCAAATTTCGTGAAAGTGATTAAATGCTGGCTGCCATGCGGGGGGAAATGCGGGAAGTTCCCAGGCCCAAAAGCCGATATTGTATTTATTTTCAAAATAGCTGGAACCTGTATGTTTGATAAAGGTTGCAACTTCATCAGCGTTGACTTGAATTAAGTTTACGGGATGGGGATTATCATCGCTAAAATTTTGATATGTGGTGTCTTGTTTGCGGTGGGGACTGCGGGTAAAATTGTTGATAACAAAGGGAATGCCGACGGCTGATGCGGCTCGGATGTTGGCTCGAACACCTTCTCCTATGCCAAATTCGCCGTTGATGTAGCCGGCGATGTTAAGTCCTAGATTATAGTTCATAGTTTTGAATATATTGAGCAAATTGTGGTGTTAATTTTTTGGGAAAAAAGCTGAATTAATTGATCGTGTTAATTCGGCTAAGGGAGATAGGGGGTTGAGAGTAGATTATAATTTTGTTCAATATTTGCTAATATATAGGAAGAATCTTTGCAGGATTGGTGAAGAAGATTTAAATGAACCGCAGAGGACGCAGAGAACGCAGAGTCAGAGAAGAGAGATAGGGAAATAGTTGGTCACTGAAAATTTAGTCCTTGACAAATGTGCCGATCGCCATTGTATACTGGCATCGCAATGCTAACCTTCGGCTGGCCGGTTGTCGGCATGGGTGGCAAATCTATATTATGATAAACTAATCAGGAATTTTAGATAAAGTGATCGATCGCGTCAACCACGACCTCTTGAAGCTGCTACCGCCGGATGCTAAAGTCATTGTCGAAATTGGCTGCGGTACGGGTTCTATGGGCGAGGAGTACAAGCAGATAAATCCCCACTGTCAGTATATTGGCATTGAATGCGATCGACAAAAAGCCCAAATTGCGGTCGATCGGCTAGACTGGGTGGTGGTAGCCGATATTGAAGAAATTGCCGTTGAAAGTCTCGACATTGCCGCAGGAAGCGTCGATTGCTTGATTTTCGGTGACTTGCTCCCCTATCTCAAAAATCCCTGGCAGATATTAGAACAGTACAGTGCTTTGCTCAACACGGAGGGGCAAATATTCGCGAGCATTCCCAACGCTCAATATTGGCGCAGAATTGTCAACCTGCTACGGGGACATTGGGAAAATCCCGACGGCAAGATGCAGCACTGGTTTACCCTAGAAATTATTAAATCATTATTTGCTCAAGCCGGATTGCAGGTTTACGAATTGCAAGGGAAGGGGCACAAAACTGAAACTTTTGTCCACTTCCAGCAGTTGCTGCATCCAATGGTAAAGGCTTTAGAGCTCACATCCAGCACTTTTGCTACGGAAACTGGTGCTGAACATTATATCGTGCGATCGACCAAATCGACCGTACCACCGCGCAGACTGCTGATCCAAACCATTATTATGGCTCCTACAGGGTGCGATCGGGTGCGAGTTTTGGAACCCGACACATTTAGCGCCACAATTCCCGGTATCCGCACCGTATCCGCAGTCAAAACAGCAGAATTAATTCCGCCGCTGTCTGGAGAAGAAAAAGTCTTCATCTGGCAACGGACAATCATGCAATATCCCGGCTACATTCCCAAACTCAAAGAACTTATACAACAAGACTATTTAATAGTAGCTGAAATAGACGACAATCCCGTCCGTCGCCGCGAATACGCAGACAACAATTACCTCAGCTATCGCGGCTGTCACTGCGTTCAAACTACAACAGAACCGCTAGCCAAAATTTTGCGTAACTACAATCCCCATGTTGCCGTATTTCCCAACCAATTAGCTTACCTACCTGCGCCGCGAATCTATCCAACAGAAGATACTGTCACCATATTTTTTGGGGCGCTCAACCGCGAACAAGATTGGCAGCCAATTATGGCAGCGCTCAATCGAGTTTTCGTCGCGCACAAACACCGGATTCGAGTTAAAGTAATTCACGACAGCCGATTTTTTGAATCCTTGGAAATACAGCAAAAAGAATTTGAACCATTTTGCAGTTACGAACGGTATCAAGAAATCATGTATAGTTGCGATATAGCTTTACTGCCGCTCGTTTCCAACCCGGTGAACGAAATGAAATCCGACTTAAAATTCATTGAGTGTGCGGCGCGAGGAGTAGCGGTTTTGGCAAGTCCAACAGTTTACGAAAACTCGATTTTTGACGGTGAAACTGGGTTGATTTATCGCTATGTAAAAGAGTTTGAAATCAAGCTAAATGCACTGATTTCCGATACTCAGATGCGCCGGGAAATAGCCGCGAATGCTTACGAATGGGTGCGCGACAACCGCTTGCTGTGCGGACACTACCGACAGCGCCGAGATTGGTACTTGCAAATGCGAGACGACTTGCCACGTTTAAATGCTGAGTTGCGAGCACGATTACCTGAGTTATTTAGCGACTGAATGCGGTAAGATTTATAGGTTATTGTGTAATAAGCTTGGGGTCGGATAAGACGGCGGTTGAAACCGCTGCTATACAAACGATGTCCGCCTCCGCGGACTGAAGAGAATAACGTATTTTAACCGCCCGGTCTTCAACCTGCGGAGGCAGGTTTTGTCTGTATAGACGCGGTTTCAACCGCCCGGTCTTCTGTTTTATTGTTTAATTTTTAATTGTTAAATTCACACCAATGCGAATTCTATTCACTATTGCTCACTTTTACAATCCCAGCGGCGACGGGAAACACGCTTCCCAGCGAAATGATCCCCAACCGCGACTAAATGCTTTAACCGCTTGCGTGACATCGCTGCAAGCTTTGTACGGCAAATCTCAGTGCATGATTCACATTGGCGAATGTGCAACTATCCCAGCTAATCAAGCTCAAAGTCACGAAATTGACATTGTTGTTTGCACTACTCAAGGCTATCATCTATTGCCTCAACTGCCCATGCAGCCGAGGTCTTTTATGCACCACGCTACGAAATGCGAACCGCTGCTGTTGGGGTTTGAATGTCAAGCAGTTTTGCGAGCGTGTCTTGACAAATATGATTATTTCTGTTACTTAGAAGATGATTTAATTCTGCATGATCCGTGGTTTTTTAGTAAATTAAACTGGTTTACGCATCACGGAGGAAGCGGAAATTTGCTGCAACCAAATCGTTATGAAATATCGCCTCAAGGGGCTGTTTTCAAATCATATATTGATGGTGATTTAACGGTATCAGCTACGGCTAAATTTCAAAACGTGGAAGAACAGCCGCAGTTAGTAGGGAAAATAATGGAACAGCCAATCTCTTTTGAGCGGGCTTTGAATCCTCATTCCGGCTGCTATTTTTTGAATGCGGAACAGATGACTTACTGGGCTAAGCAGTCTCATTTCTTGGACAGGGATACTAGCTTTATCGGCCCGCTGGAAAGTGCTGCTACTTTAGGAATTATGCGGACTTTTAGAGTTTACAAGTCAACTTCTGCTTATGCTAATTTTTTGGAAATTCAACATTTTGGAGCGAGTTTTCTGAAGTTGATTGGTAATAAGGTGAGGCTGTCTGAAGCAGGATGATATTAGGTTTGGTTAACAGTTGACAGTTGACAGTTGACAGTTGACAGTTGACAGCGAAGTTTTTAGTAGTTTGTAGGGTGCGCAATGCGCACCGGCTCATCTTATAACCTGCGCAATGTCTACCGAAAAAGTCAACCAGTGCGTATTTCGATAGGTATCAAAGTCAACCGGTGCGCAGTGCACACCCTACAAATTACCAAATTTTAAGCATTTTCGGCACTGAACATTTAGTAGGGTGCGCAATGTGCACCCTACATACCAATACGGTTCACTTAAGACAGATCCCCCCTAACCCCCCTTAAAAAGGGGGGGACAAGAATGCCCTCAAAGTCCCCCTTCTTAAGGGGGATTTAGGGGGATCTCCGGGGCATAAATATGTTAAGTGAATCGTATTGCCCTATATACAGGAAAATAGTTTGTCAAACCTCTTCCTAGAGTAAATGATTAAAAAAGATTTCCTTAAAACCTCAGCTTTCAGATTGATCACTTATCTGATTTTTCCAATACTTCTATCTGTTACCACTGCCGAAGTTGCTTTGCGAGTTGCGGGATACAAACCGTGGCAAATAGAAAATGTTGATGTTGCTGTCGAACCAAAAGGTAACTTTTTTACCAAAGATTCCGAACTCGGCTACAAGCATTTACCGGGAAAGTTCAAGGTAACGCTTAATGGCAATTACTCGTTTAGTGCAACTCATCTCAATAATAGTTTAAGAATAACACATCCACTAAATACTTACAATCAATCGTCAACCAAGCCTGAAATCTGGATATTAGGCTGTTCTTTTACTTACGGTTGGTCTTTGAATGATCACGAGACTTACGCGTGGTTGCTGCAATCGAAATTGCCGCAATATGAAATAGTGAATTTTGGTGTTAATGGTTACGGGACTC